>Ga0209161_10001458_pt1 | contig 19600 bp, 16 predicted proteins | sample GraSoiAngelo_155_FD_186169 | JGI IMG/M metagenome (GOLD analysis project Ga0209161, IMG submission 186169) | Grasslands soil microbial communities from the Angelo Coastal Reserve, California, USA - 14_1009_13_30cm (SPAdes) (version 2) | ecosystem: Environmental > Terrestrial > Soil > Grasslands... | reverse complement strand
AGACCGCGGGCTCGTCCTTCGTTCCCCCTCTCCCGGAGGGAGAGGGGGCCAGGGGGTGAGGACTCTCGGGAGAGGCCGCCTCAGTCACCTCCCGGAACGACGCCGGGGGTTGCACCGCCGGTGATCGGTAGCCCGGGGCCGAAGCACATCCGGAGAGCGCCAGGAATCCGAGACCATAAGCGACCATCGCGCTACGCATTCGCCGGCTCCTCCATCATGGCAGGTTCGACCACGAGACCTTCGAGTGCCGCTTCCGTGTCTGGACGGTGCTCGGCCGCGATGAGCGAGTAGAACACCGGAACGACGAACAACGTGAACAGCGTCCCCACCGTCATGCCCGCCACCAGCACGGTGCCGATGCTGTTGCGCGCCGCCGATCCCGGTCCGGTCGCGAACACGAGCGGGAGATGCCCGAACACCGTGGCCGCCGACGTCATCAGCACGGGCCGGAGCCGCGTGAGCGACGCTGCGCGCAACGCCGCCGCCTTCGCCACGCCCTGTGATTGGAGCGTGTTGGCGAACTGCACGATCAGGATGCCGTTCTTCGCGATCAGTCCCACCAGCGTGATCAGCCCCACCTGGGAGTAGATGTTGATGGTGGTGAGATCGAGGTAGCTGAACACCAGCGCCCCGGAGATCGCGAGCGGCACCGAGCCCACTAGCACGATCAGCGGGTCCCGGAAGCTCTTGAACTGCGCCGCGAGCACCAGGTAGATGAGGATCACGGCGAAGCCCAGAGTCACGGTGAGCGCCGCCCCTTCGAGGCGGATCTGGCGCGATTCGCCGGCGTAGTCGAGCCCGACGCCCGGGCCGGCCGCGCCCGCCGCGGCGTTTTCCAGGACCCGTAGGCCTTCTTCCTTGGTGACGCCGGGTTTGACGCCGCCGAAAATCCGGACCGCGTTGCGCTGCTGGAAGCGATTGAGGGTGCGCGGCGCGGTGCTCGACTCGATGTGCGTGAAGGTCGAGACCGGCACCAGCCGGCCACTGGGCGTCTTGATCTTGAGGTCGAGCAGCGGCCCCACCGTGGTCCGGCGCTCGTCGCCGATCTGCGGGATGACCTTGTAGCTGCGGTCGAAATAGTTGAACCGGTTGACGTACCCGCCGCCCAGCAGGGTGCCGAGCTCCCGGCCGACGCCGGCCAGGTCGAGCCCCAGGTCGGCGACCTGGTCGCGGTCGATCACGACCCGCGCCTCGGGCAGATCGATCTTCAAGTCGGTGTCGACGTACAGGAACTTGCCGCTCTGCCAGCCGGCGCCTATCACGGCGCCCGCCGTCTGGAGCATCTGCTCGGGTGGATTGTCGCTGGCCAGAATCAGCTCCACGTCGTACTGGCCGGGCGAAGGCAGCGGCGGGTCGAGGCGGGGGAACACTTGCAGCCCCGGAACCTGCGACACCGCACCGTACACCTGTCCGTACATCTGCTCGGTGGTGCGCTTGCGTTCCTTCCAATTCTTCGCGACCATCCCGCCGAACCCGCCCCAGTTCGCCGTCAGCGACCACATGAACTTGGCTTCGGGGAACGCGGTGACCGCTTTGACCACTTGCAGCGAGGCTTTGTTGGTCGCTTCCAGGGACGCGTCCGGCGAGGCCTGCATGAACAGGCTGATGTGGCTCTGGTCCTCGATCGGCGCGAGCTCGCGCCGCGAGTTCTGGTATAGCGGCACCGCCGCCAGCATGACCAGCGCGGCGGCCGCGACGATCGCCCAGCGCATCCCCAGGGCGCCGTCGAGCAGCCGCTCGTAGCGGCTGCGGACCCAGTCGAAGCCACGCTGCACCAGCCGCGTCAGCCGGCCCTCGCGGCCCTGCTCGTGTACGAAGCGCGAGCTCATCACCGGCGACAGCGTGACTGCGACAATGCCCGAGACGACCACCGCGGCGGCGAGGGTGATCGCGAATTCCAGGAACAGCGAGCCGGTCAGCCCGCCCTGGAACCCGATCGGCGTGTACACCGCGGCGAGGGTGATCGTCATCGCAATGATGGGGCCGACCAGCTCGCGGGCGCCGACCAGAGCCGCCTGGATCCGCGTCCTGCCTTCGCGCACGTGCCGCTCGACGTTCTCGACCACGACGATCGCATCGTCCACCACCAACCCCACCGACAGCACGATCGCGAGGATCGTGAGGAGGTTCAGGCTAAAGCCGAAGGCGTACATCACGATCGCGGCCCCGACCAGCGACACTGGCATCGCGACTAGCGGCACCAATGCCGTCCGCACTGATCCCATGAACAGGAACACCACCAGGCCCACGATCAGGATGGTCTCGATCAGGGTCTTGGTGATCTCCTGCAGCGCGTCGGTCATGAAGACCGTGGCGTCATAGGCGAGCTGCATGTCGATATCGCTCGGGAGCGTGGGCCGGATCCGGGCCATCTCGGCGTGCAGCCGGTTGGCCACTTCGATTTCGTTGCTCCCGACCAGCGGCCAGACCCCGAGGTAGACAGCCTCCTTGTCGCTGAACTTGGTGATGAAGCTGGCCTCCTCGGCGCCCAGCTCCACCCGGGCCACGTCGGCGAGGCGCACGATCGCGCCGTTCCGCTCGGCCACGACGAGATTCTCGAACTCCTCGGGCGTGCGTAGATCGGTGTTGGCCAGCAGATTGACCTGCACCAGATCGCCCTTGGTCTGTCCCACCGCGGCGAGGTAGTTGTTGCGCTGCAGTGCCGCGTGCACGTCGCCGGGTGCGAGGTTGAGCGCGGCCAGGCGGTCGGGGTCGATCCAGATCCGCATGGCGATGGGACGGCCACCGACCACGTCGACCCGCTGCACCCCAGCCAGCGTGGAGAGCTGGGGCTGCATGTTGCGGGTGAGCCAGTCGGTAAGCGCCGGAATGTCGCGTGCCGAAGACGTAAAGCTCAAATAGAACGACGCGTAGGGCCGGTCCGCCCGCTGCACCTCCACCACCGGCGGCTCGGCCTCGGCGGGCAGCTCGGAGCGCACCTGCTGCAGGCGCGCGGTGACCTCCGCCAGCGCCGCGGTGCTGTTGTGGTTCAGCTTCAGGTGCACCGTGATGGTGCTGACCCCGGCGCGGCTGGTCGATTCGACGTAATCGACGCCGCTGATCGCCGACACGGCGCGCTCGATCGGTGTCGTCAGAAAGCCGCGGACGGTTTCGGCGCTGGCGCCGTAGTACACCGTCGTGATCAGCACGGAGGAGCTTTCGATCTTGGGATACTGCTGTACCGGCAGCGTCGTGAGCGCGCGCCACCCCACCAGCACGATCACGAGGTTGACGACCGCCGCGAGGACGGGATGCTTGATGAACGTATCGGTAAAAGAGCGCATGGACGGTGTCCGATTAGCGAGAGGAATCGCCCGCGACCAGCACAGCCTCGCGCAGCTTGAAGGACCCCGAGGTGGCGACGTGCTGGCCGGGGGTGAGACCACTCAGAATCACGACCTCGTCCTCGAGCACCGGTCCGCTGCGCACCGCCTGTACATGAGCGCGATTATGACCCGCCGAGTCCGCCACGATCAAAAAGACGTGGTCGCCGCCGGGTCCCTTGCGCAGTGCGCTCACCGGAATCGCGACGACCTCGGTCGAGGGTCCCACGGGTACCTCGACCCGCACGGAGGCGCCGGGCGCCGGCGCGTGGCTCGGAATGCGGGCCCGCACCAGCGCGTTGCGGGTCGTGGGATCGATGCGCGCATCGACGGCGACGATCCGAGCCGTCAGGGGACGGAGGTCGTTTGCCGCGAAGACAGCGACCGGCTCGCCCTGGTGCAGCTCGGCCGCCACCACCTGGGCCACCGTGAAGTCCACGTTGGCCGCGGCATCGACTCCCTGCAGGGTGGTGAGCTCGGTGCCTTCGTTCAGGTACTGCCCGGGATGCACATCGGAGAGGCCGACGCGGGCTGGGAACGGGGCCCGAATCGTCTTCTTGGCGATGATCGCCTTGGTGCGCGCGATCTGTGCCAGCGCGACATCGCGCGCCGCGCGAGCCTGGTCCACCTCCTCCTGAGACGTGGCCCGGGCTTCTTGCAAACGCTCCAGCCGAGCGAGCGTCGTCGCCGCCAGGTCCGCCTGGGCGGTCTCGGCCTGCAGCTCCGCCTCCTCCACCGACACGTCGAGGGCGACCAGTACGGCGCCGGCTTCCACGACTTGTCCGGGGGCGAGGGTCACCTGGCGGACGGTGCCCGCGAGCTCATTGCGCAGGGTGATCGAGTTGAGCGCGAGGATGGTCCCGACCGACGTCGTCGTCGGGCGATACTGCCGCTCCCTGGCGACGGCCAGGGTTACCGACTCGACCGGCTCGGGCTGGCTGGCGGCCGCCGCATCGGCCTTCCGTGCGGCCGCATGCTTCCAGGCCACCAGGCTGCTGGCCGTGATTACGAGCGTGCCCAACAGCACGGCGGATCCCGTCCAACCGCGGGTGTTCATCGAGAAACGACTGCGCATACGCGGTGATCTCCTTCTGTCTGGAAAAGGTGAAGCGTGGTCCCCTGGGTACTAGACGTCTGGGGGAGCCTCAAATCGACATGTCGCTGCCTGCGTCCATGTTTCACGACCGTCTCGATCGCGCGACAGTTTCACGACGATTTGCCCGACGCCGGCGGTTCATTCATAAATGAACCGTCGCGTTAAAGTGTTCCCCAGGCCTACTGTTGGGAGTGAGCTGCGACGAAGTGGGTGGTCTCTGGTGGGTCGCCGATTTGAAAGCGCAGCACCTCCTGTTGCAACGCCCGGTCGGCCTGCGTGACGCGCTCGTGGTGGCGCAGGTGGTCTAGCCACGAATCGCTCAGGAACGTCTCGACGAATCGCCCCTGCTTCGCAGGGTCTTCATACACCTGCCAACGATACGCGCCGTCGCGGCGGCGCTCGCGGCCGAAGTCTTTGAGCGCTTTCAGGAACGGCTCGCGATGCTTCGGATCGATGTGATACCTGACCGTCACGAGCACCGGCCCACGAGTGGGATCGAAGTCGCCGCCGGTCACTGCGGGCGCCCAATGCATTGCAGGCGACAGGTCCAGGTCCGCGCCGGCTTGGAGCTTCCAGCGCCGCTGCGCCCAGGCGGCAATCGCGCCCCCGCCGGCGGCGGCGAAGAGCGCCGGCGCCAGACCGAAGCTCGAAGCCACCTGACCCCAGATGAGGCTGCCGAGGCTGAGCGCGCCGAACATCACGGTCACGTAAAGGGCCGACCCGCGGCCGCGCACCCATTCCGGCAGGGCGACCAGAGCCGACACGTTGAGGCTCGAGAGGCCCCCGATCCAGGAGACGCCGGCAATCGCACTGGCCAGGAGCGCCGTGGCGGCGCCGTGCGCCAGCCCGAACAGCGCCGTCGCCGCGGCCGTGCCCAAGGCGCCGGCCACCGCCAACCGATCGGGCCCGAGCCGGGTGTTCAGCCACGGCAGCGCAAAGGCTCCGGCGACGGCCGACGCCCCGATGCCACCGAGCAAGATTCCGTAGAGCGTCGGTCCGCCCGCGAGCTGAGACCGCGCGACGAGCGGCAGCAATGCCCAGTAGGCGCTCGCGAAGAGAAAGAAACCAGCGGCTCGGATCAAGGTGTCACGCAGCGGCGGGCTGAAGCGCGCGTACCGTAATCCCGTGCGCATCGCACTCCAGAGACGCTCGGGCGGGAGGCCGCTGCTGCTGTGGCGCGGGGCACGCCACCACACCAGCGCTCCGATCACCCCGAAGTTGCTGACCGCGTTGACGATGAACGGGGCGGCGATGCCGAACGGGCCTACGAGCGCGCCACCGAGCGCCGGCCCGAGGGCCCGGCTGATGTTGAATCCCACGCCGTTCGCCGCCACGGCCGGCCGCAGCTCTGCCGGCGGCACGAGCAGGGGCACGACGGCCTGCCAGGGAGGGGCAGTCAGCGCGTCGCCCGCGCTCACCAGAAAGGCGAGGATGAGGAGCCGCGGCGCGGTGACGAGGTCCAGCCAGACCAGCCCCGCCATCAGGGCCGATGTCACGGCGATGAAACCTTCGCCCCAGAGCAGGAAGCGGCGCTTGTCCAGGCTGTCGGTGAGCGCGCCGGCCGGCATCGCGAACAGGAAGATCGGCAGGGTGGTCGCGACCTGCACGAGCGAGACGACGAGCGGCGACGAATCGAGGCTCGTCATCAGCCAGCCGGCGGCGGCGGCGTACATCCAGCCGCCGATGTTCGAGATCAGGGTGGCCGTCCAGATGACCGCAAACACGCGTTGCCCAAAAGGCGACCATGGGGACGCCGCGGTGGGGGACATGTGCTAGCCCCGGAGCCTCCTGATCTCCTCCAACACCTCGATGTCGGCGGCGTCCTGCAGCCGGCCGGTGCGCTTGGTTTCGATCAAGTCGTCGAGCGCGATCAACGGAATGCGCACGCCCTCCACGTCCACCACCTCCGCCCGAGGCGCCGCCTGCTCGTACTTCACCTTCCACGCGACCGTGAAGACATCCACGGCGGGGTCGTCCCCGATCACGGTGATGGGGCGCTTGAGGATCTCGTCCGCCGCCCACTCGCTCGCAAAACCGTAACCCACCCGCCCGAGCGCGGCCAGCACCCGCCCGGCGTTGGCCTCCGTACGCTCGATCAGGATGTCCACGTCTTCCGTCGTGCGCGCGTAGCCGTGCAGGATGCACGCCACACCGCCGATCACGAGGTACTTCGCCCCTGACCGATTGAGCGCCGCACACACCTGGGCGGCGATGACGCGCGGGGTCACGCTCCGGCGAGGCGCGCCCTCTTCCATTCGTAGAAGTCCTCGTAGGAGTCGAATCCGATCACTTGCTGCCGCCGGCCGCGGCGGGGCCTGACCTGCCGCGCGAGACGGGCGAGCTCTTCGGCCCGCCGGAGCCGCTCCGCCGGAGAACGCTTGAGATCGGCCGCCAGGTGCTGCCGGCGAGCGTCTGCGACCTCCCGCACGGCGTACACGGGTGGGTCGGGCTCCCGTGCTCCCGCACTTGGGGCGCGGGCCGGCGTCGCCAGATGCGTTCGGATCGCCTCCACGATCAGCCAGCTGCGGGAACGGTCGAGCGCACGCGCCCGCCGATCGGCGGCCGCCAGGATGTCGCGGGGCAGAGTGATGGAAATGCGGCTGAAGGCCATGGCTCATACTCGATATTACTGAATACGAGCAAGTTATCACGTCCTCTGGCCCTGCCGCAAGACCCGCGGGGCCGGTACTCTTCAACCCTGTGACGCTCTCACCCTTCGGCCCGCTGGCGTGGCTGCTGTTCGGCGCGATCGTGCTCGCGATGCTGGCGGTGGACCTGGGAGCGTCCCCGGGGCAACACGTGGGCTTTCGGGCCGCGGCGCTGCGCTGCGTCGTCTGGATCGCGATCGGCCTCGGCTTCGGTCTCGTCGTATACACGAGCGCAGGGTCCGACGCGGGGCTCGCGTACTGGGCGGCCTACTTGCTGGAGCAGTCGCTCAGCATCGACAACCTCTTCGTGTTCGTGCTCGTGTTCTCGTATTTCGGGCTGCCACCGTCCTATCAGCCCCGCGTGCTCTTCTGGGGCATCCTCGGGGCGCTCGCGATGCGCGCCGCGTTCATCGCGGCCGGCGTGGCGCTGCTGGCGCGCTTCCACTGGGTCATCTACCCGTTCGCGGGCTTGCTCCTCTTGTCCGCCGCGCGATTCCTGCGCGGCGGCGAGACCGGGATCGCGCAGGCCTGCTGCGACACCGGTCCGCGCTGGGTCTCCCGCATCATCCCGGTGGTGCCACGGCTGCACGACGGGAAGTTCCTGGCGCGGGAGAACGGGGCCCTCGTCGCCACGCCGCTGCTCGCGGCGCTGATCGCCATCGAGTCGGCCGATCTGGTGTTCGCGGTCGACTCGATCCCGGCCGTGCTCGGGATCACCCGCGACCCGTTCCTGGTCTACACCTCCAACATCTTCGCCCTGCTCGGGCTGCGCTCGCTCTACTTCGTCATCGCGACGGCGCTGGGACGGCTGCGCTATCTGCGGTACGGCCTCGCCGTCGTCCTCACCTTCGTCGCCGCGCGGATGCTGCTCGGCTCCGTGCAGCCGATCCCCGTCTCCGTCTCCCTCGGCGTGATCGCCGCGGTGGTGCTGGTCACCGTGGTCCTGTCGCTGCGGGCGTCGGGGCGGGCTGTCGCACAGCCGGCGCCCGCGCCCGAGTCGCGCTAGCCGGATGGAGCCCCTCGCCCCCGATCGGATCTCCGTCGCGCAGCTCGACGACCTGCTGCGCCGGGGGGAACGAGTCCTCTTGCTCGACGTACGTAAGGAGCCGGGATACCAGGACAGTGCGACCAGGGCGGCGGGCGCCATCCGGGTCGCGCCGGATCGCGCGGCCGAGACCGTGTCGGCGCTCGGACTGCCGCGCGATGCCTGGCTCGTCAGTTACTGTACGTGACGGGATGAAGAGACAAGCGTCCGGGTGACGCGAGAGCTGCAGCAAGCGGGATGGGCGAAGGCGCGGGCGCTGGCAGGTGGGTGGACGGCGTGGCTGATGGGCGGACGTCCTGTGGAGCCGCGCTGATCCTGACCTTCACACAAGAACACGAGGTGGCGTCATGGTCGACATGGAGCAAGGTCTGGTGGTGGTGCGCGGCGGCGCCGAGGGATTCGTGCAGCAGATTACGTCGGGGCGTCACCGGCTGATCGCCGACGAGCCGGTCTCCTCCGGGGGAACCGACCGAGGGCCTGGACCCTACGAACTGTTGCTGGCTGCGCTCGGCGCCTGAACATCCATGACCATCGCGCTGTATGCGCGACGGAAAGGGTGGCCGCTCACGGGCGTGACGGTGCGCCTGCGCCATTCGAGGATCCACGCGGAAGACTGCGCCGAATGTGAAACCGGACAAGGCATGCTCGATCGCATCGAGAGCGAGATCGCCCTGGAGGGAGACCTCACGGAGGAGCAGCGCATCAAGGCACTCGAGATCGCCGAAAAGTGTCCGGTCCATCGGACGCTCACGTCGGAGATCAACATTCGGTCGCGGCTCGTGTGAAGCTCAGTGTAGCGGCCCGGCGCCCTCCACATTCTCCAGGAAGACCCCCTGGAGCTGACGCTGTTTCAGAGTCGGCAGCTGCAGCTCCAGCGTGTGCGACTCACCCGCCGCCAGCGCGGAAATATCCGCCCAAAACCCCACAAAGTCCCGCGGCACGCGCCGTATAGATGAATAGGCCTTCTCGAGCTCTACCGGTCGCCCGTCGATCTGCAACGTCGCGGTCCAGGCGTCGTCCGGCTCGGCGATCTGCACGAACAACAGCAGCCGCTCGGGGACGAGCCAGGTCGCGAGGGAATCCGCCGCGGTCCACGGGATGGGCCACGCCCGCCGCCGTGCCGCCAGCTGATCGAACACCCAGCGCGGTACCGTGAACGTCGCCGCGAATGTCCCACCGGTGAACCCCGAGTCCACGTGGCCGATCTGCCGATTGAACGATTCGGCTGCGGGTGTTGCCGGCGGCGCTACGACTCCCCGCCCCGACGGCTCTATCGCCAGCACCCGATAGGACTCACCCTCGACCGCAATGGAGATCGTATCCCCTATCCCCCAGTCCCTAGCCCCTAACCCCTCCTCCACCGGCGCGAGCTCCCGCAACGAGAACTGCCGCGCTTCGAGTCCTAGCTCCTCACGCGTGAGCCTCGCCGTCAAGCGCCGCGCGTTCGGGTTGAAGAAGAACACGTAGCCGCGCCCACCCGCCAACGCGGCCGTCCCGTCGAGTTTTCCGATCGCCGGCTGCCCTAATATCGGCCGCGTGTGCCGCAAGTATTCTCGATTGGTGTCCGCCCACGCGATCCAGTGGCGGAACCACGCCTGATCGGCGCTTGAGAAGTGGGCGTTTTCGCTCGAGTCGCGCGCGGGAATCATGTTGATGACGTTGTTCCATCCCGCGATCGCGATGGATGAGATCAACGAATACCGCCACCCCAGATAGTCCCAGTCACGCGCCCGGAACCGCGTCAACACCACGCCGCGTTCCCGAGTCCGCTCGCTCGGCATGTCGCCGGTCTCATCCCCCCGCGAGGTCTGATGTCCGATAAAGCCCGGTACGATCTCACCTGGCGCGAACTCGTACAGCCGGTAGCGGTACGCCGTGTAACGCTCGCGGTCTGCGGACACGCGGTCGAACGAGAGATCGGGAAACGGCACGAAACTCTCCGGCTGCTCGTCGGTAGACGTGGGATGCGGATAGCTCCCCGCCAGCCAGCTCCACGGGCCATAGTTCTGGTACGCCTGGCGGCCGTCGATCACGATCTCCGGCACGCGTCGCTTCAGCTCCACCATCACCCGCCGCCACCCCCACCACTGTGCGTAGCGGCTGGTGCCGTCGTAGGTGAGAAAGGTGTGGTCGAACGCGTAGCCGCCGATGCCGGTGCGCCGGTAGAACGCCACCAGCTTGTCGATCAGCCAGTCCTGCAGCGCCCGCACGCCCAGGCTCGCGAACCGGCGCGTCGAATCGCCCGGTGCGCGCACCAGCCACGCGGCATCGCCCGCGAACGGCAACACCGGATAGACGTACGCGACGAGCTTCATGTGCTTCGCCGTGGCGTAGTCGAGCAGCGCCTGCACCGACGGCGGCATGGCGCCCGTCGCGGGGTCCCACGCGCCCTTGCGAATCTTCTGGCCGAGCCCGAGCCACAACACGTGCTCCCAGCTCCAATCGTCCACGCTCTCCTCACGGCGAGCCAAGGCGGAATTCGACGGCGCGAACAGCACGTACCGGGCGCCCAATCCCGCCGCGCGGTCGAGCACGCGTCTGTATTCCTCCTGACCTGCCGGCGTCGCCACGTCGATCTGATAGTCGTTCGCCGTCCAGCCCACGAAAATGTTCAGCGGGTGCGCCGGCGGATGGATCAGGAACGCGCGCACCATTTCCGTGAATGCCTCGACCTCGGCCTCGTCCATGCCGGGCGTCGTGTCCGCCGGGCCGAGCCGCCATTCGGGGAGCATTTGGGCGGGGACGTAGCGGCCGGAGAGCCGCAGCGGCGCGAGCAGCCCGCGGTCGCTCGCGAACGGACCGTATTCCGCCCGCCAATCCATGTCCGGCTGGTAGCGGATCGCGAACGCATTGCCGTCGCGCCGAAACTCGAGAAAGGGGTTCTGGACGACGGCGAGCAGCCCACGACTTCCCGCGGAACGCAAGGTCCCGCCGTAGTCGCCGGTGCCGAGGCTCGTGTGCTGCGAGCGGGGGACGTAGGCGTCGCGGACCGTGGCGGCGAGGGCTGCGTCGAGCACCGTGACGTCGTCCACGTGATAGCCGGCGGCGCCGCCGCCCGTCACGAAGAGCTGCTTGGACACGAATCCCCAGGCGGGACGCAGCTCGTACACGACGTCCACGTGATACGGACCCGCGGCCCAACGGTAGGTTATCGAGGTAGGGGAGGTTCTGGAGGTTGTGGAGGTTGGTTCGGGTAGCCCGCGGCTATTGTAACTCGTGCCGCCAATGGTGAGGCGGAACTCGTCCTGCGTCAGGCGATAGACGGCGTGCCGCGCGACATCCGTGAGCGCCACCAGGCCTCGCGGGCCGAACTCGCAGCGCAGCCGCGCGTTGGAGAGCGAGGGCGGTATGGCGAGGAGCACCCCGAGGAGCGTGAGCATGCTACTTGAGCGCAGTGCGCGCCTCGGCGACGATCGGTTGCAGCTCAGGGTCGGCGTCTTTCCACAGATCCACGAAGCGCCCGTAGTAGTCGCGTGCCTTGGCGTGCTCGCCGCGCGCTCTGTACAGCGCCCCGAGACGCTGCAACGTCGCCGCGAACGCGCGAGCGTCGACAGGATCAAACAGCACGAGTGGAGCCCTGACTCCCGGCGCGGTTACGCTCCGCTCGTACACCGCCAACGCCGAGTCAGGTTGGCGGGCACGCTCGTAGGCGGTCGCGAGCTCGAACAGCCCGTCGGCGGGGTTTTCAGCCTGCTCGATCCACGCGCGATACCCGAGGATCGCGTCCTCCACTCGTCCCTCGGCGAGCGCAATGGCCGCAGCGGCCGTGAGCCGCCCAGGATGGCCGCGGCGGGTTCGCTCGGGAACGAGTCGCTCGTACTCGGCCAGGAGTCGCCGCGCCACCTCCGGCCGTCCGGCCTCGGCGTAGAACGCGGCGAGGGCCAGGTACGGCCGGTTCAATGTGGGTATCGAGCTCAAGGGGTGGCGCCCGAGGGCCGCTTCCACGGCCGTCACACCGGCGAGCGGTCGATGGCGATACCGCACGTCGAGCAAGCCCCGGCGGATGGCGCCCACCACATAGCTGCTCGCCACACCACGTTGCTCGCTCACGGCCATGAAGTCAGCGAGATCACGTGCTGCCTGCCCGAGCCTCCCCCGCACCTCGTTCAGCCACGCCAGGCCGGCACTGGAGGCGGCCTGCCACACGGCGCTCTCGCGCTGCTCGGCGCGCAGTTGTCGCAGGTCGCGCTCGGCGGCGGCGTAGTCGCCGCGCGAGCCGGCCACCGTGAAGCTCACCGCCAGGATGAGCGGATTGTGCGGCGCGATCCGAGCGAAGCGATCGAGTGTCGCCTGCGCGTCGGCGTAGCGCCCCTGGCCCATCTGGGCGAGTGCCGCGTTGATGAACGGACCTATCCTCCGGCCCAGGCCCATGGCGCGCACCGCCAGCGTCTCCGCTTCCTGATACCGGCGTCCCTCGAACAACACCCGCGAGAGATCGTTCAGGGCGATGATGTTGTCCGGGTCCCGCTCGAGCACGGCGCGGTACGCCGCGGTGGCCTGGTGCCAGCCGTCGTCCGCCCGCTCGTAATACTCGTAGTAGCGGCCGATGGCGAGATAGCGTTCGATCTCCGGTAACCGGTCGCGATGCCGGAACGCCGCCGTCATGGCCGCCGCGAACGCGCTGTCGGACGCCCGGCTGTCGTACAACATGACGGCGAGCCTCCAGGAGGCCGTCGCAAACCCGGTATCGAGCGCCGTCGCATCCCGGTAGCTCGCGGCCGCGCGCTCCCAGTCTCCTTCTTGCTCGGCGCGGGCTCCGTCGCTGTACCTCCGCAGGGCGTCGAGCGACGCGGTCGTCACCTGCTCGAGCGGCGGGGCGGCGCGGATGGACTTGAGCGATTCCCCGATCCGTTCCCGAAGTTTTCGCGACAGGCGGTCCACGGCCCCGATCAAGGCCGCGTCGTTGTCGGCCGTTTCACGAAGGGCCGTGAGCACATGGCCGTCCGCCGCAGCGATGAGGCTCGCGGACAGCACGTAGCCCCTCCCCAGGGGGTCGATTTCGCCCCGGACGACGGCTTTCACATCCTCCCGCTGCGCGATCTCCCGCGCGAGCCCGGGGTCGAGCGGCGTGGTGGCGCGCCGCTCCATGCGACGCAGCGCCTCGGCGATCGCCGCCCCGTCCATCAGCCGCACGGTGGGCGACTCGGACAGGTCCACGCGAAACGCCGCCGTGAGCGACGGCCCGAGCGTCGAATCCGGAGTACGGTTCTCGAAGTCGGCGAGAATCAGGGATTCGCGATTCTTGAGCACTCCGGATGCGACCAGGGTGCCTACTGGGCCGATCCCGAGGAGGCGCATCGCCATGTAGCCCGCGGCTCCCACACCGAGGGCGCCGAACGCCAGACCTAGACCCGCGACCGTTCGTTGCCAGGTGAGCCAGCGCGACGGACCCCCGGCCGCGGGCGCGCCGATCGCGCGCGCCACGGCCCGCCGGCGCTCCACCAGCCCGGTCGCGACCACGATCGGGAGCCCGACGAGCAGCAGGACGACGGCGTCTGAGATCACCCAGCTCGGGAGGCCCAGCTCGATCGTGAGGAGGTACACCACGCCGAGCGCCAGCGCCGCGGCGAGCCCGTACAGCCCGGGCACGCGCAGTGGGTGAGCTGGCCGAGGAGCCGCGGCGGTGGCCGGCGCGCCGATGGCGTCACGAAACGCCGTGGCGGCCCGGAAGCGTGCGTTCGGGTCCTTGGCGAGCGCTCGTGCGATCGCGTCCGCCACCCAAGGTGGCGTGTCAGACCGCAGCTCGGCCAGCGGTCGGGGCGTTGCCGTGAGATGCGCCGCGATCACCGCCTGCGCGGTGGGGCCGGTGAACGGCGGCTCGCCGGCCAACATCTCGTACAGCACGCAGCCGAGACTGTAGAGGTCGCTCCGGCCGTCGATCGCCTCGTCACCGGCTGCCTGCTCGGGGCTCATGTAAGCGGGCGTACCGACCGTCACGCCCGTGCGCGTGAGTGCGGCGACACCCTGCGCCGCCGCGCTCACCGCCTTGCCGATGCCGAAATCGGCCACCACCGCGTGGCCATCCTGCAGCAGGATGTTCTCGGGCTTGATGTCGCGGTGCACGACGCCGTGGCGATGGGCGTAGTCGAGCGCGTCCGCTACCTCCTGCGCGATCTGCGTGGCGTCCTCCACCGGCAGCCGCTTCGCTTGCTGCAACCGCTCGCGCAGCGACTCCCCTTCCACGACCGGCATCACGTAATAGAGGAACCCGCCGGCCTCACCCGAATCGAACAGCGGCATGATGTGCGGATGATTGAGCCGGGCCGCCAGGTGGATCTCGCGCACGAACCGATCGGCACCGAGCTCCAAGGACAGCTCCGGGCGGAGCACCTTGACGGCGACCCGGCGGTCGTGTCGTACGTCGTGCGCGAGGTAGACGGTGGCCATGCCACCCTGGCCGAGCTCGAGCTCGATCGTATAGCGGCCGGCGAGAGCCGCCTTGAGGCGAAGAAGCATGGGGGACCGTTGAAGGTCTGTCGAATCTACCGAGCGAGGCGTAGACTGCCACCGTGCGCATCGGCATCGACTTGGGCGGAACGAAGATCGCAGCAGTCGCGCTGGCGCCTGCCGGTGAGGAGATCACCCGACGACGCGTGACCACGCCACGCGATTACGTGGCGTCGCTCGAGGCGATCACGGGGCTGGTGCGGGAGCTCGACCGCGCGGCGGGCGAGGCCGGCACGGTGGGCGTCGGCATCCCGGGGACGGTGGTGCCCCACACGGGGCTCGTGAAGAACGCCAACTCCGTCTGGCTCAACGGTCGGCCGCTGGGACGCGATCTCGAGGAACGGCTCGACCGCCCGGTGCGGCTCATGAACGACGCGAACTGCTTCGCGCTCTCCGAGGCCAGCGACGGCGCGGCCGCGGGCGCCCACGTCGTGTTCGGCGTCATCCTCGGCACGGGGGTCGGGGGCGGGATCGTGGTCGACGGCCGGTGCCTGCTGGGCGCCAACCTCATCGCCGGTGAATGGGGGCACAATCCACTGCCCTGGCTGGGGCCCGACGAGTGGCCCGGGCCGCCCTGCTATTGCGGCAAGCGCGGCTGCGTCGAAGCCTGGCTCTCCGGTCCTGCCTTCGAGCGCGACCACGCCGAGCGTACTGGTGTTGCACTGTCGGGGCGCGAGATCGTGGAGGCCGCCGCGGGCGGGGACCCGGGCGCGGCAGCGACGCTCGCCCGTTACCACGATCGTCTCGGCCGCGCCCTCGCGTCGCTCGTCAACCTGCTCGACCCCGACGTCGTGGTGCTGGGCGGCGGCATGTCGAACATCGCCGGGCTGCCGGAAGCGGCGTCCGCGCTGCTGCTACGCCACTTGTTCGCGGCGGGCGCGGACTCCGATCCTGTTGCCACCCGCGTCGTGCGCGCCGCTCACGGGGATGCGAGCGGTGTACGCGGGGCGGCGTGGCTCTGGCCCGCCATCACCTAGCCTTGAAGACCACCGTCTGGATCGAGTGTGGCCGCGAGCTGATCTCCACTGAGGCAGCGCCGACGGCGACGGAGTATGGCCCACCACGCGGCGTGGGGTTCATGACCACGACCGCCACCGTACCGTCCTCGTTGACGAAGGCCGTCGCGAGCAGCATGCTGCGGCTCGGTGATGCGAGGATCCGTCTGGCACCGGGCCGGATGAACTTCGAGAAGTGGCCTAGGTAGTAGTACGAATTGGTGTAGATGAGCTTGCCGGTACGCGTGTCGGCGTGGATCGGTGCAAAGCAGAAATTCCCCACATGGTTGGGGCCACCCCGTTCATCGAGCAGGATGTTCCAGTCGGTCCATCCTTCCGTTCATGAATTGAAATCGTTGATCATCGGCCGGCCGTACGCCTCTCCGAGGCTCCAGCGTCCATACCCCGTCGAATCGAAGCTCGCCGGGGTGCCCTCGGTAAAGAGAATGTGTTTATCGGGGTAGAGCCGGTTCACCAGCGCCACGTTGCCGTACATTTGTTGTCCACCCGACCAATCCTCGTACCAGTGAAATCCGATTCCCCATACGTACCTCGCGGCCTCCGGATCGTCGAAGATCGTCTGTGCCCGCTGGATGATCAGGTCCCGGTTATGATCCCACACGATGATGTTGACGTCGCCCAGGCCCTGCTGCGCCATGACCGGACCCAGGTGGTTCTTGAGAAAATCCCGCTCGTCCCCAGCTTGATAGACACAGGACTCCCACCGCTGGGTGGCCATCGGCTCGTTCTGGATGGTGATCCCCCATACTGGCACGCCTGCCTTGCGATAGCTCTGAATGAACTTTGCAAAGTAGAGTGCCCAGGAATGAGCGTACTCGGGGCGCAGGTGACCGCCGTGCAACATGTCATTGTTGTCCTTCATGAACGCCGGCGGGCTCCACGGACTGGCGAACAGTTTGAGCCGGTTCCCGCTGGCGGCCATTGCTCTCCTGATGAGCGGGATCCTGAACCGCAGATCGTGCGCGATGGAGAAGGAGTTCAGGTCCTTGTCCCCTTCATCCACATACGTGTAGCTCTCGCTCGAGAAGTCACAGCTGTGAATGTTGGTCCTCGCCAGGGTGTACCCGATCCCGCGGTCGCTGCTGTAATACGCGGTGAGCAACTCCTCCTGTCGCGCAGCGGGAAGCTTGGCGAAGGTCTCCGCCGCCGCATCGGTCAGCGCCCCGCCGATTCCGAGGAACGACTGGAAAGTTTTCCGCGGATCGACGAAGACGTACACCTTTCCTTCCGAGGTGGGCTCGGACGGCTGGAACGTCAGGGTGTCGGTCGGCGTCAGCCGGAAGCTGGTGCTCTCCGCCGTGGTATAGACAATCGCGCGCCTCTCTGGGTGCTGAGCTAGGACCAGTAGGGTGATAAGAAGCACGTTAGGCCTCGATTCTCGAGAACCGCCACGCCCCGGCGGCTACGAACAAGACCCCGACCGAGAGCAGCACCGCAACGTCGAACGCGACGCCGAAGTGCGCGCTCCCCCTCCCGATCAGCAGGCCGCGCATGCCATCCACGCCATAGGTGAGCGGATCGAGCCGCGTGAGCGCCGCGAGGACTCGGGGGAGCCCCTGGAGCGGGTAGATCGCAGCGGAGAGAAAGAAGATCGGCATCACGAGGAAGTTCATCACCATCTGGAATCCCTGCATCTCCTTGATGGTCGATCCGATCGCGGTCGCGAGCGCCGCAAACACCACGGCGATCAGCGCGATGAGGAGAAACGCGAGCGGCACGGCGAGGACGCTCGCGGGGCGGAATCCCGCGACCAGGGTCACGACGAAAATCAGCGTGCCCTGCAACACCGCGACCGTGGCGCCGCCGAGCGTGCGCCCGATCATGATCGCCAGGCGCGGCACCGGCGCGACCAGGGTCTCCTTCAAGAACCCGAACTGGCGGTCCCACAGCATGGCGATCCCCGAAAACATGGCGGTGAACAGCACGGCCATGCCGATCACGCCCGGCGCCATGAACTGGATATAGCTGCCTTCGCCGGCGCGCTGGAACACCGGACCGAGGCCGAACCCGAGCACGCCCAGGTACATGAGCGGGCCGCCGAGCGATGCCACGATCTGGACGCGCGAGCGCAGGTATTTCTTCACTTCCCGCAGCCAGAGAGCGAAGACGACGGCCATGTGCCTATCTCCTCCACACGCGGGCGACCTGTCGCATCTGGTCTGCGGCCGTGGCGCTCTCGTCCCGGATCGTCGTACCGGTGAGCGCGAGGAACGCCGCTTCGAGCGAATCGGCGCCGGTCTGGTCTTTAAGCTCCGCGGACGAGCCCGTCGCGACGAGGCGCCCGTGGTCGATGACGGCGATGCGGTCGGCCACGCGATCCGCTTCGTCCATGTAGTGGGTCGTGAGGAACACGGTCACGCCCTCGGTGGCCCTGAGGTTGCGCACGTGGGTCCACATCTGATTGCGGCTCTGCGGATCGAGGCCGAGCGTCGGCTCGTCGAGAAACAACACCTTCGGCGTGTGCAGCAGCCCCCGGGCGATCTCGAGGCGGCGTTTCATGCCGCCGGAGAACGTCTTCACCAGGTCATCACGCCGGTCCCACAGCTCGAACATCCGCAGCAGGACTTCACAGCGCTCCCGCCGGGGGTGCCGCGGCACGTGGTACAGCACCCCGTGGATGTCCATGTTCTCCCACGCCGTGAGCTCGCTGTCGAGACTCGGATCCTGGAACACGACGCCGAACCGCGTGCGCACGTCCCTCTGATGCGTGGTGACGTCCAGTCCGTCGAGCTCGAGCGAGCCCGTCGTCGGGCGCAACAGGGTGGTGAGCATCTTGATGGTGGTGGTCTTGCCGGCGCCGTTCGGCCCCAGGAACGCGAAAATCTCTCCGGGGCGGACGTCGAAGGAGACGTCGTTGACGGCCATGACGGTGCCGAACGACTTGACGACGTGCTGGACGCGAATGATCGGACGATCGCTCACCTACGCCCTCGGCGCCGCCGGTTTGGCCGCGTAGATGAACTCGTAGTAGTCCCGCATCGTCAGGCCGGCGGCCGCCGCGTCGTCGACGATGACGGTCGCATCACGGTGCAGCTGGATGGCACTCGCTGTCACCATGCTGGTGACGGGTCCCTCGACGGCCTGGGCGATCGCCTTGGCCTTGGTCTTGCCGCTCGCCACCAGCACCAGCCGCCGCGCATCGAGGATGGTCCCGACGCCCATCGTGATCGCGTAGACCGGTACACTCTCGCGGCGCTCGAAGAACCGGGCGTTGTCGTCGATCGTCTGTTTCGACAGCGTCTTGAGCCGCGTCCGCGAGCTCAGGGAACTCCCCGGCTCGTTGAAGGCGATGTGGCCGTCGGTGCCGATGCCCAGGATCTGCAGGTCGATACCGCCGCATTCCGCGATGCGCCCCTCGTACCATTGGCAGAATGCGGGGTAGTTGCTGGTCGTGCCCGACGGGATGTTGATGTTGTGCCGCGGGATGTTCACGTGTTGGAAGAAGTGCTCGTGCATGAAGTAGTGATAGCTCTGCGGGTGATTCGCGGGCAGCCCGACGTATTCGTCGAGGTTGAACGTCGTCACGCGAGAGAAGTCGACCTCCCCCGCCTCATGCAGCCGCACCAACTCCTGATAGAGACCAAGTGGCGTGGACCCGGTGGCCATGCCGAGCACGGCATTCGGCTTGGTGTTGAGCACGTCGATGACGAGCTGCGCCGCCGTCGCGCTCATTTGCTCGTAGTCCCGCCTGATGACGACTTCCATGGAACCTCCCCCAGCCTCACTCCGGCTCTTCCCATCGCTTGGCCCGCTCGAGCGCCTTGCGCCAGCCCGCCTCGAGCTGCCTGCGTTGCGCGGGTTTCATCGCGTGTGTAAAGCGACGGTCGACCTGCCACTGCGCCGCGATCTGCTTCTGGTCCTTCCAGTAGCCGACGGCCAATCCCGCGAGATACGCCGCGCCGAGCGCCGTGGTCTCGGTGACTTTCGGTCGGACGACGGGAACTCCCAGGAGGTGTGACTGGAATTGCATCAGCAGGTTGTTGGCCGACGCGCCGCCATCCACGCGCAGCTCCTTCAGCTTGATC
>Ga0209161_10001457_pt1 | contig 19622 bp, 17 predicted proteins | sample GraSoiAngelo_155_FD_186169 | JGI IMG/M metagenome (GOLD analysis project Ga0209161, IMG submission 186169) | Grasslands soil microbial communities from the Angelo Coastal Reserve, California, USA - 14_1009_13_30cm (SPAdes) (version 2) | ecosystem: Environmental > Terrestrial > Soil > Grasslands... | reverse complement strand
GGGAAGTGATTAATATGACATACGTTATAGCGCGCCGACTAGATGACGCATGTCATATGCACACCCCGAAGTATTGGTAAGCAGCGACTGGGTCCAACAACACCTCAACGACCCAAAGGTAAGGATCGTCGAGGTTGACTATGATCCTGTTGCCAACTACCAGCTGGGACACGTTCCCGGCGCGGTCCTCTTCGACTGGAAGAAGGACCTCAACCACCCCCTCGAAAGAGACATCCTATCCAAACAACAGCTAGAACAACTATTCGCACGAACCGGAATCGCCCCAGACACGAAGATTGTTCTCTACGGCGACTTTAACAACTGGTTCGCAGCCTACGCCTTCTGGGACCTACAGTACTACGGCGTCAAAAACGTCGTTCTAATGAACGGCGGACGAAAAAAATGGATCGACGAAGACAAACCGCTCACGAAAGTCGTCCCCACTTACCCAAGCACTAGCTTCAGGGCATCAGGACCTGACGAGAGCGTTAGAGTTTATTTCAAGCAAGCCTTTGACCTCTACCAGAAGGCAAACGTGAGACTCGTGGACGTCAGAGGACCGAAAGAGTTCACCGGCGAAGTCCTCGCGCCACCAGAGTACCCTACAGAGCATGCACAGCGTGGAGGCCACATTCCAGGCGCGGTTAATATTCCGTGGTCGCAGGCGGTCCGAGAAGACGGCACGTTCAAGAGTACTGAGGAGCTGAAGAAGCTCTACGAGGACAAGGGCATCGTCGCCAGTAGGGATATTGTTACCTACTGCCGCATCGGCGAGAGATCCTCGTTCACATGGTTCGTACTGAAGTACCTTCTTGGCTACCCGAACGTGCGGAACTACGACGGATCATGGACCGAGTGGGGAAACCTCGTCCGTAACCCTATCGAAAAGCCAAGCCACACGGTAGCCCAACCCGTTCCAGCATAAGACACCCGACCAAACCTCCCTCCTTCCCTTCCTCTCTTTCTTCCATCAGTGATCTCAGTGTCCTTTCCGAACGATGAAGTGGAAGAGGTTTCCTTCCTGCCGCCAATCGACGAGCTCGTGGCCAGTCTGATCCATCCACCGAACCATCTCCACATATGACGTAGGGTCATCTGTTACGAGATGAACGACGTCTCCGATCGGGATGGTCGCGAGAAGTTCGTTTAGACGGACAAGAACTGCGGAACACTCGGTCCCGATCTCATACATCTCATGATCCGGGAAGGCTTTGAAACAATGAGCGTGAAATTCCGCAATCTTCTTCTTGAAGACCTCCGTCGCGTCCGTCGCTCGTGAAAGGAGACCACTCTCTCCTTGAAAACCAAGCGATCTTAGCTTGACAACCCATCCTTGAGCATAGGGTGCGTCGTTCATGAGCTTCGGCCGTTTAACCACGTCGACGTTCACTAGTGATATGATTCCTGAGACGGGGGAGGGAATAGGACCAACGAATTTCAGGCTTTCAAGGGTCCCGAGGCTTCTACCTCGTTTTACCCTCGTCCCAGCAGGCCGGATACGTGCTGACGTGAATTTTCCGGCAATAGCCGAAAGTAGACTTGTCATTCCTACAGTTGCTTCTTCGCTTTCGTCGTTCGTTATCCATGTGTTGCCTTCCAGGTCGTAGAGGAGATTATCCGGAAAGCTGCAGTGTTCTAGCTCCAATTCATATCACCCAAAAGGCACTGAGTTGCAGTTTCTAATTGCACTGTACATTTGAGTGAAGGTCAGAGCGAGGTTCGTAAGTATTAGGACTAACGATGTAGAAAAACCTCCAATCTTTGAGAACTAATTCGGGCCAATTCTGGCGCAATATATAATAGACTACTGTTGGACTTCGCTGAATCTCTTCAGCCAGAAAGGTAGGATTCGTTGCCCCGTTTCAAGAGTTCAGCAGACATTCTAAAGATCGTCTCGAACAAGGACCAAATCCGCAACATCGGCATCATCGCCCACGTAGACCATGGCAAGTGTGTCGCCGGCGACAGCATGATTACCCTGTCCAACGGAGGTATTGAAGAGATCGCCCAGATATACGACAGGCTGAAACGAAACGGCCCTACGGCAGCTCAAGTTGACTCATTGAACCCGCACACCCTCAAGATGGAAGACAGGAACGTCTCGCATGTCTGGAAGTTACACAGCAACAAACTCGTTAAGGTAACCTTACGAAACGGCTACTCAGTGGAAACGACGCCAGAACATCCATTCTTCACCATAGCAATGAACGGTATGATCAAACAGAAGAGAGCGGACATGATCGGAAGAAGTGACTTCGTTCTCGTTCCAAACACCCTACGATCTCTTCCAAGCAGAATAGAAGAAATAAAGTCCGAAATCTTGGAGGGATTGAGTTCTCACGACTACTATCTGGTCTATCTGAAGAAAAGATTCTCCGAAAAACTCGTCCGACTAGTTGAGGCCAAAGGAATCAAGAATATTCACTCCAGTGTCCGAACAGACACTTCGTTCAAAGCATTCAGAGGTGGATTGGCCGCCGGTCGAATTAGACTGGATGACGTGGTAGAAATCACGGATTCCCTTGGGATACCCCGGTACCAAGTCTATGATCAGATTCACGGAATCGCGTACAGGCTGAGTCATGCTAGGCCTGGCAGACTTTCAAATATGATCAAACTTCCAAAAACTTGGAAACAATTCGAGGATCTAAACTACCTTCTAGGAATCCTCTGGGGTGATGGATCTTCTCGGGCTAGCTTCACCAACGGATACAGACCGCTTCTGCATCTGGCATCCCAGATCTTCCGAAGCGTCTTTGACGTCAGCACAATATTCGTGAAGGACAAAAAAAGAAACACCTATCGACTTGACCACCACGGTGGCTTTAGCCTGATCAAATTCCTCGAAGACTCCTACCAGTACCCCGCAAAGCAGAAGGCACACAACATCGTCTTTCCCAAGTTGGTCTTGAAGATGGGGAACGAGCATGTCGCTGCGTTCCTCAGAGGCGAATTTGACACAGATGGTGGGGTTGAGAAGACTAGCGCTATAATTTCCCTAACAACGGCTAGCGCCAAGTTCGCCAGGCAAGTCTCAATTGCTCTGCTAAGATTCTCGATAATTCCTACGGTCCGACAAAAAGGAAAATACTTCACAGTCACAATATCAGGGGATGATACTCGGAGATTTGAGACTGCAATCGGATTCACTATTCCAAGGAAGCGCGTGGCACTACACGCTCTCGCTCGGAGAGCAGTGAGTAATAGAAAGACCGGAATCGTGCCTGTTGACTGGCGGACTCTTCGCGAGATCAGGAACCGACTGGGCATTCCCTATACATATTTGGAATCCCGAGTGCCTTTCTACCGAAGTTACGAGTCAGACAGGCAGAACCTCACGAGGCCCATCTTTCAGAAGATTGTTGACGCTTTCGAGGAGTTCTTGGTTTCGAAGCCTTCGACGGCCGCGGCTGTCAAACTAGTGCGTGAATGGCGTCAGCTTCTCGAAGGAGAGATTCGCCCCGTCCAGGTCACACAGATAGCGGCTCGTACCGGCTCGTTCGACGTCTACGACCTGACGGTTCCGGGGAATCACACATTTGTAGCTAATGGCATGGTCGTTCACAACACGACGATGACTGACAGCCTCCTATCGGGCGCGGGACTGCTTTCGCCATCTCTAGCGGGAACGGCTTTGGCGATGGACTTTATGGAGGAAGAGCAGAAGCGTCAGATGACTATCAAGGCCGCTAACGTCAGCCTCTATTACGAGCACAATGACATGCCTTTCGTCATTAACCTGATCGATACGCCAGGGCACGTTGACTTCTCAGGCAAGGTTACGAGGTCGCTCAGGGCTATCGACGGGGCAGTGGTGGTCGTCGACTCTGTTGAGGAGGTCATGGTTCAAACGGAGACAGTGACGCGGCAGGCACTAGAGGAACGCGTGAGGCCTGTTCTCTACATTAACAAGATTGACCGGTTGATCAAGGAACTGAAACTCAACCCAGAGCAGATACAGGAAAGAGTTGCAAGGATAATCAAGGACTTCAATGCTCTCCTCGACCTTTACGCTGAACCTGAATTCCGAGAAAAGTGGAAGGTGAGTTTCGCGACAAATACCGTGGCGATGGGCTCGGCCAAGGATAGGTGGGGCTTCAACGCCGCTGTGGCCAAGAAGAAGGGAATCAAGTTCTCTGATGTTGTCGACGCCTACCTGAATGGCAAGGTGGAGGAGCTCAAGAACAACTCACCGATCCACGAGGCCATTCTGGGAATGGCGGTGGAGGTGATGCCTCCGCCGCACAAAGCTCAGGTCTACAGGATTCCCAAAATCTGGCACGGGGACCCCGATAGCGAATACGGCCAGGCGATGATCAAATGCGACGACAAGGGCCCGGTCCTCATGTCCGTCACCAATATCGTTGTTGACCCGCAAGCAGGTGTTGTTGCAACGGGCCGCCTTTTCTCAGGCACCGTTACGGACGGCGAACCGGTCTTTCTAATCAACTCCCGCACACAAGGGAGGGTCCAGCAGGTGGCTATCTATATGGGCCCACAACGGGAGATTGTCGGGCATCTTAGCGCAGGTAACATTCCAGCTCTCCTCGGGCTGGAGAACGTGAAGGCCGGAGAAACCCTCGCCTCCGTGAAACAATTCATCCCCTTCGAAGCGGTACACTACGTCACCGAACCAGTTGTCACGATAGCCGTAGAGCCGAAGTTCAACAGAGATCTTCCCAAGTTGGTCGAGATTCTTAGAAAGCTCTCGCTTGAAGATCCGAACCTCGTGACTAGTATCAACGAGGAAACTGGTGAATATCTGATCTCAGGAATGGGCACGCTTCACCTTGAGATTGCTAACACGTTGATCACAAAGACTGGAATGGAGATTGTTACCTCCAAACCCATTGTGATCTACCGTGAGGCTGTTCGAAGAACCGCGGGTCCTGTTGAAGGCAAGTCGCCTAACAAGCACAACAAGATCTACATCGAAGTAGAACCGCTCGAAGACGCCGTCTTGGACCTGATCAAGCAGGGCAAGCTCAGCGAATACGGTGATAAGGCGGAGATGGCTAAGACCCTCCGAGCAGTCGGATGGGAGCCTGAGGAGGCAAGGGGAGTCTGGAGTATTGACGAGCCCTTCAACATGATTCTGGACGTGACCAAGGGGGCTCAGTACATGCAAGAGGTGAAGGACATGGTACTCGCGGGCTACCGATGGGGAATCAAAGAAGGCCCCATAGCGTACGAGCAGATTCGAGGTTTGAAGGTCAAAGTTACTGATGTCAGTCTTCACGAAGACCCAGTTCACCGAGGTCCGGCTCAGATAATGCCCATGACTCGCAGAGCCATGTTCGTGGCCTTCCTGGAAGCTGCACCGACATTGCTAGAGCCGGTTCAGAAAATTACCACACGTGTTCCAAACGAACTCTTGGGGGCTGTGACGAGCGTGATTACGCAGAAGCGGGGAAAGATTGTCTCAGTCGAACAAAAAGGCCATTTGGTCTCGGTGGTTGGAGAGATGCCTACTGCTGAAAGCTTCGACTTGTCAGAGGTCATGAGGAGCCAAACACAGGGGCGGGCATTCTGGGGATTGGAATTTGCTCGTTGGTCACCTGTGCCAACCTCTCTACTACAAACGGTCGTCGAAGGGATCCGGAAACGAAAAGGACTCTCACTCGAGCCGCCCAAAGCTTCAGACTTCATGGAAGCTTAGGATCCGTTCTCCGCCGAAATGCTTCACCCGCCTTTACCTGGCCCGGGAACCCCTGGGGCCATTGGAGGCTATTGCGAAACGGTTTCAAGACGCTCAGTCTCAGAAGGAATGCTGGATGGAACCCGTGGAGCTGAGTCGACTCTTGTAAGCCATCCTCCTTTCCAGGGAGTAACGATTGCGCACAACATGATCGTCAGAGTCACGAAAAGTGAGATGAACACAAACATCATCCTGTACGGAACGGACTCGATTGAAGTCCTCTGATACTTCCACGTGTTAAGCCCGTGCAGCAACCCGATATTGTCCCCCGCGGAGAAACCGGCGGTACCGATCCATTGCCCCTGAAGAGGCTTGACGACGAGCCATAGGATGACGATCAGCGGGCTTAGCAACAGGAGAACCTGGAATAGATATGAGATGAATGCCGCCGGCAAGCACTTTCGCCACATAAACCGCCAAGACAGAAGCGAGCCATGAATCCAGCCGCGAGTCCAACGAAGTTGCTGTTTCAAGAACTGCTTGAATGAATCCGGTACGATTGTATGGACGACAGCATTTGACTCATAAACGACTCTCGCGTTCTGTCCCGATAACGCGAAAGCGGTTAGGATTCTGTCCTCTCCAGGAGATTTTATGAGTCTGCTGGCCACCCCCCGTGCTACCCAACTTTCCCCTTGACCAATCTCAAGGGCTGTAGCAGAGGTTGCAGATGGCCTCTCCTTCAGCTATTCGTTTATGATTGGGAGAATTGAGGCTCGCTATAGGCGGCAAGCATCCCGGAACAACAGAGGACGCATCCAAAGCGAGATTCCATTGCCTTTACCAATCGGAAACTATCTGCGTACCAATAGTGCTGGAGTCTCTGGAGAGCTCCCTCCTCTTTGTTCATTCCCTCTCCATGTCCAGAGACAGCCATGACTCTGCTGTCGTGGAACGGTTGCAGAAGTAGCCTGATCGCATCGCTGTTCACGAAACTGTCACTGTCTATGCACACAACGATTTCACTATAAGCCCGTGCGATTGCTGTGGCAAGCGCAACGCGTTTCCCGTAGTTCCTCTCATGTCTGACTAGCTCAAGCCGATCCGACAAGAGTGGATCGCCTTTTGCCCTCTGCATTCCTTCCCAAGTGTGATCGGTGCTTCCATCATCAACAACTATTGCGCGCATTTTGCCTGCGGGATATCGCTGTTGAAAACGGTTCTCACAACTGACTCAACAACCTCCTCCTCGTTCTTCGCCGGAATCACAACTGTGATCTCGGGTCTGAACCCGGAGTCTGCCTCGGGCTTGTACCCCGCAGTGGCTGCGTACATGAAAATCAGGAATCCCGTGATCGATACGGAGTACACGCCTAGGAGAGTATTCCTAGAAGCGCTAAGCCAGACCAGCAAGATGACGAATATGGATCCGAAGGTAAGAAGGGCGACCAACCCGTTGAGTAGTCTGTTCCCACCACTCATCCGAACAGCCGCAGCGTGGCGCACATTGCGATACACCGAACTGTTATGGTTGCTCGGTGAAAAATATTGAGGTGATCAACTCATTTTTCCATCTCAAGATACCTGGATATTGCCTTTCCGGTAGTGTGGAAAACTGAGTTGCCTCACCGATGTTGAGGCAACTGTCCGTCTCGAGAAGCGCTAGCTGGCTAAGATGTTTGCCTTTGTGTCTGGGAGGACCGAGCCCTGCTCGAACTGCTCACGATTATCAGTACAAACCCAGCTATGAACAGCACCGTGAAGGTCGCGTTGTCGAGCAAACCATTGATTGCCAACAATGAGGGTCCTACCATGGCGAAGAAACCGGCGATGGCGGTGAGCTTGCCGAGTGTTCTCACAAAGACTCTGAGAGTATATCGTATCGTGAATAGTTGAACCTAACGGATCCACGAGAACCGTTCGGTCGAATATCGGAGAAAACGCTTAGAAAGAGTGGCCCTGTTGAGCCGTAACAGCGGCCGTGGTCCAGAGTCAGCGCTCAACCCTGAGGGTTGACGGGCAGCCTGGTCTATGACACCGGCTTCCCATTACGGTACGGAAAGAGCCGGGAACCCGGGTTCGAATCCCGGCGGCCGCACCAAAGCTTGGCTTTCATGAGATCCTCCAAGTAGCCTCGAGGATGTGTTTAATTCCGCCTCATCAGCCGCTAATGCTCTTATTAGGCTAGTTTGTACGTACGACTGTCCGGCCTGACCGCTCTTCCAACCCAGTAAGATATCAAGGGTGGATACCACAAGTAGAGCCTGATCGGGACGCTTAACAGCGTCCAATCCCAGAACTGCGGGGCGACAGAGACCAGCGTGAGAATCGCGAGTACGGCCATTCGGTTCCGTCCGTTCCGGAATAGTGTAACGAGTTCAGGCGCCACAAGCCTCTTTTCTTCCAAGCTGATAACGTGGGCGAATGTGGCCAAGATCATTAGGATTCCTCCGAGATCTAGCGCAAAGAGTTGGGAAGAATAGTTCTGGATCATGGACACCTCGGCCGGATTTAGCGTGGGACTTGCCACCTCAACACCGTTTAGCAGGTATGGAACAATCGCAACTAGCAAGAGTAGTCCCACATTGAGGAATGTGACTGTTCTGGTCTCGACTGGCAATACGGACATGTATGTCGTGTAGATCATCCAGGCCGTGATTAGTACAAAGAACGTGTATGCGAATGCGAGTATGTGGGTTGTTATCTCTCCGGTGCTTTTCGGAGGATTCGCTATCAGAGCTATTGAGCCGATCGAAAGCGAAAGCCCGAAAATCAAATCAGCAAGTGTCTCAATTCGTGGTCGCGGATGGGCCCCGCCGGTCTGTTGTTGCATCGGGGTGTCTTCAGAAATAGTGTGTTATTTGGTCTTTCGAGGGCCAACCTCCTCCGATCGCCCCTTTATGGAACTGGCGGCCGAACCGCGTCGACTATCGTAGCGCTGGAATCGTTCTCAGCACGAGATTGTCTTCGTCTTAGAATCAGAAAAGAAGTTGTGAAGAATAACACGCCAACCTGGAGCAATGACCCTGCAACGAAGGTCAACGACGCCAGGGATAGTCCAGCGTCAGCGAGAGAGTAATGCTCGGGTTGCGGGAGAGAAACAGCCAAAGTTGCAATTGAGAGGACAAGAGCTGGAGGATATGCCCTCTCGCGGCCGGTCGCCACTCCAACTGCGACAACCAAGTAAAGCACCCAACCCGCAAGAATTGAGTACAACAACCAAGAAGGCACCATCAGAGCGTACAGTTGCGCCAGGAGAGCGACTCCGAGAAGCACCGATGCGTAGATGAGCCCATTGGCTCCCCGTTTCAGAAACCTGACCCTCATGTTGAGCGCTTCCAATCTCAAGCTCCCAGCTAGGAGAACAGCCGCTAGGTTGCTCATATCTCGTACAACTATACCCTCATGATAACTTGCATCGAGAATGTTTGTCGAAATCACCCGCGGAATTCCTTACAATCGCAGCGATAATCGAAGCTGGAGTAGGAGCATCTGGGCGAATGGATCGCCTTCGCATGACCGCAGTTCGTGCAATATTGCTGACCGCCGATTTGAGCCACAGGCTCGGTTGTTGGGCATACTTTGTGCACCATTCTGTCCTCGGTCTTGCCCTTTCCAACCCTTGTCCTAACCACGATGACTTCTTCCTCAGGTATGCGAATCGGCTTGTGACACCGGGGACAGAGATTACTGCTCAATCCGAAACCTCGAACGACAAAACGGTTCTCGGAGCACGACAGCTCTTCAGCAATGTTGGAGCCTCAGATCCTTAGAATGCCTAAGACATCGTCGTCATTTGTGGAAGAACCTTTCCTGATCTTGCTTTGTAGGCGGGCACTCCAACTCCGACTGCGATCATGGGGCTTTTCGCGATAGCGTGGGGTGTGAAGAATTCTGTGACTGCATCGTCGAAGAAGGTCGAGCCAGAGGCTCCGATTCCCACTGCATAAGAAGAGAGGTAGATCTTCCCAGCGCGGACACCGGCTTCAAACTGGGCTGCTCGATAGCCTCTGTTGCCGAGAGATTTGAGAACAGAGTTGAGGTTTGTCATTAGGAAGAATACGACACTGGCATCGCTGAAGAGCTGTTGTCCGAGACAAAGATAACCCGACATAGAGCGATTCTTGAGAACTTTCAGTTGTTCGACCGAGTTTGTGTTTACATTGTAAAAGTAGGATCCTGGGGGGAGTCCTTGGACGTCATTGGCTATGAGGTAGAAATCAATCAACGTCTCGTTATCTGGAAGGAAGTCTAAGGGGATCTTGGTCGCAGATGTTTGGAGAATCGTCGAGAGGCGGTCGAAGGAAATGGGTTCACGGGCAAATTTCCGAGCGGACCCTCGGATCAGAATCACTTCATCTAGGGGAGGAGACAGATCCTCTTCCCACGCTCGCAACGGAAAAGCTGGCGAGGTTGTCGGAATTGTTCCTTTGGATAGTCTCAGACTCTTCACCCAAGCTTCTGTCTCAGACTTGCTTCTCAATTGGGAGGCCTCGTTAGTTTCCCAAATTATTGGATAGTCAACCTCCTCACTTGAAAGGGGGTTGCTCTCTATGGCAAGACTTGGAATTGGTTGATGCAGTCTGAGAGCCTTTGGGTGAGGATCAGTTCCGACAACTGCCAGGGCAACGGTTGCCTCTTTCTTTGCCTCCAGCCCGAGAAGCTCGTCGATCTCGGAATCAACGAAGCCTAGAATGGCTTCGGTGGCTATACCGGCTGAGTTCGAGGTGGCGAGAAGGTTGGCGACGATAACTCCTGAGTCCCAGAACCAGTGACGATAGGATCTAGCTTCGTACTTCCATGCATTCCTCCACGCTAAGGACGTGAATGCCAAAGTGAACGGTGCCGACAAGCTGTCAGCGCTGCCTGCATCATCCAGCGATGTTCGATAGTCTCCCTCTCGCAACTTTATCAAAGAGAAGTGTAAAGGATTGAAGTGATACACTCCGGCCTCTAAGCCAGGAATTCGACCGGAGATCACGTAGAGTTCGATGGGGTACAGGGCGCCGGTGGCGGACGCGGCCCGCATATAGTAGATTTCCTTGCCAAATCTCACCTTTCGCGTAAGGCCCGCCGAGAAGAAGAGAAGCTCGGAGAGGACCCCTATGTCGACCTGTTTGGCTCCAATATCATTCGCCTGGTTTTTGATCGCCTTGATAGAGTTCACTTCAGGACGGGAAAAATCGCGGGGAAGGGCGATAGAAGGGAGATTCTTGTATTCCTTGAATAGTGCTGGTTTGCTGTCCCAGTCCAAGTAATGAGCGGACGCTCCAATGCTGACTTCGGAGTGTTTTGTAGCTTCGTGGTAGGTTAGAGCTGAACTGAAGTCTTTGCCGGCCATTTGGCTAAATCTTGCCATCTCTCCTCATTAGTCTTCTCGAATCTAGGGAGGCGCGCTTGGCGATAAGGGGTTTCAAATCCGAGGCGCAATGAATTTATTCGCGACAAGAGGCCTTCCATATTGGGTTGAGAAGGTAACTTGGCTAAGTATGCTGACATTGCGGTAAAGGGATCAGTGGAGAATATTCAGAACCTGGCCCTTCAAGCGTTCACATCCAACGGGTTCACAATCCAATGGGACGGTCCCACCAAAGGAAAAGCGGAGAAGGGAAGCAAGGGAGCCAATATTCTGCTTGGCGCGATGGCTCAGCATCATAGCGTAACGTTCGAAATATACCCCGCCACCGAGGGTGGAACCCTCAGATTGATCAAGGTGGGTTCAGGCGCTGCCGGAGGACTCCTTGGGATGAGAAAGGTCAACAAACAATTCGACCAGTTGACTGACACACTCTCCGCGTGGTTCAAACAGCAAGGACTCTTGCTCAACGTCAAGAAAGAGTAGACAGGGACTTGCTTCCTCGCGGCGTGGGTTTTCAACTTCTTACCCAGATCCCTGCGCATAAATAGAATCTAACGTCCTAGTTGCCAAACGACAGATGTGCTGCGCGGGAAATCAGTCTCGTCTATTGATGTCGTAACTCAACTTAACCAACTGTACGACGACTATTGGGAATTTATCCTCAAAGAGTATCCTCTCAGCGCAACCTATCTCGGGGACCATCGATATGACGGATCCTTAGAAGACGCTTCGGAAGACGCTTTCCACCGTCGAGTCGCTCAGTCGAAGAAATATCTGGACCGGTTGAGGAGTATCAAGAAACCATTCTCGAAACCAGAGCTGCTCAACTACGAACTCTTCGAACGTGAACTAGAAGACAATCTGGAGGCGGCGAAGTTCCGTCCTTATCTTACGCCTATGACGCAACAATCCGGACTGCAGATCGACATTCCCGAGCTTGTCACCTATCATCCATTCCGGTCGGTCTCGGATTTCGAGAATTTTTCCAGCCGTCTTCGAGCCTTTCCCCGACTTGTAGACCAGGTCATTCAGAGCATGCGAACCGGAATAAGAGACAGAATTGTTCTTGCCAAAGTGACTGCGGAAAAGATCATTCCCCAGTTGGAAGCTAACGTTGTCCAAGACCCCCAGAAGCTCGATCTCTACAAGTCCGTTGAGAACATTCCGCCCGCAATCGGTTCGACGGAAGCAGTTCGCATAAAGAACGATGTTGAGGAAGCGATCCGACAATCAGTCGTTCCAGCCTTCAAAAAGCTCCTCGCATTCCTCAAGGAAGAATATCTCCCAGCATGTCGCAGCGATGTTGGTGTCTGGTCTCTTCCCGACGGAAACGAACGATACGAATACACTGTTAGGCACTACACTACCACAAACCTGTCACCGAATAAGATTCATGATCTAGGTCTCAAAGAGCTATCACGCATTCACGCGGAAATGCGAGCGATCGTGGGCCGTATCGGTTTCAAAGGCTCCCTTCAAGCTTTCATCTCCTCTCTCAGAAAGGACACATCACTCTACAACACCTCAGCCGCAGAACTCCTGGCCGGATTCAAGAAAATTCTGGAACAGATGGACGAGAAGCTTCCCTTATTGTTCGGAAGATTGCCTAGAGCAAAATACGGTTTCCGAGAAATCGAACCGTTTAGAGCCGAGGCCGCCCCGGACGCATACTACTATCGCCCTCCCGAAGATGGGTCGCGTCCAGCCTACTTCTACGTGAACACATTCCGACCAGAACAACGACCCAAGTACACGATGGAGGTACTGGCCTACCACGAAGCAGTGCCAGGCCATCATCTACAACTTGCGATTCAGCAAGAACTGACTTGTCTGCCGAAGTTTCGGAGACATGGTGGCTATACTGCGTTCATTGAAGGCTGGGGTCTCTATTCGGAGGAGCTCCCGAAGCTGGTTGGGTTCTACAAGGATGCACTTTCTGATTTTGGGAGGTTGAGTTTTGACGCATGGCGCGCAGCCCGCCTTGTGGTTGACACTGGAATCCACCATAAACGATGGACGCGTGAGCGAGGCATCCAATTCTTTCTAGAGAATACCGCTCTGTCAGAACTCAATATTGCTTCTGAGGTAGACAGGTACATTGCATGGCCAGGGCAAGCTCTCGCGTACAAGATTGGTCAGCTCAAGATCAGCGAGCTGAGGGATAAAGCAGAGAAGGTTCTGGGACCGCGTTTCGACATTCGCAGATTTCACGACGAACTACTTGGCGATGGCGCTCTTGCGCTGGACGTACTGGAGGGTAAGATGCAAAACTGGATTGGCAGGGAATCCAAGTGAATCTATCGTTGATGTTAGCGCCGGGGTGGTGAATCCGGGCGGGCTCATCATTTGAAGTGCGCATGTGACTTCACAAGATTACTAGTAGTTGATGCCAAGAAAGAGGGGGTTTAGATCTTCTAAGTTCGGAATCGGGCAGGGGTTAGCTGACGGTTACCTGTATTGTCACGGAGTGAGATATCGTTCCGCTTGATCCCGTTACTGTTACAGTGTACGCTCTAATTGGCGTAGAATGAAGCGCTGAGACTGTCAACGATGAAGTCCCAACCGTATTGCTAGCGCTGAGCGTGACACTTGTGGGGTTCAGCGTAGCCGACGGGCCATGTTTTATGACAGGAGAGACTACGGCCAAAAGACTTACGGACCCAGTGAACCCACCCGTGCCGGTTACCGTGATGGTAACAGATCCGGAGGATCCTCTGTTGAGCGACAGTGATGATGAGCTCGCAGTTAAGGTGAAGCCTGCTGTAGTCGTAAATGTAGCTCCTTGAACAGTTTCAGGGTCGACCGTCCCCGCGTTTACAACCTGAACGCATGTAGTGGTACCTGCCACGCTGCTATTGCTGCAACCAGAGGGATACCCGATAGGAGTGCTCGTCGTTGATCCAACAATATTGTATCTAATGCTAAACAGTAGCCCAGTTGTAGGGCTCGGCGTCATGAACCCAAACGCGACCTGGGCAAGCCGGGCCACCCCGGTAGAGGTGTTTGTGGAGTTCGCTAGTGTAGCGGTATTTTGACCTGCGAAGACATTGCCGGCTGAGCTTATGCTAACTGGACTGAGGACCGTGGGATCAGCCTGAACACTTATGTCGAAACCGTTTAAGGAATCCGAGCCTTGGATAACGACATTCACGGTGATTTGATTGCCCACAGATCCGCTGAAGGTTGGCGCAGACGATGGGCAGGAAGTCGTGATTGCAGAGAGGCAGACTATTCCTGTGAATTGAGCGTGTGCGGATCGAGGCATGGCCGGCAGGAAGCTCAGCGATGCGATCACTAGTCCAAAGAGTACTATGCTGACAGAGAGTTTCTTCCTATTTGATGTCTCCAAGATATTTTCGAACTTTGGTGCCGGGACTGGGCATATAAGTTATTTACTTGACTGGTAATGGGAGTCGCCTGTAGATAGCCGTGTATTGTACCGGCAATCTAGGGTTGCTGACAACTTCCTCTCGAAAATGCCTCTATGAAAAAGAAGGGGTAGCAGCCGTCCTGGCCCGCTAGGCTATCCTGTTGAATCCGGGCGGACTCACCACAGACAGTTGGGTTTCAGGGGTTCGGAGGGAGGGGTTTTATCCGTTTGCATTTGTAATGACTCTGCGCGGGAGGGGCTTGATGAGCGTTGGCCACATGCCTCATAGTGAGGAGAGCTCTGCAGGCAGATGCTTACGCGATTGATAGCCTTCTGTCCGAATGGTTTGATTGGAAACCAGACTCAAGACGAGTGCACTCGATACACCGAGCAATCACAAAAAGAGAATTGCTTGTGGCAGAGGTTCGCCGTCTTGTGATCGGGCTCATCCACTACGTCATGCATGAAGACATCATCGACGGCGGCCTCAACTCGTTCATAACAGCGTTCTGCGTTTCGCCAGCCCATACGGAAAAGGTGTAGGAACGCTCCTTCTAACTAAAGCGATTGGATATTCCATAGCGATGGGAGCAGTTGGCATCGAAACATCGACAATTCACGTCTCCGCAAGAAGCTGTACGAGAAACACTACTTCAAGCAGACAATGGGAGATATTGGTGAGGTTTTCCTTGAGCTTGACATACCGGAATATGTGCAAGCCAAGAGAAAAAGAACTGCCCAAAAGGGCTAGAGTTGTGTCGGCCCATTTTCTCTGTAAATGACACTAGTGCCCTTCTTTCTGTTCTCCCATACTCTAATCTCGTGCAGTTCCTTGACAGACGGCTTGAGCTTGTTCCAGATCCATACCGATATTCGTTCCATTGTTGGGTTGGGAATAATCTCATTCAGATTTTTCTTGTCCAATTTCCCGATTACCTCTTGGTTGACGATTTTCTCGATAATGCGTGTGTCTAGAATCACTCCCCTTTGGTCTGGGACCCCCTTGACGACGACTCTTAGCTCGTAGTTGTGCCCTTGCATTGCCTTCTCATCAACATCAAGGGAGGCAGCCGAGGAAAACTGGAATTCTCTCATCGCAAACATTTCCATTTCCGGTCTCTCCTAGTTCCTATAGTTCATCAGGTATCTTAGAAAGATATGACTCCCCGAGACCCCTAAAGCCTCAAGCTCTGCCAGTGGAGAGTCTTCCAATCCAAAATGGATCCCCGTTACAAAGCCAGGTCTTCTTCTTCCCTCGGAGTTAAGGTCACCCATAATCTGCGGGGAAACAGTAAGCTTGACCTCATCAACCAACATCGCCTTGACAGCGCCACCTGCCAGGATCGGCCCGCCCTGGATGTCCAGCAGCTTTGTCTTGTAGTCTCTCTTCAAAATCCCTACGGCCTTGGCAAGGTCTACACTTCTCTCTCCAATGGCATGCGTTTCGATAGTCTGAAGAGGGTTATCGCTGTTGGCTTTCAACCGTTTTGCTTGATTCTTCAGCTTCCCTTCTCCTTTTCTTGTGGTAAAAACGACCGGTTTCCACTGGTCCTTCTGTGGGTTGAATACGGGATGTCTCAGATCGACCTCTCCGCTACCAGTTACAACTGCCCTGACGGGCTTACGACTCCTTAAGAGATCCTGAAGATCTTTGTCCCGGGGATACCAGGTCGCCGCGGGGTTTTCTCTCAAGATTCCGGCACCTCCCAAGACCGCATCGGCCGTCGCCCACCCGTACTGAAGCGCTCTATTGTCGGCGAGACCCCCAGCGGCTATGGGATTATTCTTCAAGTGTCGCAGTGCAATCTCGGACCCTCCACGCTGGCCAGATTCGAGGGAAACAGCAACGCCGTCGATGGTTGTAACAAACATCAGGTAGGTGTGGGGACTTCCCACGACTTTGTAGAATTCTGATAGTTGGTCTAGGGGTACGTTCGGGTCTTCAAATAATTGCACCGTTCTAACCATGGTCGACGGCAATGTTAACAGATGTGTATATTGAGCTTCATGTCCCGGACTTCAAGAGAGCAATCGAGTTCTACTCGAGACTGGGTTTCAAACTCCTATGGCGAACCGAAGACTATCTTGTCATGAAGAGAAAGAGAAGTGTCATCAATTTTTTCGGTGGTAGCCAGAAAGTATACTCTCACTCGTACTTCGGACGGTTCAAGAAAACCACAAAGTGTGGTTTCGGAGTAGAGATAATCATTCCAGTTGACCAGGTGGAACGATTCTACAAGAGTGTAAAGAAGTTCGCAAAGATCGTTCAACCCTTGCAATTGAAGAAATGGGGACGTCGTGACTTCAGGATAGTCGATCCGTTTGGGTTCTATCTCCGGATAACCGAAAGATATGAGTGGGTTCGCAAGCTCAATGCGAGCCAGAGGAAGTTGATTGATAATTACAGGATCAAACTCGAAGAGGAGGGGCTTGGAAGTCTGGGAACCCGAAGTTGCTAGTTTCAGTCCAGGCTATGAGGATAGGCTAGATCGTCGCGCTGTTCTATATCCAATATATGGCCCAGCTTCTTTCTTTTCGTCTCCAGATAGAACTTGTTGAACTGATTTGGTGGCATTACAACAGGTATCCTTTCGGCCACCTTGATCCCGTGAAGCTGCAAATCCTTCAGCTTGTCCGGATTGTTCGTCAGAAGCTTGACCGACTTCACATGAAGCGACATCAGCATGTGTGCGGCGATATCGTAGTCTCGCTCGTCAGGCCTGAAGCCCAGCTTCTTGTTCGCCTCAACAGTGTCGAAACCTGTGTCCTGCAGCTGGTAGGCTTTGATCTTGTTGACAAAGCCGATTCCGCGGCCTTCCTGCCTCAAATAGAGAACGATTCCACTCTCCATCTTGCCTATTCGTGAAAGGGACTCCTGAAGCTGCTCTCGACAGTCGCAACGCAGCGAGCCAATAGCATCGCCCGTGAGACACTCGGAGTGCAGCCTTACCGGAACGTCCTCTTTCTCGAAAATATCGCCGTGGACAAACGCGGCATGCTCCTTTTTGTCGAAATTGTTCCAGAACGCGACGGCCTGATAGTCACCGTATAGAGTCGGGAGGTTTGCGATAGCCATGACCTTAACGCAGATCTCGGGTGCCTCACGGCATGCGTGGTCTTCGCTCTCCTTCAACAACTGGTTGACAGCCGATTTCGGAATGCCCATCAAGGCCGAGGCGAAAAACGGGAACAGTTACTTTTGAGGATTGCTTTCAAAAAGCATTTCCTCAAACTTGAACCCGTCGTGTAACGCAACATATAACCATCCAGACCCAGTTGAGTCTCGATTCGCTTGCATAGTCTTTTGTTGTGAGGACACTATTGAGATTTCGGATCCATAATGGTTCGAATAGCTGTTGACGAAAGGGAGGAGCCATCGGGTGTTCCTGACGAACTCCGTTCAAAGGGAGCTTCGGTTGAATTTAGGGTCCTTGAGGTAGCTGATTACATAGTTGGTGAATATGCCGTGGAGCGAAAATCCGCTCGGGATTTCGTCTCCTCGTTATTTAGTGGGAGACTTTTCGACCAAGCGTTCAGGATAGGCGAGTCCTACAGAGATAAGATTCTGGTCGTCGAAGGCAACCTGGATGATGAACTCAAGAGATCTAGGAACCCTCGCTCTCTTTGGGGTGCCCTGATTTCTGCTGTCTTGGATTTCGGCTTGCACTGTTTTTTCACACGGGATGCAGAAGAGACTGCTGATTTCTTGATCACTCTTGGCAAAGGGGGGCGTTACAAGGGCCGCCACGGGCCACCGCCCCTTGTTGTTCGGAAGCCGAGGTCGAGGGACATTAAGAGGCTTCAGGAGTCCATCGTTGGTTCTGTACCCGGGGTTGGACCTCGCACGGCAGAACAGCTCCTATCTTATTTTGGATCTCTTAGACGGACATTCAGCGCTTCCGTGACGGAAATGGCGGTTGGAGCTGGAATCGGTAAAGCCAAGGCTCTGAGCGTTAGAGCCCTTCTAGATGCGTCCTACAAGCCTTCAAAAGGCGTCCACTCTCAAACCCAGCTTCGAGCAGATGCGTAGAACGATGGGACTGTTCCTGAAAGGGTGCGACTGGGTTGTCACCCAGAACTCTGATCGAGAGGTTCTCCGGAACTCCTCTGTTAGCATTGATGAGAGTGGAACCATTCGGGACATGGGCATAACTCAAGGGTCCGGAAAGGACGAGGTCATCGATTGCAGAGGTAAGGTGCTGATCCCGGGTCTGATCAACACGCATACACATCTCTCGATGACTCTCTTCCGGGGATATGCCGATGACCTTGAGCTTCAGCAGTGGCTTGAGAAGAAGATCTGGCCTCTTGAGAAACGGCTCACGGGCGAAATGTGCTACTACGGCGCCCTTCTTGGGGCGATGGAAATGACCAGAACAGGAACTACGTGTTTCGTTGACATGTACTTTCACATGGAGGATGTGGCTAGGGCTACGGAGGAGGCAGGGCTTAGAGGAATACTCTCCTATGGAATGATTGACCCCTCTACACAAGAGGGTAAGGAACGAGAGCGAAAGAACTCCCTGAAGTTGGTCCAACAGGTCCACGCGATGAAGTCTCCGAGAATTTCGTTCGCCTTCGGTCCCCACTCTCCCTACACCTGCAGCGAGGAGACACTTCTCTGGTGTCAAAAGGAAGCTGAGAAAGAAAACGTGCTGGTGAACATCCATATTGCTGAAACTCGGGGAGAACAGGCTCGGTTCGAACGGGACAAGAAATCTCGCGAAGTGGATTATCTAGACAAAATCGGCTTTCTAAACGATAGAGTTCTGGCAGCCCACTCTGTATGGTTGACAAAATCGGAAGTCAAGCTGTATGGAAAGCGGGGCGTTAGAGTCGCTCACTGCCCGGTTTCCAACATGAAGCTCGCGGGAGGTAGCGTCGCACCTTTGCCGGAGATGTGGGAGGCAGGGGTCCGAGTTGGACTTGGAACTGACGGACCTGCAAGCAACAATAGCCTTGACATGTTCGACACGATGAAGGTATGCTCTCTAGCCCACAAAGCGCACCGGTGGGACCCGACGGTCGCCAATGCCCAGAAGGTCCTGGATATGGCTACAATCGATGGCGCCCGAGCGATTGGCAAGGAAAAGGAGGTTGGCAGTATTGAGAAGGGTAAACGGGCTGATCTCGTTCTCGTCGATTTGAAGGAGCCTAACATGATGCCCATTCACGGGAAAGAGACGGTAATCTCTAACCTTGTCTACTCTGCGAGTGGCTACAACGTTGATACAACGATCGTAGACGGGAAGGTC
>Ga0209161_10001453_pt1 | contig 19635 bp, 18 predicted proteins | sample GraSoiAngelo_155_FD_186169 | JGI IMG/M metagenome (GOLD analysis project Ga0209161, IMG submission 186169) | Grasslands soil microbial communities from the Angelo Coastal Reserve, California, USA - 14_1009_13_30cm (SPAdes) (version 2) | ecosystem: Environmental > Terrestrial > Soil > Grasslands... | reverse complement strand
CGCGGCGCGGAGCTCGTCGGCGAAGTGGTCCAGTACGAAGACACGTATCGGCTCTGCTACATCCGGGGCCCCGAAGGACTTCTCATCGGGCTTGCCCAAGAGCTCGGGCAGCAGACTTCCCGATGAGCACATGTAACAGGTACAGACCTGATAGGGGGGTGCGTACTCGCGGTGGCTAGTTGCCGTTTGAGGCCGTCTAACAAATCGCTCAAGCCGACCCCTCCGGCCTTCGGCCTCCGGGACGGCTTAGCTCAACCGTTATGCGGACTGAGCTTGCGGTGACAAGCAGAGGTTGAGATTCGTTGAGCGCCAAGAACTGGGCTTTCCAACTCCTCTTCCCCAGTTTCTTGTCTGCGCTCGCTGTGTTCATGACCGTCCTGGTGGCGGTATCACTTATGCGGCGGAAGACCACCACATCGACGGCGAGTACTCTGTCGAGAATTCTGATCGCCGGACCATTTCTCGTCATCTTATGGCTCAGCGGGTTCTACGTGTTTCGCTCGATGCTCGAACGTCACGCCTATGGACGAGTAGCCCTTGCAGGGGGGTTCGTCGTTGCTCTTCTGCTTTGGGTCTTCCGACCAGACGGGAGTAAGCGACCGTGACATGTCCCAGCCCCGGTGATGCTACTGGGCGCAGGAGGGCGGGGCGTGATAGTTCTTCGACTGCCTGGTGGAGATCATCCGAGATCATGGGCCCGGCGACAAGCAGTGGGACGACCGGGTGGAGCTTGTACTTGCGCGTGCCTAACTACACGTTCGAGCGGCCCGCCGGCTCGCGTACGCTCGCCAGCGGCCGCTCAACGTGACCGTTCGGCGAAAGGAATCGTCATATGGCCGATAACGGACCGATCCTCGTCACCGGGGCAGCCGGTCAACTCGGGGCGGTGGGGCGAACGGTGTGCGGCCTGCTCCTCGATCGCGGGCTCCCGGTTCGCGCCATGGTGCGCCGCGAAGACGACCGGGCGGCAGCTTTACGGGCCGTCGGGGCGGAGGTGGTGGTCGGAGACCTACTCGAACCGGCCGACGTCTATCGGGTCGTCAGCGGCTGTCGGCGGGTCTACTTCGGCATGTCCGTGTCTGCCGGGTACCTGGAAGCGACGGTCACCATGGCGGTGGTCGCCCGGGAAGTCGGGGTGGACGCCGTGGTCAACATGTCGCAGATGACCGTCTCCCAGATGAGCATTCAGAACACCACCTCGAGCGGTCAGCAGCGGCAGCACTGGCTCAGTGAGCAGGCGCTCGCGTGGTCCGGCCTGCCGGTCGTCACCATCCGCCCGACGATGTTCCTGGAAAGCTTTTTCGCTCTGGCCGCTCCGACCGTGCGCAACCGAGACCGCATCGTGGTGCCGTTCGGACGGGGCAAGACCTCTCCGGTTGCGGCGGCTGATGTCGCCCGGGTGGTCGCTGCCGTTCTCGCCGACCCCGGGCCGCATCTGGGCGGGATATACGAACTCACCGGTCCGCGGTCACAAGACATGCACGGGGTCGCCCGAGAGTTCTCGGACGCGCTCAACCGTGAGGTCACGTACTCCGACATCCCCGCCGAGGATTGGGAACGCGAGCTCAAGAAGCTGGGGTTGCCGGAACACCTCACCCGGCATCTCGTGACGATGGGCGAGTTGCACCGGGCGGGTCGGTATGACCGGCTGGCGGACGGCGTGGAGCGGGTGACCGGCCGGCCGGCGATCAGCGTCCGCGAATTTGTGTCGCTTCACGCGGATGAGTTCGGCGGCCGTCGGTCTTAAGCCCCACCATTTTCAAGCAGAAAGCCCAGCTCACAGGCCAACAGCAAAAAACAAGGAGAGTGGCGATGAAGAGCAAAAGGATCCCGGCGGTTGTGATCGTTGTGGTCTCGCTCGCTGTCTCAGTGCTCGCCGTCTTGGGGGGCAGGGCCATTTCCGCGCAGGACACTGCCCAGGCGAAGTACGCCGTGCGAGTGCCGAATGGGCTCGCGTTCTCTGAGTTCAGAGGATACGAAGGCTGGCAGACTGTTTCCATCAGTCAGAACGAAAAGCTGATGGCTGTGATCCTCGGCAATCCCGTGATGATCAACGCCTACCAGGCCGGCATTCCCGGCAACGGCAAGCCTTTCCCCGACGGCTCCAAGATGGCGAAGATCCATTGGAACCCGAAAATGCTCGAGACGTTCCCCACTGCGACGGTGCCGGCAAGCCTGCATGACGTCGACTTCATGGTGAAGGATAGCAAGAGGTTCGCGGACAGCGCCGGATGGGGATGGGCCGCGTTCAAGTATGACGCCGCGTCCGCTACGTTCACGCCCGGCACCCTGGCTGACGAGCCGCCGCAGGGGAACGACGCCAAGTGCGGGCTCGCGTGCCACACGATCGTGAAGACAAGAGATTACGTTTTCACGGACTACGGGAAGCGGTGAACGGGAAGTTCTCGTGGCTTCAATCTCGGGCTCTAAGCCGGTAGACGCGGTGAAAGCGAGGTTGTGCCGATGGCCACCTTAAGGATCAATGGCAAGTCGCATCAGATCGACGTGCCGTCAGACATGCCGGTGCTCTGGGTGCTGCGGGATGTGCTCGGCATGACAGGGACGAAGTTTGGCTGCGGAATGGCGCTCTGCGGCGCGTGCACGGTGCAGCTCGATGGACAGGCGATACGGCCGCGGATCGAGCGAGCGCCGTGCCAAGACTCGTCGCCCTCCCATCTAGCCATGCTCGTAAGCGCAACGATACTGGGCATCGCCGTTGCCGTCCTGTTTTCGTTCGGGCCCGGAGAGCCCGCCGACGCCAACGTCATCGACGCCGTGTCGTTTCGCTCAAAAACGGGCGCAAAGCTCAAATTCGCTGGCTCAAATCGGAAACCCGCAACGTTTCGAAGGCTGACGTGACGAGAAAATGAAAACGCCCTGGGCCGATCCCGCGGCGCTCCAAGCCCGCAGCCTCAAGCTTCTTCTGAACCTATTGCGCGTCCACCCAAGTGTCCGACCCCACTAGCTTGACGGACACATTCGAAAAGAAGAGTCGCATCGGCTTGCCGTCCGCCGTCCCGCTATGGTCGGTTGAGATAAGGAGAGGGCCAGCTTTCTTGTAGCCCGCCCAAGTTGCTATGACGACACTCGGCTTCACGGGTCCACCCCGATGATAGATGAATTCCTCGACTCGACCGTCAGACCCGACGAAAAGCTCCCAAGTATCTCCCGGCGCATAGCCGCCAGCCTCCGGAGGATATTTCACCGCCACTCGCCTCGCCGAACCCTTCCCCAGCGGCAATTTTTGCACACCCAGGTCTTGCACATCGGCGCTGGAGTCCCAGTAAGCATGGAAAGGGAAGACCAGCCAATATTGATCGTTGACGAAAGCCGGCTCAATTTCGTCTTTCACGTTGGCAGGTTGGCGCTTCAGTTGAGAGCGAACGTATGTAGCCTTTACGAGCTTGCCGTCCTTATCTTTTCCTTCATAGGAGACTTGCCCGGTCTTGGGCTGCCAGACCCACGAACGGGCGACATTCACTCCGGGGAACTGTACGTTGAAGGTATAGCGGATCGCTTCAATCTGCCCAAACGAATCAAGGCCATAGGTCTTGGCAAGCTGTTCGGCAATGGGTGAGCGCGTCGGTGCCCGGGAACAGCCCGCAAGGAGCAGCACCCCCAAAAATAGGCAACGGATCGTCATGGCACGGCGCAACTTTGTCATGGAGGTCCTCCTCAGTGGAATGAAACGCACGTCGTCTTGGATGACGTACAAAGGTCCCAGGATACGTGAATCGCATGTGGTGCGATTGCCTTCGCTCTACCTTGTCCGCTGAGCATTGCGATCGTGTGATCCTACGCAAAGCGATAATGGTCAGACGCCTAGGGTCTCGGCGTCAGGGCCGGCCTCACGGGTAAGTTCGCCGGCAAAGTCGACCGCGGCGAGAAGTCCATCAGGAAATCCGTCAACGCTGCGCTACTCATGTCACTGCACCTCCCCTCTTTACGATGCCGAGCCAGATCAGGAGGTTTCGCTGTCGGCCGGGCAGATTCCGGAGCGGCCTGCCCGGCACGATACCGGCACGGCCGACACGATCGATCTGCTCCCGCACGCGCCTCGTTGAGGACGTGTTCGCTACATCTTCCTATCACTCAAGACTGCGACCGCGCAGACGTATCGGCACGTGACCGGATCTCCGACGCGATCTCCCGCGCCAGAGAAGAGAGCAACCGGTTCATCCCTTGGACGAGCGCTTGGTAGCCCTGCCCGGCAACAGGCTCGTTGATAGTGGAGCGCTTCAGGGCGAGCTCGTTGCCGTCCTTACCGACAAGGCGCCACCGCGCGTCCAGGGTGCCATCGCCGCCGCCGCCACCGGTGTGAAGGGCGGCCCATTCCCGTAACTTGCCGTGGCTCCACCGGCCGAGGGTGAATAGCGCCCCAGCCGCGGCGAGCCCGACCGCCCCCAGCATAGCCGGGTAGTACACGTCGGCGAGCGAGAGATGGACCGCGCCGACTATCATCGCGGCCGCGACCGATGAGATGTGCCAGGTCAGGAAGAGGAAGACGAGAGAGCGCTGTAGTCGACTAGAACCTATAATTCTTATTAAATTAGGAAAAGAGATTTATTGGTGTAGGGTAAGGGATTCGTAGGCCGCGGCTCCAATAATCGCGCACTTTTGCAGCACACCAGAGTGCAAAATGCGGCAGAGCACGGCACTCCACGCAACCAGGCGCAACCAGGTTTCTGCCGTTGTCCGGCAGGCGAAGCACTACTGTGTGGACCGAGACGCCGATCTCCATGACGTTGGTAGCCGACCCTCCACGCCTTCCTGGTTAGGAAAGGGTGGTCGTGATGGGCGCCACCTACCGGAAGAAAGGCCGGCGGTCCTTGACCAGCCGGTGAGCAATCCCCTCGCCCTCTCCGGCTCCCCGCATGCGACTCTCCGCTTCCCGAAGTTGCCTCGTCGCGGGTGCGAAACCACGGCGGGTTCTACCGAGGGCTGGAGCAATCACCTCGCGTTTCGAATCGCTGGAGAAGCTCTGGCGGCGTAGAGACGAACGAACTTCCTTTGGCCCCTCGCGACGCGACTCAAACCCGTGTTTCAGCCTTGAGAGGGCGAGCCCATGGGCAGTGATTTCGCCAACTTCCACGCCGGGTGCCACGGCCCGGTGCCACTCGAGACGCGGAATTGTCCCTCATTTCTTGATCTCCCCCGTCATCACATCGCGTGCGATCACGATAGCTCGGTTCGTGCGCTCGGCGGCCGCGATCCGCCGCGCCGCAGAAGGGCCAGTCAGCCAATTTGTGGGCGGGTCAACCGACGACCTTAAGTTGTGAGACCGTCACGATCATGTCGGGCATCCTCTGACTCATAGGAAAGCATTCTGGAGCAGCCAGTGTTATGCGCTGACGCATCGCTCTTGCCCCCATTTCGGCCTGCATCGGGTGTCGCCGCTCTGGCTTCATCCGGACTCAGCTTGGCCAGCCTGCGTCGCGTACGGCCGAGCCACGCCGTCGAAGGCGGCCGCAATCTCAGGCGCCGCCGTCTCCAGCCCGGCGCTCACGTCGGCTGGACGTCAAAGCGCCATCCCTCGCACGAGGCGGAACCCGGCGCGCTCGAAGTCACGGTCGAAGGCAAACGCGACAGGAATTTCGAGAGCCCGCATGACGGCGAAGCTGACGCAGTCCGTGAAGCTCAGGCGGGCGTCATCCAGGCGCTCGTACACGTTGAGGGCCGCCTCCTCCATGGCCTCGTCCGTGCGGATGACGTGGACGACGCGGCTGGCCAGGAGCAGGCGCGCGAAGCGAACGGCCCGCGCCGGACGCAGCCGGACCCCGATCAGCGTGACCGATTCGTCCAGGACGTGATGGGTCGTGAAGAGCCGTGGCCGGTGGCGCAGGTACCAGCGCTGGATCGCCCGGGCCTCCCGGTGGTGCCGATCGCTCGCATCCTCCAGGGCGTAAAAGGCCGAGGTGTCGATAAGGACTCGGGTCAGGGGCTCAGCGCCGCTCGCGATAGAGATGGCGGTCGTGCTCCTCGGCGACGCGTGAGTGCCCCGACCGGCCAGGCCGCCGACCGACCTGGAAGAAGGGATCGGCCCGCCAGTCCCTGCCAGTGAGAGTGCTTACCCGAACTAGGTAATCCGCGATCAGTTCCTGGAAGAGCGCCGACAGGCTGACGCCGCGCTCCACGGCCAGCCGCTTGAGCTGGTGGAGTTGCGCCGCATCGAGTCGAACGTTTGTCGCCACCCGAGCCATGCCTGCAACAATGATATCATGGTGGCACGAGGCGGAGGGCGTCCTTGCTGCGAGGTCCGCGGCCCTTTACTGGGCAACGGAGTTGCTCAAGATGCAAGGTGCCGCGCGCATCCTCCACCTAGGCCGAGCCTAGGCGACGGTAAGATCCCTGAACTTCGGGGGAGGAGTCGGAGCTACCCGCCCAGATAGAGTCTCCGGACCTGCTCGTTGTTCAGGAGATCTGCGGAGCGCCCCTCGAGCGCGACCTGCCCCGTCTCGAGGACGTACGCGCGAGTCGAGACCTTGAGCGCCATCCGCGAGTTCTGTTCGACGAGGACGACGGCCACCTTCTCCTCCCGGTTGATGGCGAGGATCGCGCGGGCGATCTCGCGCACCAGGTTCGGCGCGAGCCCAAGGGACGGCTCGTCCATCAGCAAGAGCTTGGGGCGCGCCATCAGCGCGCGGCCGATGGCGAGCATCTGCTGCTCGCCGCCGCTCAGCGTGCCGGCCTGCTGGCGCCGGCGCTCCTTCAGGCGCGGAAAGCGCGCGAAGACCCGTTCGACGTCCTGTTCGATCGCTCGTCGGTCCCGCCGGGCGAAAGCGCCCATCAGGAGATTGTCCCCGACGCTCATGAAGGGAAAGACATGGCGCCCCTCCGGGACCATCGAGATGCCGAGGCCGACGATTCGGTCGGGGCGCAGGCGGTCGATCCGATGGCCGTCGAACCAGATCTCGCCCGAGGCGACCGGGGCGAGCCCGGTCACGGCGCGCAGCGTGGTCGTCTTGCCCGCGCCGTTGGCGCCGATGATCGCGATCACGTCGCCGGCGTCCATGACGAGCGAGATGTCGGAGACGGCCCGGACCTTGTCGTAGTAGACGCTGACGTTGCGCACGGCGAAGTACATGCTAGATCCCGAGCTCGTCGTCCTCGCGCCCGATGTAGGCTTCGATCACCGCCTCGTCGTTTTGGATCTCCCTCGGCGTGCCGTCGGCGATCTTCCTGCCGAAGTTGAGCACGATGATGCGATCGCTGAGGCGCATCACAGCGCGCATGTCGTGCTCGACGAGCAGGATGGTGACGCCACGATCGCGGATGCCTCGCACCGTCTCCACCATCCGGTCCGTCTCCTCCGGGTTCATGCCCGAGAAGGGCTCGTCGAGGAGAAGCACCTTCGGGTCGCACGCCATCGCGATGGCGATGCCGAGGGCGCGCAGGTAGCCGTGCGGCAAGCGCCGCGCCTTTTCGTGCCTCACCCGCGAGAGCCCGAGGTAGTCGAGGATCTCGTCGGCGCTGTCGCGGAAGGACGCCTCGTCCTGGCGCGCCACGCGGGTATTGAGGAAGAGGCCGACGGAGGTCGCCCGCCCGCGCAGGTGGTGGGCAATGACGACGTTCTCCAGGGCGCTCATCTCCTTGAAGATCGTCGTCTCCTGGAACGTGCGGACCACCCCCTTGCGGGCCACCAGGTGGGCGGAGAGACCCGTGATGTCCTCGCCCTGGAAGATCACGCGGCCGGCCGTCCGCGGGAGGAACGAGGTGATCAGCTTGAAGAGGGTGCTCTTGCCGGCGCCGTTCGGCCCGATGATGCTGAGCACCTCGCCCTCGTTCGCCTGGAACGTCACGTGGTCGACCGCCACGAGGCCGCCGAACCGCTTCGTCAGGTCGCGCACCTCCATGACGGTCAAGCGGTGTCGGCCTTCATATCTGGCCGCGCGGGGAGCCGCAGGCTCAGGAGCCCGTTGGGCAGCCAGAGCATCACCGTGATCATGATCGCGGCGTACGTCAGCATCTGGTACTCGCGCAGGCCGTGGAGGAGCTCGAAGCCGAGGAACAGGACGAAGGCGCCGACCACGGGGCCGGACACGTACGAGAGCCCGCCGAGGAAGCAGTAGAGCATGAAGTAGACAGAATCCGGTACGCCGAAGCTCGACGGATAGATGCTCTGCTGGGACACCGTGAAGAACGCCCCCGCGATGCCGGCGAAGAAGCAGCCGAGGGCGAAGGCCAGCACCCGGTACTTCGCCACGTTGACGCCGATGCTGGCGGCGAGCGCCTCATCCTGTCTGAGCGATCGGAAGATCCATCCCAGGCGGCAGCTGGCGATGCGCGTGACCGTGAACAGCCCGAGGACGAGCAGGATCGCCGCCAGGTAGTAGAACGCGAGATGCACGTTCAGCGCGCGGAAGGCGGGAACGAGCACGACCCCGGCGAACGTCACCTCACCCGGCAGCGGGATGTTCAGGATGCCGGTGGCGCCCTGCGTGATGGTCCCGCCGTTCAGGGCGGCCAGCCGAGCCGCCTCGCTCAGGGTCAGGGTGATCATCGCGAAGTACACGCCCTTCAGCCTGAGGATCGGCCAGCCGATCACCGCCCCGACGAGGGCCGCCGCCAGACCGGAGGCCGGAAGGCAGAGCCAGAACGAGACCCCGAGCTTCACCGACAGGATCGCCGTGGTGTAGCCTCCGACGAGCGCGAAGGCGGCCTGGCCGATGTTGATGCGTCCGATCGCAAACGTGAGCCAGACCCCGAGGCTGATGAGGCTGAGCACGGAGGCGGTCGTCAGGACGCCCAGCAGGTAGCGCGACTCTCGGAAGACGAAGGGGACCACCACGAGATAGAGCGCGAGCCCCACGAGGGCGGCGGCGACCCTGAGCCTCATGGCGCCGGGGCGCGGCTCAACCCCACGGTTTCCCCATGATCCCCTGCGGCCGGAAGATCAGGAAGACGATGAGGCCCACCAGGATCATGAGGTAGGTCGTCGAGCCCGGGATGAAGAAGTAGCCAAGCGCCTCGCTGAAGCCGAGCACGAAGGCGCCCAGGATGGCGCCGGAGACCACACCCGCGCCGCCGATCATGATCATGATGAACGCCTTGATCGAGATCGGCGTGCCGGCGCCCGCGTTGACGGCAAACACGGTGACGAGGAGTGCGCCCGCCAGCCCGGCGAGCGCCGCCCCGAGGGCGAAGCCGAGCGCCGAGTAGCGGTCGATGTCGACGCCCTGGAGGGCCGCGGTCTCCTTGTCCTGGGCGATGGCTCGCAGCGCGCGTCCCGGGCGCGTGTACTGGATGAAGAGCAGCAGGGCAGAGACGAGCCCCCCGGCGAGGACGAAGATCAGCGCCCGCGACGCCGGCACGAAGGCGCCGAAAACCTCGTAGACACCGGCGACGACCGGGGCGACACCACGCTGCTTCTCGCCGAAGAGCGCGAGGCTGAGGCTGTCGAGCAGGAGCGCCGTGCCGGCCGCCAGCAGCATCGTGCTCTCCTCGCGGGTGGTGATGCGCAGGACGCGCCGGAAGAGGAAACGCTCGAACACGAGGCCGACGCACGCGACCGTGACGGCCGATGCGGCCACCGCGATGAAGTAGTTGAGCCCGAAGACGCCGTAGACGTAGTAGGTGACGAATCCACCCAGGACGTACATCTGTCCGTGGGCGAAGTTCAGGACGCCCATGATCGCGAAGATCAGCGTGATGCCGAGCGCGATCAGGGCGTAGTTCATCCCGAGGATGAGCCCGTTGACGACGACCTGCTCTATGGGTGTCTCAATCCTCCACGCTGCCGATGAAAAGGGTCTTGAACTGGCCGTCCTCGAAGACGTTGACGACCATCGGCACGCCGATCTGGCGCGGCTGCTTGAAGTAGGCGGCGCCGACGTACTTGAGCCGCTTCGGCTCCTTCAGGAACGGATTGGTCACCTGGAACTTCGGGAGGGCCTTCTTGAACTCCTCGACGTCGGTGACGGCCTTCTTGCCCGCGACCTTCAGGGTGCGGAGGATCATCTCGAGCGCGTACACCTTGGTGCCGGCCTCGTCGTTCCACTCACCGGCCACCTTGACGTACCGCTTGACGAAGCTCTCCATCTCCGCGCTTCGGATCTGCGGGGTGCTGGCGCCGCCCACCGAGATGAAGCCGTTCGCCGCCTTGCCCGCGACCTCGGCGAGGATCTTGGCGTCCTGCGCCGTCTCGGTGCTGAGCAGGCCCTTGTAGTTGAGCTCGCGCGCCGTCCGGATCAGCAGGGGCGCCTCGGCCGGCGCGACACCGGACAGGACGATCAGGTCCGCGTTCTGGCGCACGACGCGCGACATGACCGGGAAGAAGTCGGTCGTCCCCGGCTCGTACGTGTCGCCCGAGGAGGCGACGTTGAGGCCGAGCGTCTTCGCCGCCGTCACGCCCTCGTCCCGCTGGTTCAGCGGATCGGACTCGTTGCGGGCGATGAAGCTCACGCTCTTCACGCCCCGCTTCTCCTTCAGGTACTTGTAGATCACCGGCCCCGCCTGGTAGGACGCGATCATGCCAAGGATCGAATTGCCGCGCGGCGGCGTGTAGAGCGCCTTCGAGAAGGCGTACGGGATGTTGATGGCGCCCGCTTTCTCGATCACGGGGACGATGGCCGCCGCCGTGGTGTCGACGTTCGGCCCGATGATGTACCTGATGCCCTCCTGATACGCGAGCCGCTCGGCGCCAGCGACGGACACCTTGGGATCGTTCCGGTCGTCGATGCTGACCACCTCGATCCGGTACTTCTCGCCGCCGATCTCCCAGCCGCCTTGCTCGTTGACCATCTGGGCCGTGGCCTCCGTGCAGTAGCGGTTGACGAGCCCCCAGGAGGCCGCGGGCCCGCTCATTACGCCCAGCACGCCGATCTTCAGCACCTTCTGCTGGGCGTGGGCCCGGCCGGCGAATCCACCCCCCGTGAGGGCCGCGACCAGCAGCCCGAGCGCGAGCCATCCTGCCGCTCTTCGCAACGTCGTCATGGGTCCCTCCTGGCGTCCGGCGTTCGCCGTGTAGATACGACAGTGTTGTTTACAATGCAATAGGTTTTTGTGTACATAGTCTGCGGAGGAACACGGATGGCGCGCAACGCCACGATCGACCACCTCGTCTACGACCGCATCCACCGGGCCATCCTCGAGCAGCGGCTCCCGCCCGGCACCAAGCTCGGCGAGGAATCCCTCTCGTCGCTCTTCGCGGTGAGCCGCGCGCGCGTCCGGAGGATCCTCTTGCGGCTCGCCCACGACAAGTCCGTCGAGCTCCGCCCGAACCGCGGAGCGTATGTCGCGCAGCCCTCGGCGCAGGACGCGCGCGAGGTGTTCACCGCGCGGCGCATCGTCGAAGCGCACACCGTCGAAGGCGTCGCGAAGGGGCTCCCGACGCCGGCGCGCCAGCGGCTCCTACGCCACGTCGCCCGCGAGCAAGCCGCCCACGCCCGTCACGACCGGCCCGCGGCCGTTCGCCTGTCCGGAGAGTTCCACCTGCTCCTCGCGCACGTCGCGGGCAACCGGGTCCTGACGTGGTTCTTGCGCGAGCTCGTGGCACGCACGTCGCTGATCATCGCGGTCTACGAAGGACCTGGCTCGTCGTGCTGCGCCTACGACGAGCATCGGGCCCTGCTCGCCCCGCTCGAGGCCGGGCGCGTCCAGGACGCGGTCGACCTGATGACCCGCCACCTGCAGGGGATCGAAGGCCGGCTGAACCTCGATCGGACACCGAGGACACCGGTCGACCTCCGCGACGTGTTCGGCAAGCCGGCGAGGAATGGCCTGGCGTCATGAAGATCAAGGTGATCAATCCGAACACCACCGAGAGCATGACCGAGAAGATCGGCGCCGCGGCCCGTGGGGTGGCGGCAGAGGGCACGATGATCGTGGCGGCGAGCCCGGCCATGGGCCCCGTGTCCATCGAGGGCCACTACGACGAGGCCGTCAGCGTGCTCGGCCTCCTCGAGGAGATCCGCAAGGGCGAGGCGGACGGCTGCGATGGTTACGTCATCGCGTGCTTCGGCGATCCCGGTCTCCTGGCCGCGCGCGAGATCGCCCGCGGCCCCGTCCTCGGCATTGCGGAGGCGGCGATGCACTCCGCCAGCATGATCGCCGCCGGATTCACGATCGTCACGACGCTCGAGCGCACGCGCGGCATCGCGAGGCAGCTCGTGGAGGCCTACGGCATGGCCCGGTTCTGCCGCAACATCCGCGCGACCGACCTCGCCGTGCTTGATCTCGAAAGGGAGGGCTCGGCCGCGCGCATCACCATCGTCGAGGAGTGCCGGCGGGCTCTGAAGGAGGACCACGCCGACGCGATCGTCCTCGGCTGCGCCGGCATGGCCGACCTCTCGGCCGAGATCGCCCGGGAGATCGGCGCGCCCGTCGTCGAGGGCGTCACCGCCGCCGTGAAGCTCGTCGAGGCCTTGGTGGGCCTCGGCCTTCAGACGAGCAAGATCGGCGAGCTCGCCTTCCCGCTCCCCAAGGCATACCGTGGCGCGCTGCGGGGCTTCGCGCCCGGGGGCGCGTGAGCCAGGGGCCGGTGACGACCGATCCATCGGGCGAGCCGGTCCCCGGCCCGCGCATCCTGCTCGGGCCCGGCCCCAGCACGGCCGACCCCCGCGTGCTGAGCGCGATGGCCGCCCCTCTCCTCGGCCAGTTCGATCCCGAGTTCACCGCGATCATGAACGAGGTCATGGCCCTCTGCCGCTTCGCGTTCCAGACGCAGAACCAGCGGGCGTTCCCGGTGTCGGGCACGGGGCGCGCGGGCCTGGAAGCCGCGATCGTCTCGCTGGTGGAGCCGGGTGACCGCGTCGTCGTCGGTGAGTGCGGGCGTTTCGGCCTGCTGCTGATCGAGATCGCCGAGCGCTGCGGCGCCGAGGTCGTGCCGGTGAAGGTCGAGTGGGGGCGCGTCATCGAGCCGGAGGCAATCGAGGCCGCGTTGCAGGGCGGCCGCACCAGGCTCGTCGCGCTCGTCCACGGCGAGACCTCCACCGGCGTGTTGCAGCCGCTGGAGGACATCGCGCGCCTCTGCCGACGTCACGAGGCGCTGCTGCTCGCCGACGCCGTCGTGACGCTCGGCGGTTCGGAGGTCGCCGTCGACCGCTGGCAGGTCGACGTGGCGGTCGCCGGCACGCAGAAGTGCCTCAGCTGTCCGTCGGGCCTGGCGCCGCTGACGTACAACGACCGGGCCGAGCGGGTGCTGGCCGCGCGCACGACCAAGATCCGGAGCAACTACCTCGATCTGGCGCAGCTCGCCCGCTACTGGAGCCCCGCGCGGTTCAACCACCACACGGCGCCGACGGCCATGGTGTACGGCCTGCGCGCCGCGCTGCGCGCGCTCCAGGCGGAGGGTCTGGAGGGGCGCTTCGCCCGGCATCGGCTGCACGGCGACGCGCTCCGCGCCGGGCTCGACGCGCTCCGGCTCACGCTGTTCGGCAAGGAGCCGCCCGCGCACCGGCTGCCGATGCTCACGCCGGTCGTCGTGCCCGACGGCATCGACGAGCTGCGCGTCAGGTCGACGCTGCTGCAGGATTTCGGCATCGAGATCGGCGCGGCCTTCGGCCCGCTGCAGGGCCGGATCTGGCGAATCGGGACGATGGGGTACTCGGCCACGCGGCGCAACGTCCTGCTCTGCCTCGCCGCGCTCGACACGGTGCTTCGCCAGCAAGGCTGGCGGGCCGTGCCCGGCGCGGCCGTGGACGCCGCCCTGGCGCACTACGCTTCCGTGGGCGCAGATGAGCTACCCGCGTGACCTGATCGGCTACGGCGCCAGGGCGCCTGATCCCGAGTGGCCGGGTGGCGCCCGCCTCGCGCTCCAGATCGTCATGAACTACGAGGAGGGCGGCGAGCGCTCGATCCTCCACGGTGACGACTTCGCCGAGGCGTTCCTCCAGGAGGTCGTGGGCATGCAGCCGCTCAAGGGCGTGCGGAACATGCAGGTGGAGTCGATCTACGAGTACGGGACCCGCGTGGGGTTCTGGCGGCTCATGCGGCTCTTCGCCGAACGCGACGTCAAGATCAGCGTGTTCGCCGTCGGCATGGCGCTCGAGCGCCACCCTCAGGCGGCGGCGGCGCTCGTCGAGGCGGGTCACGAGGTGGTGAGCCACGGCTGGCGCTGGATCGACTACCAGTTCGTCGGCGAAGACGAGGAGCGCGAGCACATCCGTCTGGCGATCGAGAGCCTGACGAAAGCCACCGGCAGCCGGCCGCGAGGCTGGTACACCGGACGGCTGAGCCCCAACACCCGTCGCCTCGTCGTCGAGGAAGGCGGGTTCCTGTACGACTCGGACGCCTACAATGACGATCTGCCGTACTGGGTCCTCGTGTCCGGCAAGCCGCACCTCGTCATTCCCTACACGCTCGACAACAACGACATGAAGTTCGGCATGCCGCAGGGCTTCAACACCGGCGACGACTTCTTCACGTACTTGCGCGACGCCTTCGACGTGCTGTACGCGGAAGGCGCGACCGCGCCGAAGATGATGTCGGTCGGCCTCCACATGCGGCTCGCCGGCCGGCCCGGCCGCTTCGCCGCGCTAAGACGCTTCCTCGATCACGTGCAGCGCCACCGCGACGTGTGGCTCTGCCGCCGCATCGACATCGCGCACCACTGGCTTCGGCACCATCCGTTTCGGACGTCGCCTTGAGAGGGACATGATGCTCGCTCGATTCGTCACGCCTTCAGGCGCACTTTGGGCGAAGGACAGGATTCCTCGCCCGACGAAGCGCCCGACAATTTGGTGGACATCGCAAAGGTATCAGCGCCAGCCCGAAACGGGAGGATGGGGCCTCGCGCCGCCATGCGGGTTCGGTGGCATCGCCGCTCGGCGTACGATGCTGACGGAGAGCAATGTGCCTGAGAGGGCGAGCCCATGGGTAGTAATTTCACCAACTTCCACGCCGGGTGCCACGGCCCGGTGCCATCAGGACTCCCCGAAGGGTGGCGACTCCGGCGCGATTCGAGGACTCTTGTAAAAACGCGGACGACCTTTGCATGGAAGGCCATGGGCTTGGACCACGCTAAAGTACCGAACCGGTTGAGGCGACCGCTCGAGAGCATGGATTGTCGACCTCTCCAGAAGTAAGCAGCGCGTCGATCATTGCCCTCGCCTCCGCGCACCCCGATGCCAGGGCACACTTCGCGGCTTCAGCAGACGCCGAGCGACGGCCAATGGGAAAGGAGGCTGCTCTCCCGACGACGACTCTCCGGCCGCGGATGTCTCGCTGACATCGACCGAACCCTTCCAGACACGGACCCGATTGGACCGACGACCGAAAGTCCGCCAGCAAGCGAGCTTGCAAGGCGCCGGTCTCTGGCACGGTTGCTGCTCCCTTCCCGTCTGGCTCGCATCGCATGGAACAGGCGCGGGACTCCGGGTCAAGGCCCGGTAGCGAAGCCGGCACGAAGAGAATCGGGAGAACAAAACGGCCCGCCATCCGATCGACCGTGTAGCCTCGGCCCCCTCGGTTCCGCAGCCGGGCGAGTCGCTGCCCGGCAGCGCCCCCGCACTCACGGCGGCCCCTGTCGCGGGACCGGCCGCGCGCCGGGGGGGCGCTGGGCGCCACATCGGGTCGGTGCGGGCCTCGCTGCGGGCCTCGTGCGCCGAGGGCGCCGTCTCCGAACTCTTCGGCGCCTGCGCTGGCGGCGCTGTCCTCACCGCGTGGGCCCTCTATCTCGGGGCGACGCCGCTCGTCATCGGGCTCGTCGGCGCGCTTCCCCTCGCCTCCCAGGTTATGCAGCTCCCGGGCGCATGGCTGACCCTGAGCTTCGGACCCAAGGTCGTCGCGGTCGTGACGATCGCCGCGTCGCGGCTCATCTGGCTGCCCATGGTAGGGCTGCCGTTCGTCCCGCTGACGGCCGAGACGAAGCTCCAGCTCTTCGTGGTCGTAGTGGCGGCCGCCGCGATCCTCGGCGTTCTCGGTAACAACGCCTGGACGGCGTGGATGGGCGATCTTGTGCCGGGAGGAATTCGCGGCCGCTTCTTCAGCCGACGGACCGTTTACATGACGCTGGTCGGTACGACCGCCTCGCTCGCAGCCGGTGTGATCCTCGACGCGTTGACCCCGCGCGGGTGGAAGGGGTACGCCCTTGGCGGGCTCTCGGCGGCCGCCTGCCTTGCCGCGGTGGTTAGTGTCTATCTTCTCCTCCGACAACACGATCCCAGGCAGGATGCCGGGCACGAGCGGCCCCGGTGGGGGCTGATCGCCGACGCCGCCCGCGACCCGAGAGCACGACCGTTTCTCTGGTACCTCCTCGCCTGGAACAGCGCGGTCGGTCTCTCGGCGAGCTTCTTCTCGTATCACATGCTCAGTAACCTGGCGACAGGCTTTGCCCTCGCGGCCCTCCACGGAGTCGCCGTGGCCGCGGTCCGCATCGTCTCGGCGCCGCTGTGGGGTCGTGCGGTGGACCGGTTCGGCGCACGGCCAGTGCTCGTCGTTTCCTCCTTTGGCATCGCCGCGGTGCCCGCAATCTGGCTCTTCCCCACGCCGGCGTTCCTGTGGCCCCTCGCCCTGGAGGCCGCACTCTCCGGCGCCCTCTGGGGCGGCCACGGGCTCGCGGCGATGGATCTAACGGTCGACCTCTCGCCGGCTCAGGCGCGTCCCTTCTACGTCGCCGTCTTCGCTGCCGCGAGCGGGGTGGGGTTCGCGGCCGCGTCGGTGCTGGCGGGACTCGTCGCGGTCAGCCTGCCGGACCGGTTCGAGCTGCTCGGGCAGACGTGGGCGAACCTTCACGTGCTGTTCTTCTTGTCGGCCGTGGCGCGCGCGACGGCGGGGTTCGCCGCCCTTCCGATCAAGGAGCGTGGCGCGCTCGGCGTGCCCGAGTTCCTCCGTGTGCTCGGCGCTCGGGCAGCGGGTAGGCTCGGGTGGTCGCCGTCGAGTTAACCGCCCGCGTACCCCCTCGCCGGCGTCAACGCAATAGCGTTGCCTTTCGTAAGGTCAGACGTCCCTAGGACGGCGACCCAGCTCCCCTGTCGAAGGACATCTACATCGTCGAGGCGCACGACGTCCGCCTTGACGGTCACCTGCACCCGGCTGTCGCCCATCTTCTCCGGGGCGCCAGCGGGCCAAGTCGCGAGCCCGAAATCGGTCCACGGTGATGTCTGAGAACGCCCTGGCAGATCTGAGAACGCACTGGCAGATCGGCGAGACCATGGTCCGCTGGCCAGAAGGGTTCGAGAGTCGTCGCCGTGGCGTAAGATGCGGGCGTGAAGGCCAGATATCGGGCCGTCCTGGCCGGCTGCGGTGGGCGCGGGCGGAGCCACGCGCTCGGCCTGCTCGCGAACCCGGACCGCTTCGAGCTGGCCGCGGTGTGCGACCTGCAGCAGGAGCGGGTCGCCGCGCTCGCCCGCGCGCTCGGCGTCGCGCGTACCTACACGGACCCGGGCGCGATGCTCGCCGCCGAGCGTCCCGACGTGCTGTGTTTCGCGACTCCACCGGCCGTGCGCCTTCCCCTCGTGGAGCTCGGTGTGCGCCACGGTGTGCGCGCCATCGCGTTCGAGAAGCCGCTCGCGCTGTCGCTCACCGAGGCCCGGCGCATCGTCGACCTGTGCGCGAGGGATGTGCGGGCAGTCGTCTGCCACCAGCTCAAGCACACCGCCCACTGGCGGCGCGTGAAGGAGATCGTCCAGGACGGCGGCGTTGGCGAGATCCGCCTCCTCCACGCCACCGCGCGCCCGTCGATGCTGAGGGTCGGCACGCATCTCGTCGATGCCGTGCTGTGGCTGAGCGGCGCGCGCGCGAGGTCGGTGTTGGGCCAGGCGCAGGGGCGCGCGGCGTACGAGGAAGACCATCCGTGCCCCGATCATGTGGCGGGCATCGTCGAGCTCGACAGCGGCGCCCGCGCCATCCTCGAGATCGGCTCGCTGGCGCCCCGCCACCTCGACGACGGCGACTTCTGGCAGGATGTGGCCGTCACCGTCTGGGGCACGCACGGATTCGGACGGGTGGTGTTGGGCGCCGGATGGCAGGCGGTGACACGCGGGTCGGGCGGGCGGGTCCAAACCGGCCCGGCCGATCCGTCCCCGGGGGAGCCCGAACACTTCCGGCTCCTCGCCGACTGGCTCGATGATCCACGACGGGTCCACCCCTCCAGCCTCGAGATCAGCTACCACGGCTTCGAGATCCTCATGGGCATAGGGATGTCCAGTCTCGAGCGCCGGCGCGTCGAGCTCCCGATCTCCGGGAGCCCGGAGGGGATCCTCGAGCGTCTCCGCGACGCGCTCTCTCAGGAGCCGGCCCGCGTGTGATCACCCTCCACGGGGTCACCAAGCGCTTCGGAGACCGCGTCGCGCTCGATCACGTGTCGATCGACGTGCTCCCGAGCACCACTCACGTCCTCCTGGGCTCGAGCGGATCCGGCAAGTCCACCGTCCTCCGACTGATCCTGGGCCTCGTCGAGCCGGATGACGGCGTCGTCCTGGTGGACGGTACCGCCGTCGGCCCCTCCACCCGCGCCGCGCTGGTCGCGCGGATGGGCTACGTGGTGCAGGACGGCGGGCTCTATCCTCATCTGACCGCGTATCAGAACGTGGCGCTGGGAGCCGAGGCGCAGCGGTGGCCGCGGGCGCGGATCGGGACGCGCGTGACGGAGCTGGCCGTCATGGCGGGATTGGACGAAAGCCTGCTGCGCCTCTATCCGCGCGAGCTCTCCGGCGGCCAGCGCCAGCGGGTGGGGCTCATGCGGGCCCTCATGCTCGATCCGCCCATGCTCCTGCTGGACGAGCCGCTCGCTGCCCTCGACCCGGTCGTCCGCGCCGAGCTGCAGGGCCACCTCGGCCGTCTCTTCGCCGAGCTGGGGAAGACCGTCGTCCTGGTCACCCACGACATCCGCGAGGCGGCCGTCTTCGCCACCACCATCACCCTCCTGACGGCCGGGAGAGTCGTGCAGCGCGGGACGTTCGCCGACCTGGTGGACCGACCGGCCACGCAGTTCGTGACCCAGTTCCTGACCGCCCAGACGCTCGCGGCGGGCGCGCCGGCCAGCCGGTGAGTATCCGGGGCCTGCTGGGTGGCGCGGCGCTCGGGGTGCTGTTGGTGCACTCCGTCGCCCACGCCGCCCCGAAGGGCGTCATCCGGGTGGGCTCGAAGTCCTTCACCGAGAGCTACATCCTGGCGGAGGCGGCGGCTCAGGTGATCGAGCAGGTCGGCGAAGCCCGCGTCGAGCGGCGGGTCGGCCTCGGCGGCACCGGCCTCACGTATCGGGCCATCGAGTCGGGGGCGATCGACCTCTATCCTGAGTACACGGGAACACTCGGCCTCGTCATCTTGAAGGACCCCGCGCTCCGGACGCCACAGCAGATCCGCGCACGGCTCGACACCAGGGGGCTGACGATCAGCGAGCCGCTCGGCTTCACCAACACCTACGCGCTGGCCGTGCGGGCCGAGATGGCCGACCGGCTCGGGCTCGAGACGCTGAGCGACCTCGCCCGGCATCCAGGGCTCACCGCGGCCTTCAGCTCCGGCTTCATGGAGCGCGCGGACGGCTGGCCCGGGCTCCAGCGCCACTATGGCCTGTGGCTGGCGAACGTGCGCGTGATGGAGCACGCGCTGACGTATCGCGCGCTGGTCAACGGCGACGTGGACATCATGGACATCTTCTCGACGGACGGCCAGCTCGAGCGCCTGCGCCTCCACATCCTCCAGGACGATCGGCGGTTCTTCCCGGACTATGCGGCGGTGCTCCTGGTTCGCCGTGAG
>Ga0209161_10001452_pt1 | contig 19648 bp, 18 predicted proteins | sample GraSoiAngelo_155_FD_186169 | JGI IMG/M metagenome (GOLD analysis project Ga0209161, IMG submission 186169) | Grasslands soil microbial communities from the Angelo Coastal Reserve, California, USA - 14_1009_13_30cm (SPAdes) (version 2) | ecosystem: Environmental > Terrestrial > Soil > Grasslands... | reverse complement strand
CGGCGCCGCGGATCGTCCCCCGGGCTTCGTGGGCCGCCGGCCACGGGAGTCGCACCGGGTCCGCCACGGGCGGGCCGAGTCGCGCCGGCTCGAGGCCATGGGCAAGGTGGGCGGCCGCCGGCGCGAAGACGTCGCGCCCGTGGAACGTGTGACTCACGACCGCCCGACGGAACTGTCGCTCGCTGAGCTCGAAGGCGGTCCAGCGCGAGCCCCCCAGGAACGGAGTGAACAGGCCGTTGTCGGGGCCGATGAACACCCCCTCGCGCGCGGCGACGGCGAGGCCGCGCCGCGGGGTGCCGACGCCGGGGTCGACCACTGCCACGTGGATGGTGTCGGCCGGAAAGGCCGGCGCCGCCGCTTGGAGCGCGAGCGCGCCCTCGAGCACGTCGTGGGGCGCGATCTCGTGGGTGATGTCGACCAGGTGAACGTCACGCGTGATGGCGAGGATCGCGGCCTTCATCTCGGCCACGTAGGTGTCGCGCGCCCCGAAGTCGGTGGTGAGGGTGATGACCGCCACGTCACCGATCGCGGTCGACCACGAAGTCCGCGACCAGGGCGAGCGTCTCCCGCTCCTCCGACGGCGCGAACGCTTCGAGGTCGGCCTTGGCCGCGCGCGCGTACTCGTGGGCGCGGGCCAGCGCGTACTCGACGCCCTCGTGGTCGACCACGTAACGTCGGATCTCGTCGACCTCCTCGGCATCGAGGCCGGGGCGCTTCAGCAGGCTCTTGACGCGCGCCGCCTCGGTCGGCGTCGCCCGCTCGAGCATGGCGATGAGCGGCAGCGTCCGCTTGCCCTCGCGGAGGTCGGCGCCGATCGCCTTGCCGAGCCGGTCCTGGTCGGCCACGAAATCGAGCGAGTCGTCCGAGATCTGAAAGGCCACGCCGATGTCGAGCCCGTAGCGCGTGAGCGCGTCGATCTGCACGGCCGGCAGCCCGCCCAGGAGCGCGCCGATCCGGCAGCACGCGGACATGAAGGAGGCGGTCTTCTGGGTGATGATCCGCACGTAGTCCGCCTCGGTCATGATCCGGCTGCGCTTGAGCTCCAGCTGGAACACTTCCGCCTCGGTCATCGAGACCGTCGAGCGCGCGAGGGTCTCCATCACGGCGCGGTCGTTGTCCCGCACGAGCATCGCGAACGACTTCGAATAGAGGTGGTCGCCGACGAGCACGGACGCGTCGTCGCCCCACCGCGCGTTGGCCGACGGCCGCCCGCGCCGGAGCGGCGCCTGGTCGACGACGTCGTCGTGGATCAGCGTCGCGGTGTGGAGCAGCTCGACGACGCAGCCCAGTCGCACGCTGCGCGGTCCCTGGTAGCCGGCCAGCCGCGCCGCCAGCAGCAGGAGGATGGGCCGGAGACGCTTGCCGCCCGCGCCCGCGATGTAACCGCCCATCTCCTGGATCAGCCCCACTGGGGAGTCGAGCTCGCGACGGATCTCCGCCTCGACGAGCTCGAGCTCGGCGCCGACGAGACCGGCGACGCGCTCCTTGAGGACTCGTTCGAGAGTGGGCGGGGGCACGCGGGGCTACTTCGGGACGACGCGATCCTTGATCTGGATCCGCGCGCCGGGCGCCACGGTTTGGACATCGCCGACCGAGAACTTCTCACGCACCTCGGTCAGGCGCACCGTCGCGACCTCCTGGTCGAGCTCGCCGAGCACTTCCCCGGTCACGGGATGGACGATCGGGATGGCGTCGCGACGCACGCTCACCAGCGCGCCGGCGCGCATACCGTCGGCGGCCGTCAGGTCGACGACGATCCGCGGCGTGTCGACGTAGACGACCAGGCCCCGCCTCGGGCCCTCGTGCGCCCTCCCGTTCGTCGGCGGCGACACCGCGGCCGCGGCGCGGCGGGGCGGCGCCTCAGCGTCCGCTGCCGTCGACCCGGTCGCGGACGGTGTCGTCTGGGTCGGGACACCCTGCCGCGGGCTGATCTTGCCCCCGCCGGGCGGGGCGCCGTACTTGGCGACGATCTCCGGCGTCGCGATGATCGCGCCCTGGCCGCGCACGAGGGTCGTGAGGGTGATCGGCATCTTGTCCTCTTCGACCCACACGTACTCGGGCTCGCTGGCGACCTCGCCGAATCGCGGGTTCTTGATCAGCAGCCACCGAGTCTCAGCGGCCTTGATGGTGACGGAGGGATCGCCCGGGGACTGGACGCCCAGGATCTGTTTCGCGGTCGAGCAGCCGGAGGTCGCGAACGCCGCCACGACCGCGACTACCACAAGACATTGCCCCTTCATGACGCGGTCATACCATATCAGGGCTGACCGAGAAAGCCCTCAGTCTTCGCTGACCGGCTCCCACGGGAACCGCTGCTCCTCCGCCGCCGCCGGCGGCAAGAGGGGCTCGCGACGCGAGAACATCGCGGTCCCGGTCACCGCGGAGATCCACGTCACGTCGACGTAGACGACGCCGCGCCGCTCGATCAGGACCGGAACGACCCAGCCGGCCACGTCGAACCGCTTCGAGATCGACACCGCCCGCTCCGGGAGCGCGAGGACCGCCTTGACGTCCTCGCCGCCGCTGACGAAGAGGTCGTTGACCGTGAAGGGATCGCTGACCTGGAAGCGCTTCGACTGCTCGAGCACCACCGCCATCAGATACGGAACGCGTCGCAAGTCGGGCTTCGTCTGCGCCTGGGTCAGATCGAGGACGGGCGTGACGCCGACCTTGATCCGTCCCCGGGTGATGCGCACGCCGTCATCCGATGCCGGGAGCGGCTTGCCGTCAATCGGGACGAACACGGCCTCGGAGAAGCGCGGCTGGACGCGGCGGATCTGCGCGTGCCCCAGAATCTCCTCGAAGCGCCCGAGCACCTTGCGGGTGAGTGGGTGCCGGAACTCCTCGCCCTTGCGGAAGATCGTGTACTCTTGGCCGACCTGGGCGCCGTTGCCTTCGCCGAGATCCAGATAGAGAGTGCCGCCCTCCACCCCGACCACGAGCCCCTCGAGCGGGTTGAAGGCCTTGATGAACTGATCGGACATCATCACGAAGGTGGCGCCGATGCGGTCCGCCATCCCGGCGCCGGCGCTCGACGCCAACGCGAGGACTCCGGCGGCGACCAGACCGACGATGGGCCCGCGCCGCGTTCTCAGAACGTGACCGACGGCTGGTGGGCGCCGAAGACCCCGCGGAGGCGGTCGCAGATCTCGCCGAGCGTGACCCCGACCTCGACCGCGTTGACCATGAGCGGCAGGAGGTTGTCGCGGCCGCGCGCCGCGGTCTCGAGCGCGTCGAGGGCGCGCCGCGCCCCGTCGCGGTCCCGGCCGGCGCGCACGCGCGCCACGCGCTCGGCGAGGGCCGCGCCGACCGCCGCATCGACCTGGAACAGGTTGCCGGGTGGAAGGTCGTCGGTGACGAACTCGTTGACGCCTACGACGATCCGTGTGCGCTCCTCGACCTCGCGCTGGTAGCGGTAGGCCGCGTCCTGGATCTCGCGCTGCATGAAGGGGATCGCGGCGACCGCGCCGCCCTGATCGTCGATCCGCTTGATGTAGACGCGCGCCGCCTCCTCGATATCGCTGGTGAGCCGCTCGACGGCGAACGCGCCGCCGAGCGCATCGACGATGTCGGCGACGCCCGACTCGTGGGCGAGGATCTGCTGAGTCCGGAGCGCGATGCGAACGGCGCGCTCGGTGGGGAGCGCGAGCGCCTCGTCCATCGAGTTCGTGTGCAGGGACTGACAGCCGCCGAGCACGGCGGCGAGCGCCTGCACCGCGACCCGGACGATGTTGTTCTCGGGCTGCTGCGCGGTGAGCATGCTGCCAGCGGTCTGGGCGTGGAACCGAAGGGCCAGGGAGCGCGGATCGCGAGCGCCGAACCGCTCGCGCATGATCCGGGCCCACAAACGGCGGGCCGCCCGGAACTTCGCGATCTCCTCGATGAGGTTGTTGTGCGCGTTGAAGAAGAACGAGAGCTGCGGCGCGAACTCGTCCACGGTGAGCCCCGCTTCCACCGCCGCTTGCACGTAGGCGATGCCGTTGGCCAGCGTGAACGCGACTTCCTGCACCGCGGTGCTGCCGGCCTCGCGCATGTGGTACCCGGAGATCGAGATCGTGTTCCAGCGCGGCACGCGGTCCTTGCAGTACGCGAAGGTGTCGGTGATCAGCCGCATCGACGGGCCGGGCGGGAAGATGTAGGTGCCGCGCGCGATGTACTCCTTGAGGATGTCGTTCTGCACGGTCCCGCTGAGCCGCTCGGTCGCGACGCCCTGGCGGCGCGCGGTCGCGACGTAGAGCGACAGCAAGATCGCCGCGGTGGCGTTGATGGTCATCGAGGTCGAGACCCGATCGAGCGGGATCCCCTCGAAGAGGTCGTGCATGTCCTCGATCGACGAGATCGACACGCCCACCTTGCCCACTTCGCCCTGCGCCATGGGCGCGTCCGGGTCGTACCCCATCTGGGTCGGGAGATCGAACGCCACGGACAGGCCGGTCTGGCCCTGATCCAGGAGGAAGCGGTAGCGCTTGTTCGTCTCGACGGCGGAGCCGAAGCCGGCGTACTGGCGCATCGTCCAGAGCCGCTTGCGATGCATCTCGGCATGGACGCCGCGGGTGAACGGGAACTCGCCCGGCGCGCCGAGGTCCGCGGCGAGACGCTCGGCCGGCGCGTCCGCCGGCCCGTAGACCGGCTTGAGCGGAGCGCCCCACGAGCTCTTGAACTCGCGCTGTTCGTCTTTCACAGACTCGCCTCGCCTACGGCTGCGGCTCGCACACCCATCCACAGACTCGCCTCGCCTACGGCTGCGGCTCGCACACCCATCCACAGACTCGCCTCGCCTACGGCTGCGGCTCGCACACCCATCCACAAACTCGCCTCGCCTACGGCTGCGGCTCGCCCTGCCATCACAGACTCGCTGCCATCATAGCGGAAGATTCCCGTGCTTCTTGGGCGGGTTCGTGTCGCGCTTGGTGCGCAGCAGCTCGAGCGCCGCGCAGAGCCGGGCGCGCGTGTCCCGAGGCTCGATCACCTCGTCGATGTAGCCGCGCTCCGCCGCCACGTAGGGCGTCGCCAGCATCTCGCGGTACTCCCGCGTCTTCTGCTCCTTGAACGCGGCCGGCTGCGGCGCCCGCTCCATCTCGCGCCGGTAGAGGATGTTGACGGCGCCCTCGGGGCCCATCACCGCGATCTCGGCCGTCGGGTATGCGAAGTTGGCGTCGCCCCGGATGTGCTTGGAGGACATGACGCAGTAGGCGCCGCCGTACGCCTTCCGCGTGATCACCGTGAGCTTGGGCACCGTGGCCTCGCAATAGGCGTAGAGCAGCTTGGCGCCGTGCTTGATGATGCCGCCGAACTCCTGCGTCGTGCCCGGCAGGAACCCCGGCACGTCCTCGAACGTCACGATCGGAATGTTGAAGCAGTCGCAGAACCGGACGAACCGGGCGCCCTTGAGCGAGGCACTGATGTCCAGGCAGCCGGCCAGGTGCATCGGCTGATTGGCGACGATGCCGACCGGGCGGCCGCCGAGCCGTCCGAAGCCAATGATGAGGTTGGGGGCGAATCCGGCCTGGACCTCGAAGAAGTAGTGGTCGTCCAGCACCGTCCGGATGACGTCGAGCATGTTGTAGGCCTTGTTGGGCTGGTCCGGCACGATCGTCTGGAGGTTCTCGTCGCGCCGGTCGATCGGGTCCTTCGTGTGACGCAGCGGCGGGTCTTCGAGGTTGTTCTGCGGCAAGAACGTCATCATCTCCCGGATCAGCGCGAGACACTCCTCCTCGCTGTCGGCCGAGAAATGGGCGACTCCGGAGGTTGTCGAGTGCGTCGTGGCGCCGCCGAGATCGTCGGCCGAGACCGTCTCGTGGGTCACCGCGCGGATGACGTCCGGCCCGGTGACGAACATGTACGACGTGCTCTTCACCATGAAGATGAAATCGGTGAGCGCGGGCGAGTATACGGCGCCGCCGGCGCACGGCCCCATGATCGCCGAGATCTGGGGGACGACGCCGGAGGCGAGCGTATTGCGCAAGAAGACCTCGGCGTAGCCGGCCAGCGAGACGACGCCCTCCTGGATCCGGGCGCCGCCGGAGTCGTTGAGGCCGATGATCGGCACACCGGTCTTCATCGCCAGATCCATGATCTTGCAGATCTTGCGGGCATGCGCTTCCGAGAGCGAGCCGCCGAACACGGTGAAGTCCTGGGCGAAGACGAAGACCGGCCGGTCGTGGATGCGGCCCGAGCCCGTGACGACGCCGTCGCCGGCAAACTGCTGCTCGGCCATGTCGAAGTCGTGGCTCTGATGGACCACGAACTTGTCGATCTCGATGAAGGACCCGGCGTCGAGCAGAAGCTCGAGCCGCTCGCGGGCCGTTTTCTTCCCGGCCTTGTGCTGGCGGCGGACCCGTTCCTCACCGCTGGGCTGCATGGCGGCGGCGTGACGCCGTCGAAGCTCGTCGAAGCGATCCTGGCTCGACATCAAGGTCCTAGTTTCATTGACTTCCAGTTGATTATCCACCAATAATTCAGGCCCATGCCCTATTGGGCCCTGGTATCCCTCTCGGTCGCGACGCTGATCTTCGTGCTGGCGCTGGTGGCGACGGTCCTGGCGATGCGCCGGGTCGCCCTGCGCGCCGAGGCCGTCCTGGCGATCGTCGAGCAGGAGCTGCGGCCGCTGATCGGCCAGGCCCACGCCCTCACCGAGGACGTGCGCGCGCTCGCGCGCGAGGCCGGCCGTGAGCTCGAGCGGGTGGGCGCCGTCGCCGATCGTGTCGACAAGATCGCCGAGGGGCTCGGTCGATTCGTGGGGACGCTGAGCGGGCTGACGCGGGCCGGCCAGATCGTCGGCGTCGCGGCGGGTCTCAAGAAGGGTATCGACGTGTTCGTCAACCGCCTGTGGCATCGAGGAGACGACCATGAGTGACGAACGAGGCGACGCCGCCGGATACATGGGCTGGTTTTTGTTCGGCGCGGCGCTCGGCGCCGCCGCCGCGCTGTTGCTGACCCCGAAGACCGGCGCCCAGGCGCGCGAGCTGCTGCTGGAGCGCGGCGGCGACGTCGCGAAGCGGGCGCAGGACTTCGCCAGCCACGCACAGGGCCACGCCGGCGAGTTGCTGGACAAGAGCCGTGAGCTCTTCGAGGAGCAGACCCAGCGGCTCATGAGCGCGTTCGAGGCGGGCCGGGACGCCATGCGAGAGGAGATCCGCAGGGGAACGGAGTCGCATGACTGAGGTCGAGCTGCCGAACCCGGAAGAGCTCCACGAGCACGCCGAGAAGGGCTTCAGCCGGCGCGTCGCCCTGACCACCGCGATCTACGCGGTCGCGCTCTCCATCGCGGCGCTCGGCGGCAACAACTCCGTCAAGGAGATGCTGCTCGCCCAGCAGCAGTCGTCCGACCAGTGGGCCTTCTATCAGGCGAAGGTGATCCGCGAGCACCAGTACCGCGGCCAGAAGATGCTGCTGGAGGCGAACCTGGCCGAGCCCTCGACCCTCAAGGGCGCAGAGCGGGCCAAGTTCGAGGCGCTCGTGGCGAAGTTCGGCGAGGAGGAGAAGCGCTACAACGCCGAGAAGAAGGACATCGAGAAGGACGCCAAGAAGCTCGAGGGGGTCCGGGACCGCCACCGCGACCGGCACCCGTACTTCGAGTTCGGCGAGGTGTTCCTTCAGGTCGCGATCGTGTCCGCGTCGGTCTCGATCCTCTCGACCTCGCGTCCGATGTTCTGGTTCTCGCTGATCCTGGCGCTGCTGGGGGCCGTGCTCGCCCTGAACGGTTTCGTCCCGCTCTTCACGCTGCCCTTCCTGCATCACCACTGAGGCGCGCGCCGGCGCCGGACCGGCGAGGCGGGCGCTCAGCGCGCCGGGGCTCGGCCGGCGCGCGCCAGGGCCTGATCCAGGTTCGCCGACGCCAGCGGATAGTTCGGTCGGATGCGCAGGGCCTCGCGATACTTGTCGATCGCCTCGTCCCACCGGCCGAGCTGCGCGAGCGCGCGGCCCCAGTTGTTGTAGGCCTCGGCCGCGCTGGGGTCGATCCGCGCCGCTTCGCGGTAGTGGCTGATCGCCTCCTCGAGCTCGCCGGCCGCGAACAGCGCGTTGCCCCAGTTGTAGTGTGGGACGCTGTGCGGCGCGATCCGCAGCGCCTCGCGATACCGGGCGATCGCCTCGTCGCGCTTGCCCTGCTGGGCCAGGGCCCGGCCCCAGTTGCTGTAGACCTCGGCGGCGGCGGGGTCGATCCGCACCGCTTCGCGGTAGTGGCCGATCGCCTCCTCGAGGTCGCCGGACGCGAACCGCGCGTTGCCCCAGTGGTAGTGAGCATCGGCGCTGCGTGGTGAGATGCGGAGCGCCTCGCGATAGCGATCGATCGCCTCGGCGAGCTTCCCCTGCTGGGCGAGCGCCGTCCCCCAATTCACATGAAGATGCGCGGCGTCAGGCCGCATCGCCGAGGCCAGACGATAGTGCTCGTTGGCTTCGGCCCAGCGCGCCTGCTGGCGGCGTACGTTGGCCAGGTGCGAGTGGGCCATCGACGACGGACCGAGTACCAGCGCGTGAGACCAGAGTCGCTCCGAGTCGCGCCAGACGCTCACCTGGAGCCAGGTGAGCGCCGCGAGGACGATGATCACGAGCGCGGCGGCACCGGGCACGGCGAGCGCCGGGGAGCGCCCGCGCCGTTCGCGCCACGCGTTCCAGCCCGCGATCGCGCCGGCGCCGGCCAGCACGGCCCATGGAAGCGACGGGAGGTAGCTGTACCGGTCGGCGGCGATCTGCGGCCCGTTCTGGAAGACGCCGGACACCGGCAACGCGGTGACGACGTACACGAGCCACGCTGCGCTCAGGGCGGGCCAGCGCCGGCGCAGCGCGATCGCCGCCGCCGTCACGCCGGCCACCGCGAGGCCGCTCACGACGTAGGGAGCGCTCAGCGGCACGAGCGGCGTTCTCAGCGCGTAGAACGGCGATAGGTCCAGCGGAACGACCGTCTTCCATACATAGAAAGCCAGCCCGTAGACGCTGATGGCCAGGCGGTCGACGATCCCGAGCGCGGCGATCGTCACGAGGTTCGCGCCGGTCCGGGCGGCCACGAGAGCGATCGGGATCACGAGGGCGCCCCCGAGGAAAAAGGGGACCTTCTCGACCCATCGGCGGCGCGTCTCGGCATTCCACCAGCCCCGCGCGCCCCCGAGACGCCGCAGCGGATACACGTCGAGCACGACGAGGACGAGGGGGAGCGTCACGACGGTCGCCTTGGCGAGCAGGCCCAGCGCGAAGCTTCCGAGCGCGACCCAGTACCACGCCCGCCGCCGGATCGATCGCCCCGACGGAGCCTCGGCGTCACGCAGGGACGCGCAGATCGCGAGCAGGTAGAAGAACCCGGACAGGACGTCGCGCCGCTCGGTGATCCACGCCACCGACTCCACCCGTAGCGGGTGCACGCCGAAGACGAGCGCCGCGAAGGCCGCGCCGAGCCGCCAGGCGAGAGGGTGACCCGCGGTCGCCGGCATCGCCGCGCCGAGCAGGCGCAGCGTGACGAAGTAGAGGAGCGCCACGTTCGCGCAGTGCAGGACGACGTTGGTGAGATGGTAGCCGGCCGGGTTCATCCCCCAGACGAGATAGTCGGCGCCCAACGTCATCCACGTGAGGGGGACGTAGTGGCCGAGGAGCGTGGTCGTCCACATCCACTTGAGGTGGCTCCAGCCGAGCCCGCGGTAGAACGGGTTGACGGTGAAGTTCTCGAGGTCGTCCCAGTCGACGAACTGGCTCAGCAGCGACGGTGCGAAGGCGATGAAGGTCACGACCACCCCGGCGACCACGATCCAGCTGCGAGCGCGTCGCCACCGGGGCGGCGCGGCGGGCGCCGCCGCACCTCGCGCGCGGCGCTTGGGCGAGCGCGTCAGATGTGGATCGCCTGCCCGAGGGCGGCGAGCGTGGCCTCCAGCGCCGCCTCGGACAAGGTCGGGTGGGCGTGGATCGTGTGGATGATCTCCTCGAGCGTGGCTTCCAGCGTTCGCCCGACGGCGAATTCGTGGATGATCTCGGTCGCCTCGGGGCCGACGATGTGCACGCCGAGGAGCTCGCCGGTCGCCTTGTCGGCCACGACCTTGATGAACCCCTCGGTCTCGCCCAGCGCGACCGCCTTGCCGCTGGCCGTGAACGGGAACTTGCCGACGGTGACGTCGCGGCCCTGCTCGCGCGCGCGCGCCTCGCTCGACCCGATCGACGCGATCTGGGGACGGCAGTAGGTGCACGACGGGATGTTGCCGTAGTCGAGCGGGCGCGGGGCGCGTCCGGCGATCGACTCGGCGGCCACGACGCCCTCGGCCATCGCCTTGTGGGCGAGCAGCGGCGCGCCGGCCATGTCGCCGATCGCGTAGAGCCCCTTCACCGACGTTTCCATGAGCGGCGAGACCTTGACGAACCCGCGCTCGAGCTGGACCCCGACGGCCTCCAGGCCCAGCCCGGTCACCTTCGCCGCGCGCCCGACGGCCATGAGCACCTGCTCGACCTCGAGCTTGCCGTCGTCGGTCTCGACCACGAGGCCGGGGCCGCCGGGTTTCGCCGAGGCCACCTTGACGCCGGTCTTGACCGTGATCCCGCGGCGCGTGAACGTTCGCGTCAGCTCCTTGGCGACCTCTTCGTCCTCGAGCGGCACGATCCGCGGCAGCGCCTCGAGCAGCGTGACCTGGACGCCGTACGCGGCGTAGACGTCGGCGAACTCGACGCCCACCGCGCCCGCACCGATGATCGCGAGCGACTTCGGCGCGCGCTCGTTGCGCACGGCGCCGGTCGAGGAGATCACGGTCTTCTCGTCGATGGCGACGCCGGGCAGCGACTTCGGCTCCGAGCCGGTGGCCAGGATGACGGCGCGTGCTTCGAGCGTCTCGACGCCGCTCGTCCCCTTCACCTCCACGACGTTCTTGGACGTGAGCGTCCCGCGCCCGGGGAACAGGGCGATCTTGTTCTTCCGGAAGAGGAACTCGACCCCCTTGGCCATGCGGTCGGCGACGCGGCGGCTGCGCTGGACCGCTTCGGCGTAGTTCACCTCGAAGCCGCTCAGGCGGATCCCGAACTCGGCGGCGCGGCCGAGGAGCGAGACGACCTCCGCGTTCCGCAGCAGCGCCTTGGTGGGGATGCAGCCCCAGTTCAGGCACACGCCGCCGGGCCGGTCGTCCTCCACGACGCCGACGGTGAGACCGAGCTGGGCGCAGCGGATCGCGGCGACGTAGCCGCCGGGGCCGGTCCCGACGATCGCGACGTCGAATTTGTGGCTGGCCATTGCTAGACGAGGAGCCGGAGCGGCTCCTCGAGCAGGCGCTTGACGTCCTGCAGGAACCGGGCGCCCATCGCGCCGTCCATCACCCGGTGATCGCACGAGATCGTCAGCGCCATGCGCCGGCCGACCCCCAGGCCCGCCTCGTCCACCACCGGCACCCGCCGGACCGAGCCGACCGCGAGGATCGCGCCCTCGGGCGGGTTGATGATGGCCGAGAACTCGGCGACGTCGAACATGCCGAGGTTCGAGATCGAGAAGGTCGCGCCGGACAGCTCCTGGGCGCGCAGCTTCCGCACGCGCGCGCGCTCGGCCAGGTCGCGGGACTCGACGGCGATCTGGGCCAGCGACTTGGCGTGGCAATCGCGCAGCACCGGCGTGATGAGCCCCTCCTCGAGCGCGACGGCGATGCCGATGTGCGCCCGATGGAAGACGCGGATCGCGTCGCCGCGGAACGAGGCGTTGACGCCCGGGTGCTGCAGGAGCGCCAGGGCGCAGGCGCGGATCACCAGGTCGTTCAGCGAGATCTTCGGCTGGCCCTCGAGCGCGTTGAGCTCCTCGCGAAGCTCCCACGCGCGGTCCATCGCGACCTCGTTCGTGACGTAGAAGTGCGGCACCGGCGCCTTGGACAGGGGCATCTGCCGCGCGATGGCCGCGCGCATCTGCGACAGCGGACGGTCCTCGAACTCGGCGTCGGGCACCGCGCGCATCGCCGCCGGCGCCGCGCCCGCGGTCTCGACGTCGCGCCGCACGATCCGCCCGCCCGGGCCCGAGCCCTGGAGCAGTCGCAGGTCGACGCCGGTCTGGGCGGCGATCTTCTTCGCCAGCGGCGAGGCCTTCACGCGGCCGCCGGACGGTTGGGCGGCAACGGCGGCGGCCGGCGCGCTCGTTACCGGCGACGGCCGCATGGGCCCCGGCGCCACGGCGGGCGGGCGCGGGGATGCGGTGGGAGTCGGGGCCGGGGTCGACGGAGCCGCAACGGCGAGCGCGGGAGCGCCGGCGCGGGCCGGCGCGGGCGCTGGGGCGCTCGCTATCAGCGCGGCGACGTCGTCGCCCGGCTCGGCGATGACGCCGATGAGCACGCCCACCGGCACGGTCTCACCGGCCGGCGCCAGGATCTTTCTGAGGACTCCGCCGCCGAACGCTTCCATCTCGACGTCGGCCTTGTCCGTCTCGACCTCGGCCAGGATGTCGCCGCCCTGGATCCGGTCGCCTTCCTTCTTGAGCCACTTGATGATCTTGCCGCTTTCCATCGCCTCGGAGAGTTTGGGCATGACGACCTTCGTGACGGCCATGGCTCAGCTCCCGTTCACGTTGCACACGCGGCGGATCGCGGCGACGATCCTGTCCTTCGAAGGGGTCTTGAGCTTCTCGAGGTTGCGCGCGTACGGCATCGGGGCGTTGGCGCCGGTCACACGCTCCACGGGCGCGTCGAGGTCGTCGAAGGCCTGCTCGGTGACGAACGCGCCGATCTCCGAGCCCATGCCGGCGAAGCCGGCCCCGGCCTCCACGACGACGCAGCGGTGGGTCTTTCGCACCGAGTTGATGATGGTCTCCGTATCCATGGGACGAAGCGTACGAGGATCGACCAGCTCGACGGAGATCCCCTCTTTCTCGAGGTCCTCCGCCGCCTCCATCGCCCGGTACATCATGCCCATGTACGCGATGACCGTGACGTCGGTCCCCTCGCGGCGCACCAGCGCCTTGCCGAGGGGGATCAAAAACTCGGGGTCTTCAGGAACCTCTCCTTTGACGTTGTAGAGCGTTTCGGATTCGATGAAGATGACCGGGTTGTCGTCCCGGATCGCAGCCTTCAGCAGCCCCTTGGCGTCCATCGGAGTCGTGGGCCGGACGACTTTGAGCCCCGGCACGTGGTAGAAGTACGTCTCCATCGACTGCGAGTGCTGCGCCGCGAGCTGAGCGGCGGGGCCGCCGGGACCGCGGATGACGATCGGCACGTTGAACTGGCCGCCGGACATGTAGCACATCTTCGCCGCCGAGTTGACGATCTGGTCGAGGGCCAGCAGCGCGAAGTTGAACGTCATCATCTCGACGACCGGGCGCAGCCCCACCATCGCCGCGCCGATGCCGACGCCGGTGAAGCCCGACTCGGCGATCGGCGTGTCCACGACGCGCTGCGGCCCGAACTCCTTCAGGAGCCCCTGGGTCACCTTGTAGGCGCCGTCGTAGAGGCCGATCTCCTCGCCGATCAGGAACACGCGCCCGTCGCGCCGCATCTCCTCGCGCAGCGCCATGTTCAGGGCGTCGCGGTAGGTCATCACCGCCATCTCACGACTCCTTGTAGATGTCGGTGAAGAGCCACTCGCCCGGCGGTTCCGGCGACGCGTCGGCGTACGCGACCGCTTCGTCGATCCGGTCGTTGACGTCCTTCTCGACCGCGCGCGCGTCGGCCTCGGAGAGCACGCCCGCGCTCACGACCTTCTCGCGGAACAGGACGATGGGATCCCGGAGCTTCTCGCGCTCGACCTCTTCCTTGGTGCGATAGACCGCGCCGGCCGGATCGCGCATGGAATGGCCGCGGAACCGGTAGGTGTCGGCCTCGATGAGCGACGGCGTCTTCTCCTGGCGCGCCCGGGCCACCGCGCGGCCGACCGCGTCGCGGATCGCCAGCACGTCCATGCCGTCCACGCGCTCACCGGGCACGCCGTAGGTCTCGGCGAACTTCCAGATCTCGGTCTGGGCGAGCGCGCGGTCGGTCGAGGTGCCCATCGCGTAGCGGTTGTTCTCGCAGAGGAACAGCACCGGCAGCTTCCAGAGCGCCGCCAGGTTCATCGCCTCGTGGAACTCCCCCTCCGGCACGGCGCCGTCGCCGAAGTAGCACACGATCACCTGGTCGCCGCCCCGGTACTTGATGGCGAAGCCGACGCCCACCGCGATGGGCAGGTGCGCCCCGACGATCGCGTGACCGCCGAGGAAGTTGGTGCCCTTGTCGAACAGGTGCATCGAGCCGCCCTTGCCCTTGGAGAGCCCGTCGCGGCGGCCGAACAGCTCGGCCATGACCCGCTTGGGATCGGAGCCCTTCGCCAGGCAGTGGCCGTGCTCGCGGTACGCGGAGATCGCGTAGTCGTCGGGCCGGAGCATCGAGGTGGTGCCGACCGCCACCGCCTCCTCGCCGATGTAGAGATGGAGGAACCCGCCGATCTTCCCGAGCGCGTACGCCTCGGCGGCCTTCTCCTCGAAGCGGCGGATCAAGAGCATATCGCCCAGCAGCTGCCTCGCGACGGCGGCATCGACGCCGAGGCCTGAAGACGTCCCACTCCGAGTCAGTGTCTTCGCCATGCCCTCCCCCTGCTACCAGCGCATGAGACTGAGATCGTCCACCGAAAGCCGCCGGCGGACGCGAAAGATCGCGACGATGATCGCGAGCCCAACGGCGACCTCGGCCGCCGCCACCGCCATCACGAAGAAAACGACGGCCTGGCCGTCGAGGTTGCCGAACCGCTGGCCGAAGGCGACCAGCGCGAGGTTCGCCGCGTTCAGCATCAGCTCGATCGACATGAAGATCACGAGCGGGTTGCGGCGGACCACGACGCCCACCACACCGATCGTGAACAACACGGCCGACAACGATGAATAGTAGCTCTCAGGCACCATGTCTCGCCATCACTTCCAGATATTCGCCGATTACGCCCGCCGCCTGGCCAGGACCAGCACCCCGACCATCGCCGCCAGCAGCAGCACCGACGTGAGCTCGAACGGGAACAGGTAGCTGGTGAAGAGCAGCCGCCCGACCGCGTCCGGGGTCCCGCTCGCCGTCGTCGTGGCGGCCGGTCCGGCCCACCGCCGGCCCACCACGAGCACCAGGAGCACGAACAGCAGCGCGCCGACCGGCAGCGCCGCCAGCCGCGCGCGGCGGTGGGGGTCGGGGCCGATCTCCTCCTTGCCCGGGATCAGCACCATGATCGCGAACACGAACAGCACCATGATCGCGCCGGCGTACACGATCACCTGCGCCGCCGCCAGGAACTCGGCGCCCATCATCAGGTAGAGCGCGGCGATCGATCCGAGGTTGACGACCAGGAACAGCGCGCCGTGAATCGCGTTCCGTCTGAGGATCAAGCCGAGCGCCGAGCCGACGGCGACCGCGGCCACCAGGAGGAACACCGCGCGAGCCATCACGCCTTCCGGTCCGCCGGCACGGGGATCGGGGAGCGCGGGCGGCCGTCGGCGCCGGCGGCCTCGAGCGACAGCAGCATCTCCTTGGAGTAGATCATGCCGCCGCGGGAGTAAGAGGAAAACTCTAGGATCCCGGTGTCCATGCGGATCGCGTCTTCCGGGCACGCCTCCACGCAGTAGCCGCAGAACACGCACTTCCCGAGATCGATGTCGAAGCGGCGCGGGACCTTCTCGATCTCGGGGTTCGGGTGCTCGTCCGCGATGATGTAGATGCAGTGCGCGGGGCAGACCGTCTCGCACATCATGCAGGCGACGCAGCGGGGCGAGCCGTCCTCGCGGCGCACGAGCCGGTGCAGCGAGCGCAGGCGGGGCGAGTACGGCCGACGCTCTTCCGGATACTGGATCGTCACCGCGCCGCCGGTCCGCGAGGCGCCGACGGCAAAGGCCACGTGGCGCCCCATGTTCCGGAAGAAGTGCGCGGCGGTGAGCGCAAGACCCGAGAAGACTTCGAGGAGGTAGAAGCGCCTGAGATCGAGGGTCATGGTGCGAGCCGGCTCCGCACGCCCGCTTCGACGCTCGTGGTTTGCGAGCCCGGCGTGATCATCGAGCGTCCCAGAGCAGGAGGAGAAAGCCGGTGAGCACGATGTTCGCGATCGAGAGCGGGAACAGGCCGAGCCAGCCGAGGCGCATCGCCTGGTCGTAGCGGAAGCGCGGCAGGGTCCAGCGGATCAGCATCATGAAGAAGATCATGCCGCAGACCTTGACGACGAACGCGCCCACCTGGAGCAGCACGATCACCAGGTGCGGCAGGGACCACGCCCACCCCCACGGCAAGTGGAAGCCCTCGGGGCCGAGGTAGGGCACCTGCCAGCCGCCGAGGAACAGCGACGTCGTCATCCCGGCGATCACGACGGTCTCGAGGAAGTCGGCCATCGCGAACATCCCGAACTTCATGCCGCTGTACTCGACGAAGTAGCCGATGATCTCCGACTCGCCCTCGGGGGTGTCGAAGGGAATGCGCTTGGTCGCGGCGATGCCGGCGGTGAGGAAGAGCACGAACGCGAGCGGCTGGGTGACGATCCCCCACGCCGGCAGCCAGCCGCCGAGGAAGGAGCGGCCCTGGCCGCGCACGATGTCCTGCATGTTCAGCGAGCCGTAGATCATGATCACGCCCATGATCGAGGCGCCGATGGCGATCTCGGCCGAGATCATCAGCGCGGCGGCGCGCTGGCCGCCGAGCAGCGCGAAGTTGTTGGCCGACGACCAGCCGGCCATCATGACGCCGTAGACGCCGAGCGAGAGCATGGCGAACAGGTAGAGGATCCCGACGTTGAGCGTCACCGCCTGCAACGGGATCTCGCGGCCGGCAACACGGAGCGTGTCACCGAAGGGAATCGACGCGAACGCGACGAGCGCGAAGAACACCGACACGAACGGCGCGAACCCGAACAGGAACCGGTCGGCCCGCGCCGGTCGGAAGTCTTCCTTGGCGAGCATCTTGATCGCGTCGGCCAGGGGATGGAACAGTCCGAGCAGCGTGATCGGGCCCAGCAGCGGGATGGTGATGGCCGCTCGATTGGCGCCGATCCGGTCCTGCATGATGGCCGACTGCTTGCGCTCGACCCAGGTCAGCAAGCCGCCCAGGTTCAGGACGAAGAGCATCACGAAGGCGACGCGGCCGAACGCGATGCCGAGGTCGGCGACCACGCTCATGCCTTGACCGCGCCGGCGAGCAGGCGGCCGCCATCCCCGAGCGCCTGGTAGCTGAGCCCCGCGAAGGCCGGCACGGCCGCGACGAGCTGACGGAACCAGTGCTCCGCGCGGGTCGCCGTCGACTCGTCGCCGAGCGCCGCCAACAGCCGGCCCACGATTTCCCACTCGGCCAGCGCCTGGCCGATCGGCTCCGTCGCTTGCCGGAAGCGCTGCACCCGTCCTTCGAAATTCGTGTACGTACCGTCGCGCTCGACCCACGCCGCCGCCGGCAGCACCCAGTGCGCGGCGGCGCTCGTCGCGTTGGCGTTGGCGCCGACGAAGACGACCGTCTCGACCGCGCCGAGCGCCTCGCGGACCTCGGCCGCCGGCCACTCGCTCGCCAGCAGGTCGTGACCGAAGATCATCAGGCACCGCAGGCGACGCGCCCGCGCCGCCTCGAGCACGGCTCGCGAGTCGCCGCCGAGCCCGACCAGCTCCGCGCCCAGCGAGTTCGGGTTCTTGTCCGCGCGGATCAAGAAGTTGTCCTGGTCGCCGGCCACCCGCGGCGGCACCCGGAAGGCCACGCGCCGGAGGGCGCGGTTGTCCAGCAGGCGGCGCACCGCGAAGAGATCCTCGTTCGCCATCTTCGGCGACGCGATGATCCCGATTTCGTCCGGCGGCGACCGCCGGAGCGCTGCCGCCAGCGCCGCGATCGCCTCGTCCCACGTCGCGTCGCTGACCGTCTCGCCCTTCCGGCGGGTGGGCACGAGCAGGCGGTCCTTGTCGTCGACGAACGTGAACCCGTAGCGCCCGGCGTCGCAGAGCCACCAGCGGTTGACGGACTCGTTGTAACGCGGCTTGAGCCGGGCCACCCGGCGGCCCTCGGCGTGGTGGGGCCTCCGGCGGTTCACGTGGACGTCGATGTTGCAGCCGCGCGCGCACCCGGGGCAGACGGACTTCGCGCTGTCGAGGTACCACACGCGCACCTGGAAGCGGAAGTCGCGGTCGGTCAGGGCGCCGACGGGACAGATGTCCACCACGTTGCCGGAGTACGGGTTCTCGAGCGCACGACCCGGGAAGAGGCCGATCTCCGAGTGATCGCCGCGCTCGAAGATGCCGAGCTCGCCGGTGGCGGTGATCTCGTCGCAGAACCGCACGCAGCGCGAGCAGAGGATGCAGCGCTCGGCGTCGAGCATCACGTGCGGCCCGAGCGGCACGGCCTTCGGCTTGTGGACCTTCTCGTCCCTCATCCGCGGGTCGTACAGGCCGTGCTTCATGTAGTAGATCTGCAGCCAGCACTCGCCCGCCTGATCGCACACGGGACAGTCGAGCGGATGGTTGATCAGGTGGAATTCCATGATCGACTTCCGCGTCTCGCGCACCCGGTCGGTCTCGGTCAGCACGACCATGCCCTCGGTCGCGATCGTGTTGCACGCGATCGTGGGCCGCGGCGCCTTCTCGATGTCGACCATGCACAGGCGGCACTGGCCGGCGATCGAGAGGCCGGGATGGTAGCAGTAGTGCGGCACCTCGACGCCCGCCTTGCGCGCGGCCTCGATGAGGTTGGTCTCGGCTGGGACCTCGACCTGCTGGCCGTTGACCGTGAGCCTAGGCATGCGACACGGCCTCGCGCCGCGACGGCGTGGCGGCCGCGCCCTCGGTCAGCGCCTCGAACTCGCTCCGGAACTTCTCGATGTACGAGATGTACGGGCCGACCGCGCCGTCGTAGAACGCGCAGATCGTCGTGCCGGCGCCGCGACGCGCCACGTCGAGGATCGTGTCCAGGTCCGCGCGGCGTCCCCGTCCCTCCACGATCCGGTGGGTCATCTTGTAGATCCAGCCGGTCGACTCCCGGCACGGCGTGCACTGGCCGCAGCTCTCGTGGGCGTAGAAGCGCGCGACCACCATCAGCGCCTCGGGGATCGACACGGTCTCGTCCATCACGATGATGCCCGCCGAGCCGGCCATGGTGCCGGCGTTCTTGAGCCCGTCGACGTCCATCGTGACGTCGATCTCGGCGGCGGTCAGGATCGCTGCCGAGGATCCGCCCGGCACCACCGCCTTCAGCCGCCCGTTGCCGGTGACGCCGCCGGCGCGCTCGTAGATCAGCTGGCGCAGCGTGATCGCGACGGACTCCTCGTACACGCCCGGGCGGGCCACGCGGCCGGAGACGGAATACATGCGCGTGCCACCCTGGGTCTTCGTGCCGAGCCCGGCGAACCACGCGGCCCCCCGGTTGATGATGTGCGGCACGTGGCAGATCGTCTCGACGTTGTTCACGATCGTCGGCGCGCCGAACGCGCCCTTGATCGCGGGAAAGGGAGGCTTGAGCTTCGGCCAGCCCTTCTTGCCCTCGAGTGACGAGATGAGCCCTGTTTCCTCGCCACAGATGTAGGCCCCGGCCCCTCGGTGCACGACGATGTCGAAGCCCTTGCCCAGATATCCCGCCGCGTACGCCTCACGGACGGCCGCGGAGAAGCGACGCCAGGGCTCGACGTATTCGCCGCGGACGTAGACGAAGCCCGTCGCGCAGCGGATCGCGCGCGCCGCGATCAACATGCCCTCGATCAGCGCGTGCGGGTCACGCTCGAGCAGGTAGCGGTCCTTGAACGTCCCCGGCTCGCCCTC
>Ga0209161_10001451_pt1 | contig 19653 bp, 23 predicted proteins | sample GraSoiAngelo_155_FD_186169 | JGI IMG/M metagenome (GOLD analysis project Ga0209161, IMG submission 186169) | Grasslands soil microbial communities from the Angelo Coastal Reserve, California, USA - 14_1009_13_30cm (SPAdes) (version 2) | ecosystem: Environmental > Terrestrial > Soil > Grasslands... | reverse complement strand
GGCCGGCCTGAAGGCGATCCAGGACGCCAAGCTCCGCTCGGAGGACATCGACGCCGTGTATATCGGCAACATGTCGGCGGGGAAATTCATTGACCAGGAGCACGTGTCGGCGCTCGTCGCCGATTACGCCGGCCTCGCGGACATGCACCTCCCGACGGTCCGCGTGGAAGGCGGCGGCGCGTGCGGTGCGATCGCGCTCCTGCAAGGGCGGCTCGCCATCGCGTCCGGCATGTACGACATCGTCGTCGTGGGCGGTGCGGAGAAGATGACGGACGTCGGCGAGGTCCAGGCCGCGGAGATCCTGTCGTCCACCGCGGACCAGGAGTGGGAAACCGTGTTCGGGGCGACTTTCGCGGGCCTGTACGCGATGATGGCCCGCCGACACATGTACGAATACGGCACCACGCGGGAACAGATGGCCGCCGTCGCGGTGAAGAATCACAAGAATGGCGCCCTGAATCCCGAGGCCCAGTTCCAGAAGGAGATCACCCTCGAGACCGTCCTGCAAGCCCCTTGGGTCGCGGAGCCGCTCGGTTTGTTCGACTGCGCCCCGCTCTCGGACGGAGCCGCGGCGGTCGTCCTCTGCGAAATGCAGAAGGCCCGCAAATTCACCGACACCCCGATCCGCATCGCCGGCTCCGGGCAGGCGAGCGATTTCCTCGCCCTCCACGATCGCCGCGATCTCACGATGATGGACGCGACCGTCGTCGCGGGCAAGCGGGCGTTCCAGGAGGCACGGCTCGAGCCGAAAGACGTCCAGGTCGCGGAGGTCCACGACAACTTCACGATTTCCGAGATCCTCGCGATCGAGGACCTGCGGTTCGTCGAGAAGGGGAAAGGCGGCCCCGCGACGGCGGACGGCCTCACCGCGCTGAACGGCAAGATCTCCGTGAACACCTCGGGCGGCCTGAAGGCGCGCGGTCAGCCGGTCGGCGCCACGGGCGTCGCGCAGGCGGTCGAGATCGTGAGGCAGCTCCGCGCCCAGGCCGGGAAGCGCCAGGTCGTCGGCGCACGACGGGGACTGACGCACACCCTGGGCGGCACGGGCGCAACGGCCGTCGTCCACATCTTCGAGCGGGGGGACTGAGTTGGCCGTCCCCCGGTTCTGGCGGGAGATCCAGAGCCGCTACAACCTGATTGGAACGAAGTGCGGAAGCTGCGGCAAGGTCGACTTCCCTCCGAGGGCCGTCTGCCCAACGTGCGGCCGTCGTTCCGTCGGGAAGATGCAACGGATGCGTCTCACAGGCAAAGGGACGGTCGTGACCTACACGGTCGTCCACGATGCGCCGGCGCAATTCGAGATGCAGAAGCCGTATGTCATGGCGATCGTCCAGATGGAGGAGGGGGTCCGCCTCACCTCGCAACTGATCGACGTGAGCCCGGAACACGTGAAGATCGGGATGAAGGTCCAGGCCACGTTCAGGAAACTCGGCCAAGAAGGCGAAGCCGGCGTCATCCATTACGGATACAAATTCCGGCCGACCGCGTGATCAAACGAACCTCGATCTCGGCTCCTCCGCGGACCGGGCCGATCGCTAGGATTCCGGTCGCGCCGCGTCGGCCGGCTGCGGTGGGAGGTGATGCCGAATCCCGTACCGCAGAAAGGCGAGCAAGATGAACACCGCGTCCTCTCCGCGGGATGTCAGCCGATAGGCGATTTTGTCGTCCGCCACCACGCGTTCCACGAGCCCTTCCTGCTGCATCTGCCGGAGTCGGCGGGAGAGGACCCGCGGCGTCAGCCCCGGGTTGTTGCGCAGGATCTGCCCGAATTTCGTGAGCTTCAGGAACGCCATGTCGCGCAGGATGAGCAAGGTCCACTTGCGCCCGAGCCACTTCACGCTCTCTCGGATCGGGTCGGCTTGGTACGCCAGGAGCGGGTAGATCTTCCGCTCCTCCCTCTCAGCGGTCCCCTTTCGCGCCACTATCCGTTCGGCCCCTAGCGGGGCTATATACTATCCAATGGATATCACTTTGCGCGACCGCGAGAGCGGAGACAATGGCACGGAAGACGACGCGAGGGGACGCGGACCAAAACGGCTCGATGGCCTTTTCCGAGTTTTCGAGCACGGATCCCGCCGCGACTCGGAGTTTCCTGGAGAAGGTCTTCGGCTGGCGTTTCGAGTCCGTGAAATTCCCGATGGGAGAGTACCTCTCGTTCCGGACGCCCGGCGGCGGCCAAGGCGGAATTCGACCGGCTCAGGCGAAGGAAATTCCGGGGAGCACGAGCTACGTGCGCGTCGACCACCTCGATGCGGCGCGAAAGAAGGTCGAACGGGCGGGTGGCGAGATCGTCCTGCCGCGCGTGGACGTGCCGGGCATGGGGAGTTTCTTCTGGTTCCGCGCGCCCGGTGGCCCGATCCTGGCGGCGTGGCAAGATGCTCCCGCGCTGCCGACGGAGCGTGAGTGAATGGCGAATGCGAAAGAGATTGTGATGGCGTATCAGAAGGCCCTGGGGAAAGGAGACTTTGCGGGCGCACGGCGGTACCTGCACGACGATCTGTCGTTCGTGGGTCCGTTCGAGTCGTTCAACAAACCGGAGCCGTACCTAGAGGCACTGGGGAAGCTCCACCACATCGTCGCCCGCGTGGAGCCGAAGAAGACGTTCGTCGACGGCGACGACGTGTGCCTGTTGTACGACATGGTGACGAACACCCCCGCTGGGACGGCGTTCATCTGCGAGTGGTATCGTGTCCGCGGCGAGAAGATCGCCTCGGTCCGGGCGGTCTTCGATGCCCGGCCGTTTGCGCCAATGTTCAACCGGTGAGATGCGATGCCACGCGGGAGAAGGTCTTAACCGATGGCGGAGAAGTCGAAATACTTCACCCCGGAGTTCTTCGCGTTCTTCAGCGATCTGGCGAAGAACAACAATAAAGGGTGGTTCACCGAGAACAAGGAGCGGTACGAGAAGGCCGTGCAGGAGCCGAGTTTGCAGTTCATCCGCGACGCCGGATCTCGCCTGCAAAAGATCAGCTCGTACATCGTCGCGGACGCGAAGCCCTTCGGCGGATCCCTGTCCCGCATCTACCGGGACATCCGATTCTCGCCGGACAAGAGCCCCTACAAAACGGAGATCGGGATCCACTTCTGGCACGCGAAGGCACCCGGGCCGGAGGAGATGGCGCCGGGCTACTATCTTCACATGTCCTCGGGCGAGACGATGGCCCACTCCGGCGTCTGGCATCCCGACGCGCCGGTATTGAAGAAGATCCGCGATCGCATCGTCGATGAACCGGACGCCTGGAAGAAGGTCATCCGGAGCCGGGTCGCCGTCGAGGGCGATTCGCTCAAGCGACCGCCGCCCGGTTACGATCCGAATCATCCGTTCATACGGGACCTGCGGCGGAAGGACTTCGTCTCCAGCCGCAGCTTTCGCGACACCTTGGTCACGAGCCCGCAGTTCCTCGACTCCTTCATCGAGGCGTGCGAGTCGATGGACCCGCTGAACCGCTTCCTCGCAGGAGCGATCGGCCTCCCCTGGTAGGTCGCGGGAACAACGCGTAGCATCACATCGGCGCGTGCGTCCTCATTATCGGAAGAGAAACAATTCAGACTGATTCAGCGACCTTTATGCCTCAGAAACCGAATACCTGTGCGGGGAGGCGGAGGACCGATGGGGAATGGTCCACAGGGGGGCTCGAGCGCACCGCCGCAGGCGGACTCGCGGTCGTCTGCGATCACGGGTCCGCGGAGCGTTCGTCGGTTGGCGCGATTGAAGGAGTGGTTGTTCCACAGGCCGAGGCCGGAGCCGCCCACCGTGCACCCCCCGGCGCCCGTGCCCGCGGCGCATCACCAACCCGATCCACCCGTCATCGTCCTGTCCTGCGAGCGGTGCGGCTTCGACTATACGATCACACGAATCGAGATCAGCGGCAAACCGGGCGTCGTCTGGACCTGCGAATGCGGGAGCGAGTTCATCCCGCCGGGGGGCCCGGAATCGTTCGACCTCGTCCGGCCCTGAGTTCGGTCACGGTCTCGGACTGCGATACGTCCCTTCGACCGCGGGCCGCCACCGGGGGGTCGTCCAGTACAAGCCTGTCCCGATGTAGATGAACAGGAGGACCGCGATGACCGCGGCTTCGAGCGAGACGACGAGGGAGCCGCCCAGATCCCGCAACGAGTAGCGGTACAGAAGGTACGAGAACATCACCATGGCGACCCCGCCGAGCAGCGCGCCGAGGGTCCGGACGCGCGAACGGGTGAAGAACCAGCGGAGGAACGCGACGCCGAAGTTCGCGACGCCGAGGAGACCCCAGAAGAGGCCCGAGCTCGTGATGACGCCCTCCGGGGGACGGAATGCCCCTCGCCCGGCGAGGATCTGTTCCCACCACCGGCGCAGTTCCGTGAGCAGGTTCCCGTTCAGAAAGAAGACGATGCCGAGGACGAGGAAGAGGAATGCGACCCCGAACAGGCCGACGTAATCCGGCGTGCGCGGTCGGGGGACATACGCCGGCCTCGCCGGGATCGCGCGCGGCCCGATCGGTGGGGATGCCGGGTTTGCGGAAGGGGACGGCGCCGCGGACGCGGCCGAACCCTCCGGGGTCGTGGAGGTTAGCGAGGCGCCACAGTACAGGCAGAACCGCGACGTCTCCTTGTTCATCGTGCCGCACGCGTCGCAGCGCATCGAAGGATCCCGGGCCCCAAATACCAAACTCGGGGCTTTGAACTTTGGGTCGTGACGGATCGGTCTTATCGCAAAACGAAATAATCGACGATGGCGCGTCCGACCACGGCGACGACGCCGGTCAAGGTGATCGCGGCAATGCGGGTCATCGCGCGCGTCTCGAACGGCCACGTCGGCAAGGCCTGGATCTGGCGTTCCTGCTCCCGGTGCAAGAGAATCCCATGCGTGCGGAGGAGCAGGTCGCGGACTTCATGGAGACTGGGTTCCGACGTCGGGTTTCCGGCCGTGAGCGGCGCATAGACATCGGCTACCCTTGAACTCGCGGTATCGATTGCGCGGCGCTTCTCCGCTACCATGAGCCGATGGATCGAGACGAGCGGGAGGAACAACAGCCCCGCACCGAACAGGACCAAGACGATCAGGAACACGAGGTAGGCCGGGCGGACGGGGTCCGGGCTGAGGGTCACCTCGGCCATGATGATCGCGAGCGCCCCGAAGAAGTAGAAGGTGGCTCCCAGGGAGAGCGACCCGAGAGGGCGCAGCCCGAGCATCGGATCTTCGAAGGCGGGTCGGAGACGGAGCGCGTCTCGTCCGATTCGATGGACGCCCCAGACGGTCGCGACGTAGTTCCAGATCACCTGCGCATCCACGAAGGGGAGGAACAGCAGGTTCAGGCCCACGATCAGAAAGTCGAAGAAACCGAAGTCGGACGGAATCGGTTCGAGCAACAGGGCGAAGAACAGGCCGAAGGCGGCGGCCAGCCCAACCATGGGAAGGCGCCAGTAGAGGTGGCCGAAGTTTCGACAGGCGCCGGCCTCTCCGTCGGCCAGGAGCGGCGCGATCTCTTTCGCGTAGCGAGCGATGTGAAGTCGCGAATGTCGTACGAGCCACAGCAGGTACACGTCGAATCCGACCGACAGGATGATCAGCGGAATCGATCGCCAGAGCGGGAGTGCGAAGGCGCCCCCGAAGATTGCCGCAACGGTTTGATCCCAATCCCCGCCGCTTTCGATCAGGTGCGCGAGGAAGTAACCCGGCCCCGTCGCGAGGAGGGCGAGGATTGTGCAGGTCACGGGATACGGGAGCGGGATCGTGCCGATCGCACGCTCGACGAGCGTGGGCCGGTCGAGAACCAACCCGCCCTCTCCCCCGGACTTCCCGATCGAAGCGATGCGGCTCGATGGCAATTCGGGAGTATAAGACCGTGCCGGCCTTGCCCCGTCGTATCTGAATGTATGCTTCCCCGCGACGCGACATTACGTTCTAGAGGAAGTTCGATGGGTTCGATGAACGTCCCAATACGGCCAAGTACCCTCAAGATTGCGCCGAGCGCGAGGTGAGCGACACATGGCAGCAACCGAAATCCGGTCGTGGCCGGCGCGGGCCGCATCGTCGTGGCGCGCGTTGGAGCGGATGCCGGCGTACCAAGTGCCGATCGTCCTCGGCGGCGCCCTCGCGGCGCTCTTCGGGGTCGTGGCCCTCGGTGTCGCCGTCGTGGCGGAGCGGGTGCTCGGGACCTCTTGGATCCGGGCGCTCCTGCTCATCGCCTTCGGCGCCTTGGCCTGGATCGGCTACAAGGTGACGCAGGCGAACCTGCGGAACGGTGCCGTCGTCGCGGGGATCGCGGGCGTGGCCCTGATCGCCGTGGCGGGCGGAACGGTCGGCCTGATGGCGGGCCTGCTCGTCTTCGCGGGTGCGATGTGGGGACTCCTGAAGTCCTTCTGAGGACTTCGCCTCCCCTTTCCATTTTTCTGCGAGCGGGCCGAGCCGATGCAGGCCGGGTTCATCGCGAAGCGGGAGACTCCCGAGCAGCCTCGAATCCTCTACACTGAATCGGGACACGGTCCCATGACAGCGGCTAGGAAGTGCGAGTCGCGACATCGGTCTTCGCAGTCTTGACACGGGCTCCGGGCAGCTCCCAGATCAGTCCATGCCCGACCGGACGACGAATCACATCTTCGCGGCCCTCGAGCTCTTCCAAGAGGATTTCCGCGTCATCGTCCGCTGTTCCGAAGACGGCCGCGAGTTCGCAGGTGGCCAGCCTGCCGTACCGTCGGAGCAGGTTCAACGCGGCGTCCTCGTTCGCCTGGAGGGGTGCGGCTTCGAGGTGAGGTTCCACGTCCCGCACGATTTCCTCGAACGCGTCCCAGGGCCGCCATCCGTCCACTTGCCGCGTCTCGTCGTCTCGACGAATCACGAACGTCGGGAAGCCGCTGATTCCCAGAGCCTGGCATTCGTCTCGGTCTCGCTGGAATGCTTCGTTCGCGGAGCCGTCGTCGAGCGCCCGGACGAATGCGTCGACGTCGAGACCGGTTTCCTTCGCGACGTCCGCTTGGACGTCTTTGCGGTGAATGCCCCGCCCCTCGAGGCACCACGCCTCCCGCAAGCGGCGAAGGTACCGCCAGCCTGGATCGGCGCCCTGCAGATCCGCGGCCTTCGCGGCGATGCAGGCCGGCCACGTCGAATTGAAATCGTCCGACGAATCGACCATCGCGTCGGCGGCCATCGGCATGCGATGCTGGCTCGACACCGCCTCGAAGAACGCGCCCACGGAATCCTTCCAGCGGCCGCCGGACATGCGCGCCCACTGTTCCCGCACCGGGCTGAAGTCCTCGAACAGGCCTCCCTGGCGCGTCTCGATCTGGACCGTGTCCGGGTAGCGGACCTCCAAACGGCGAATCGTAGGCTCGAAGCCCCAGCACCAGATGTTGTGCGGGTCGGTATACCAGATGACGCGGATCGGAGAGCCCATGGAGTCTCGGCCCGCGTAAGCGCCGGTTTGCTAAGTAGTCCTCGGTTCGGGTGGTCGGAATCCTTATGGACCCGGATTCGCGTCGCCGATGTGTGCGCCTCGACGACCGTCAGTGGGCCGGATTGCTCCTGTTCATCGGAGTCGGCCAGTTCGCCGTCATCGGTCTCACCGTCTCCGAGGCCGTGTATTCCGAAGCCTCGCCGTCCGGCTACAGTATCTCGCAGAATTACATCAGCGATCTCGGCGTCGGGCCCGCGGCGCTGATCTTCGATCCCTCGATCATCCTCGTCGGCGTCCTGGTCCTCGCGACGGCTTGGTTCCTCTGGCGCGCGGTGGGAGACCGGATCTTGTCGATCGTCGTTGCGCTCGGCGGCGCGGGCGCCATCGCCGTCGGCGTGTTCACCGAAGCCTTCGGTGTCGTCCACGAAATCGTTTCCCTCTGGACGTTCATCTTCATCGGGCTCTCCGCGATCTTCGCGGCGCGGATCGTCCGACCCCCGTTCCGATATCTCTCCGTCGTCCTGGGAGTCCTCTCGCTGGTCGCGCTCGGGTTGTTCATCGCGAACGCGGACCTCGGACTCGGGCCCGGCGGGATGGAACGGATGATCGTTTGGCCGATCTTGGTCTGGGGAACCGCCTTCGGGGGATACCTGTTCGGCTCATCGTCTCCGGCTCCGGCCGCCGCCGCGTCACCTTGAGGCCCCGCATGCTGAACTTGCTCGACCTCGCTTCGATCGAGGCCGCCCGAAAGCGCATCGAGGGATTGGTCGTCCGCACGCCGCTCGTCCGACTCAACGTGGACGATGCGCCCGCGGAGATCTACTTGAAGTTGGAGAATCTCCAACGGACCGGGTCGTTCAAGGTCCGCGGTGCGGGGAATGCGATTGCGCTGCTCTCCTCGGCCCGGCGGTCCCGCGGCGTGTTTACGTGCAGTGCGGGCAACATGGCGCAGGCCCTCGCCTGGCATGCGAAACGTCTTGGAATCCCGTGCACCGCGATTGTTCCGGACACGGCGCCGGCGACGAAGCTCGCCGCGATCCGACGGTTCGGGGCGACGATCGTTCAGCTGTCATGGGACGAGGTCTGGGAGATCGGCGTCACCCGTCGCTACGCGCCGCTCGAGGGGTGGACGTTCGTCCATCCGTTTGCGGATCCGGGGATGATGGCGGGCAACGGGACGATTGGGTTGGAGATCCTCGAGGACTTGCCCGATCCGGATGCGGTCGTGATCCCGTTTGGGGGCGGCGGCTTGTCCGCAGGCATTGCGACCGCAATCAAGGCGAAGAGACCACGGACCCGGATTTACGCCTGCGAGCCGGAGACCGCGGCACCTCTCGCGGCATCGTTCGCGAAGGCGGCGCCGGCCGAAGTTAAACGGACTCCGAGTTTCGTCGACGGGATCGGCGCGTCGAGCGTGCTCCCGGACATGTGGAATCTGGTGAGGCCGCTGCTCGAAGGGTCCCTCGTCGTATCCTTGAAGGAGATCGCGTCCGCGATCCGATTGCTCGTCGAGCGGAACCGCGTCGTCGCAGAAGGCGCGGGCGGATCGGCCGTCGCCGCGGCGCTCGCGGGCAAGGCCGGAACAGGCCGCATCGTGTGCGTCGTCTCTGGAGGGAACATCGACACCGAGGTGCTCGGCAAGATCCTCCGCGGCGAAGTTCCCTAAGGATTCGTTCCCAATCGAGGCACTCCGGAGAATGTCCGATGTCCGTCCTGGTCCGACTGATCGAACGGGCAAGTGTCCGGAAGCGGGCGGCCGACCTCGCGGAGTTGCGGGCGCTTCTCGCTCCCGTCTCCGGCGTTCGCCTGCTCGATGTCGGTGGTGGTGCGGGCGCCGCGACGGAACAATTCGCGACCGGTTGCGCTGAAGTGGTCGTCCTCGAGCCCAACCGGAAGAAGGTTGTCCAGGGGCGGAAGCTCCGACCGACCATCCGATTCGAGGAGGGCCGGTCAGAGGAGATTCCGTTTCCCGATGCGACCTTCGATCGAGTCACCGCGGTGGTCGCGTTCCATCACATCGAGGATCAAGGGCGGGCGCTCCAGGAGATGCGACGAGTCCTGAGAGACTCCGGACGTCTGGTCCTCTTCGAGATGCCGCCCTCGCGGGCACCCGGCCCCCTCTACCAATGGATTGCGGGGTATCGGCACGGGGGGCACATGGCGTTCCACGGTCCGGATCAGCTCACCGAGAAAGTGCGAGCCGGCGGATTCACGCAGGTGTCAAACCGTCCGGGCGCCCTCGGATACTTCGTGCTCGCGACGAAATGACTTGTTGCCCCCCCAGAGCGGTGCGGCACGCCCCGCAAGTTTATCGCCCTCCTCGGTGCCATCCCGGACGAAGGCCACCTCATGACGGAATCCCCCGGTGATTCGCTTGCGCGAGACGTGAGGAAGTACGTCTTCGACCATTTCTTGGAATACGCCGTTCCCCCCGTCCTCGAACAGATCATGGAACGATACCACCTCGAGCGTCCCGACGCGTTCGCCGTCCTGAAAGCGCTCGAGGAGGCGCGTCACCTGAAACTCGTGCCCGGCACGCAGCGAATCCTCATGGCCTTCCCGTTCTCGGCCGTCGCGACACCGTTTCGCACTACCCGGCCGGTCATCGGACGACGATACTACGCGAACTGCGCGTGGGATGCGGTCGCGTTCCACACGATGCTGCACGAAATCGTCCGGATCGAAAGCCGCTGCCACCATTGCGCGAAACCGATCTCGATCGAGCTCGCGGGTGGGAAGTCGCGCGCATCGCCTCCACGGCCCGTGGTCTATCTCGCGCTCCCCGCATCGCAATGGTGGAATGACATCGTGAGTACCTGCTCGAACCACATGGTGTTCTTCTCCTCCGAATCACACCTGGACGAGTGGCGGAAAGCGACTCAGGCGCCCGAGGGGGCCATGCTCACGATCGAAGAGACGCATGCGCTGAGCATGCCCATTTACAAAGACAAACTGAAAGTCGGATACGTTCGACCCGGCAAGGACCAGCTCGTGACCCATTTCCAATCGTTGGGCCTCACGGGAGAATTCTGGCGGATCTAGCGGCCTGGTCTCACGGGGACACGGTGGCCTTCCGGATCGTGACTTTCGTCCGCGGCCGGTCATCGGCGTCCGTCGGCGTGCGGCTGATTGCGTCGACGACCTCCATGCCGCCGACGACTCGTCCGAAGACGGGATGCTTCCGATCCAACCGGTTGTTGTCGACGACGTTGACGAAGAACTGGCTGCCGCCGGTGTTCGGACCCGCGTTCGCCATGGAGATGGTGCCCCGCGCATTTCGGTTGTCCGCGGGGAGTTCGTCCTTGATCGTGTACCCCGGGCCGCCAAGCCCGGTCCCCTGCGGGTCCCCGCCCTGGATCATGAAGTTCGGGATCACGCGGTGGAAGATCGTGCCATCGTAGAAGCCCTGCGCGACGAGCTTCCGGAAGTTGCCCGCTGTGATCGGCATTGTCTTGTCAAGGAGTTCGATCTTCACGTCGCCCATCGTGGTTTGAAGGAGGACGGTCGTCATGCGGCCGCCATCCACTCCACCTACCTAAAGGTGTCACTGTAGCTCGCGCGTCCCTTGCGCCAACTAGAAAGCTCCGCGCGGGGGCGATCGAGGAGGGGCTTCGCGCTTCCGCTTTCGCCGCACGAGCCAGATGAGCAGGATCGCCGCGACGACAGCGAATATGAACGCAAAGAACGGCCAAGACGTGATGAGTGAGGAAAATCCGTTGGCCACGACCGTCACGTTCCACTCCCGCGAGGCGACGAGCGATCCGTCGGACACGGTGACGTTCACCGTGTGAGGGCCGGGCGCGGCCGAGGCGAAGTTCAACGCGCTCGCGTTCCCGCCCGCGACCGCGCTATCGACCCGCCAAGTGTACGTCAGCAGGTCTCCGTCGGGATCCCACGCAATGATCGTGAACGTTTGCGTCGCACTCGCGTCGACCATCACGGGGCCGAGTCCCGGCGTGCTTGAGGTGATCTGCGGCGCCCGATTTCCGACCGTGATTTCTCGGGTCGTACTGTTCGAGAGGCCGGGGTCGTCCGCCACCGTGAGCCGCACCCCGAAGACTCCCTTTGCCGCGTAAGCATGCGACGCTTGGACTCCGGTCCCAGACGAGCGGTCCCCGAAGTCCCATCGATACGACGCGATTGGCCCGTCCGTATCGGTCGACCCAGATCCATCGAACGAAACGCTCGTTCCAATGTAGATTGTACCCGGAGAGAATTGGAACGCCGCATGGGGCGGCGCGTCCACCGCCACTTGGTGTGTGGCATTTGAGGAGAGACTCCGGTTGTCGGTCACGGTGAGGTTCACGGTGAACACGCCGGGATTCGCGTATGCGTGTGTGGTGATGACGCCGCTGCCCACAGTCGAATCCCCGAATTCCCACGAGTAGTTCTCTATCGTCCCATGCGGGTCCGACGAACGGGATGCGTTGAACGTCACGGGAGAACCGGGGCTCGTCAGCGAGGGCTCGGCCGCGAAATCAGCGACGGGCGGCTGCGGCCCGGGGCCCGGAGGTTGCACGACGACGTCCTGATAGACCGTGGCATTCAGCGAGTCGTTGTCCGTCACGTTCAGCGTCACGTTGTACGTCCCGGCGCTCGCATATGGATGAGACGTGATCTTGCCGGTCCCGTTCGTACGGTCTCCGAAATCCCACGCATAGGAGACGATGGTGCCGTCGGGATCGTAGGACGCAGACGCGTCGAAAATGACGGGGATCCCAGCCACCGGGCTCTGCGGCAGGGTGAACGAGGCGACAGGCGGCGCAAGAACCACGATGTGACGATAGGTCGTCGCGGTAAACGATTCGTTGTCGGTGACGGTCAGGGTCACGTTGATGGTGCCGTAGATCGAGTATGCGTGGGACGCCACGACACCCGTCGCTCCTGTGGAATCCCCGAAATCCCAGGCGTACGAGACGATCGTTCCGTCCGGGTCGGACGAGCTCGAGGCGTCGAAGGTTGCCGTCCCTCGCTGGACCACGGGGTTCGGAGTCGCGGTGAAGGACGCGGCCGGTGGCTCACCCGTATACCGATAGATCGTCGTCGGCGTCGTCAGCCAGAATACCCCGTCCGGTCCGACCTCGACCGCGATGATCGAGGCCGGCGCGGTCCAGAGGATCTCGTCGGAAGCAACGGAATCGTAGTTTGGCGGGACCAAGTGAAGCCGGTGGAATCGACCCGTGTTGCAATCGCCCATGAAGAGGTCGCCCTGCCAAGCCGGGAAGTAGGGTCCTCCGTAGATTGCGGCGTTTGTCGGGCAAATTGTGGTCCCCCACCACCAGATCGGCAGGACGGGGTTCGGACCATCTTGGTTCGTGTTGCTCGGGGGTGGAGGTGGAGTCGAGCACGTGTTGTTGGGTCCCCAGCCGTAGTTGTCACCCGCCGTTAGGAGGTTGATCTCGTCGTTACAGGCCGGTCCGTTCTCCGTGACGTAGGCTCGGTGTGTGACCGGATGGAACGCGAGTCCGAACATGTTCCGGTGTCCGTACGTGTACGTGAGGTTGAACCAGGCGGGGTTGCCATAGAACGGGTTATCGGTCGGGGCGGTTCCGTCGGAGTTCATGCGGAGGACTTTTCCCAGTGGGCTCAACGGATTTTGAGAGAGCGATGGGTTCGCGTTCTCGCCGACGACCGCCCAGAGCTTCCCGTCCGAGCCGAAGGCGATCACGCCACCGTTGTGGTTCGTTGCGCCGCTCAGGGGTGGCAGCCGGAGAATCACCGTGTATGAGGTGCCCAGGTTCCCGTTCGCGGTGATGCGGACAATCCGGTTGTAGATCGTTACGTTCGTGATGTCGTCGTACGTCTGGTATGCGTACAGATACGGACTCGACGGAAACCCGGGGTCGAGCGCCAGGCCCAGTAGCCCCCGCTCGCCCGCATTGTCCGTGTTCGGGAGAGTGTAGAACGGCGTCGGAAGCAGCGTTCGGTTGTCGCGGTAGATGATGCGGATGCTGCCGGTGTCTTTTTCCGCAAAGAAGATGCGACCATCCGAGGAGAAGGCGAGGGCGATCGGGAAATTCAGCCCGGCCTTGTACACCTCGGTCTGATTCGCGGCGACGGGTGGCGGAGGTACAAGAATCACAATGGAGAGCGTGCCCATCATCAGGACGAGTCCGATGGAAAGGGCACGCCGCACGGTCGGTGGGATGTTCAGTCATCGCTTGAGGCTGTTGACGACGTTTTCATCCCCGATCGCGTCTGGGCACCGTTTTGTCACTGGGCTTGGGTCGTCCGGTGCCCGAACCAACCGAAGAGGCCCACGGGGAGGACGCTCGCCAGGAAGGCGACATACACCCACGCGGCCACGGAGCTCCAATTCACGTCGCCGGAATACCGCGCGATCGCGATGAATTGCAGGATCGCGAAGGCGATGTAGCCCCCACCGAGCGGCCGGATCCGGAGGAAATCATTCTCGCGGCTTGCGTGGAACGCGGCGAAGCCGATGCCGATGAGCCACGCCCCGATCGCTCGGGCGGTCAATGGGGTCAGGAACCATGGCCACATTTGTTTGACGACGTCCGGCGCCAAGAAGAGACCTACACCGACGGCGAGCATGCCGGCTCCCTGTGCGAGCACCGCGATTCGCATCCACATCGGAGCGGGAGGGCCGCGGGGCGGATCCCCTCCCGGCGCCCGGAGCTGGAGCATCCAGATGATCAGCATCGCCACGGGCACGCCCGCGTAGATCGCGAGCCAGAACCACGCGGCGCCCTGTGCACTTTGAATCGCGCTCGAGAAGTGAAACTTGTCGAAATGCAGTAGCGTGGCGACGAGGGTGAGCGTCGTGAATAGCCAAATGGCCGGCACGGCGACGCGGGCACTCGCCCAGGTCGATTGGCGAGCCGCGATGACCTCGACGGGGACGGCGGCCCAATATGACGCCCCGAGGAATGCCGCAGTCAAGGGAGGGGAGATGGTCCAAGCGAAATAGGTGGCGGTCTGCTCCGTGAACACCGTGAGTTGGAGGCCCGCGAGGAACACGAGGGTGCTGGCGGCGTAAAGGAGCCACCGCATGGGAATGATCAACGGCCGAACGCCTGGAGGTGCTTCCGACGTCGACATACGCGGCCCGCACGCGGGGAACGGTCCGGGCCATAAGAAGCATGCGGGAGGCCATCTCGCGCGCGGGCTCCTCGATTCACAAGTGGATGCCGCGTTCCTCGATGGATTCCCAAACCTGAGTTCTGTCCTGGGAATCCCTTCAAAGAGTTTAAGTATATCGCGATATATCGCAATGGATCATGCAATCCTCCCGCACAGAATCAGTCGCCCGCGAAATCCCGGTTCACCTGGAGGGGCTGGGCAAGGAGTACGGTCACTTCACGGCCTTGAAGTCCCTCGATCTCACCGTCCCGCAGGGCACGTCCCTCGGGTTCCTCGGTCCGAACGGCGCGGGAAAGTCCACGACGATCAAGATCATGACAAACCTGATCCGACCGTCTCGGGGCCGCGCCGTCCTCTTCGGCATCGAGGTGCGCCGGGAGCCGACCCGTGCCCTCGCGCGCATCGGTGCGGTGATTGAGACGCCGGAGTTCTACGGATACCTCTCGCCGCTCGAGACTCTCGCCTATGTGGGGCGCCTCCGCGGAATGCCGTCGAACGAGATCGAGCGACGGAGCGAGGCCGTCTTGAAGGAGGTCAAGTTGACCGAGTGGGCGGATCACCGGATCCAGGAGTTCTCCAAGGGGATGAAGCAGCGGCTCGCCATCGCCCAGGCGCTGCTCCACGAACCGGAACTCCTCATCCTCGACGAGCCCACGTCGGGCCTGGATCCGCGGGGCATGGCGGAGGTCCGCAATGTGATCAAATTGCTTACGGGCGAGGGCCGGACGATCTTCATGAGCTCCCACCTCCTCGGCGAGGTCCAGGAGGTGTGCGATGATGTCGCGCTCCTGAACCACGGGGAGCTCTTGGTCCACGGCTCCGTGCGGGACCTCTCGCGCGGCGCGGACACGTCGACGTTCCAGACGACCTTCCTCCGTTCGCCGACGCCGCAAGACCTCGAGGCGCTGGCCTCGGTCCCCGGGGTTGTGGAGGTCAAGGACAGCGGCGACTCGAGCGTGGACCTTCGGATCTCCGGTGGCGAAGAAGGGCAAGCGCGGGTGCTCGAGGCGATGGTTTCCCGCGGCCTAAAGGTCATCACGTTCCGGCCGCTCGGCTCGTCGCTCGAGCAACTCTACCTCGACCGAATCCAGGAGTCGGATCGACTATGACCCCGAGTCCCTTCGCCCAGGTCGTCACTGTCGCGAGCTACGAGATTCGGAAGTACATCCGGGGCCGTCGGCTCCTGGGTATCTTGATCCTCGTCGGGCTGATTGTCGGCTTGTTCCTCGGCCTGCCGCCGGCCCTCGGCGTCCCATACGCCTCGACTCCGAATGGGTTCGTCTCGACGTTCGCGACGTTCAGCGGCTTGCTCGCGGTCCTCAGTGGCGTGCTGTTCGCGGCGGACGCGCTCGTCTCGGAGCACGAGAAGCGGACGGGCTATTTCCTGTTCCCGAACCCCGTCCGCCGCGAGTTGCTCGTCCTCGGGAAGATTGCAGCGAGCCTGATCGTGTCCGCTGCCGTCCTCTCTCTCTACTACGGCGCCGCCGCAGTCGGGGCGCTCATCGTCACGCACTCGCTGACGTGGGACGTTGGGCTCTCCTACGTCTACGCGCTCGCGTACATGACCGCGGTCGTCGGAATCGCCTACCTCCTCTCTGCCTTGTTGAAGAGCACGGTCGCCGCGACGGTCCTGACGTTCTTCCTTTTCACGCTCATCTTCGCGATCATCAGCGGGATCCTCTCGCTGGCCAAGGTCGATCCTTGGTTCGTCGCGTCGTCGGCCTCCGGGATTATCACCAACGTACTTGGTAGCGCGACCGTTCGACCGGGCCCCGGCGGCGGAGGCGAAGGATTCGTTCCGGACCCAGCGACCTCCCTCCTCGTCTTCGCCGCGTACGCGATCGTCGGCGGGCTGCTCGCGACCCTCTGGTTCCGGCGAAAGGAGTTATCGTCATGAGCACCCCGGAAAAGTTCGGCGGTTTCTTCCACTTCTTCGGCAAGGGCGACTTCAAAGGACTCGTCCTGCACCTGCTCGAGGAACACCCGATGCACGGGTATGAGATCATCAAAGCGATCGAGGAACGGTACCATGGGTTCTACAAGCCGAGCGCCGGCGCGATCTATCCGGCGTTGAGGGCCCTCTTGCGGAAAGGATACCTCTCCGTGAGCGGCGAGGAACGGCGCAAGACGTACCGGATCACCCGCGAAGGCAAGGCGTACCTCCGGAGCCGCCGCAAGGAGATCGAGGAGCGCTTTCGCGCGTTCGAATCCGCGGTCGGCCCGGAGCGGGCCGCGCTGTTCCGAGAATTCCGGGCGACGGGGAAGCTCCTCCGCACGAACATGAGCGAGGTCACTCCGAAGCAGGCGAACGAACTCCGCCAGGTTGTGATCGAGATGCGAGAGAAAGTGATGCGGATCCTTTCCAAGTGATCGAGGTGCTGCATGACGAGTGATGCCATCGTCACGGAAAATCTCACGAAAGTCTACGGGAAGCTGACGGCCGTCGACCACGTCAACGTGAAGGTCGCCTCGGGGACCGTCTTCGGTCTCCTCGGTCCGAACGGCGCGGGCAAGACGACGATGATCAAGCTGCTCACGGGCCTGACCGACATGACGGAAGGCGAGGCGTGGGTCGCGGGATTCGACGTCCGTCGGGATCCGATGCACGTGAAGCAGCGGATCGGTTGGGTCGCCTCCGAGGTCATCCTCGACGACGACTTCACGGCGTGGGAGAACCTCTGGCTCCAGGCGAAGCTGCAGAGCCTCCCGGAGTGGAAAGAGCGCGCGGGGGACCTCCTGACGTACTTTGGACTCAACGACCGGCGCAAGGATCGGGTGAAGACGTTTTCCACGGGCATGCGCAAGAAGCTCGAAATCGCGTTGGCGTTGTTGCATCAACCGGAGGTCGTCTTCATGGACGAACCGACGATCGGCCTCGACGCGAACACGCGGCGGATGCTTTGGGACCTCATCACCGGCGTGAACAAGGAATTCGGGATCACCGTCTTGCTGACGAGCCACTACATCGAGGAAGCGGACGCGCTCTGCCAGCAGATCTCGATCATCGATCACGGCAAGATCGTCGCGTCCGGCTCTCCGTCGGCCCTCAAGGCCCGAGTCGAATCGGACTTCGTCGAGCTGGAGACGGGCGAGGCGGTCGACGAAGCCAAGCTCCGTTCGATCCCCGGGGTGACCGAGGTGCGGAGCCAGGGGAAGACCTGGATCCTGCAGGTCTCTGCGGCCGAAGAGGTCCTACCGCACATTTTCTCAACCCTGAAGACGGATGAGATCCGCCGGATCAACGTGGAAAAGCCGAGCCTCGAGACGGTGTTCCTGGACATCACCGGCAAGCGAATCGACCAAGCGGGGGCCGACGTGCCCGACTACCGCAAATTCTACGCCACGATGAGGAGGGCGCGACGATGAGCACGGAAACGAAACACATCCGCGTGTCCGCTCCACAGACCGAGTCCGCGCGCCGGAGTGTGAGCCAACGGAGCCAGTTCTTCGGTTTGTACGCCCGCGAAGTCCTGCGAACGTTCCGCAATCCCTGGGTCCTCGTTATCACGTTCGTCCAGCCGTTCATGTGGCTCGCGTTCTTCGGCAGCAGTTTCAGTGGAGCCTCGCCGGCCCTCGTGCAGCAGATCTTCCACACGAGCAGCTATATCGCGTTCCTGCTCCCCGGGGTCCTCGCCACGTCGATGCTGACCGTCGGGATGTTCGGATCGATGAGTACGATCCAGGACAAACGGTTCGGATTCATGAAGCGCATCTTGCTGACGCCGACCACGAAGGCGACCGTCTACCTGTCGAAGGTCCTCGGATCGACGACCCGCGGGCTCGTGCAGATCCCCGTGATGATCGCCGCGGCCGCCCTCTTCGGCGTGACCTTCGCGGGGAACCCGCTCATGTGGGCGGGCTGGATCCTTGGGATCTTCCTCCTCGGCCTCGGCATGTCGTGCTTCTTCCTCGCCGTGACGGCCTCGAGCACGGACTGGCAGACGCCGGGCGTGATCTCGAACTTCATCACGATGCCGCTCATGTTCGCGAGCGGCGCGCTCCTTCCTCTGGCGAACTTCCCCTCGTGGATGCAAGCGATCGCGAGCGTGAATCCCGTGTCCTTCTCCGCTTTGTTGGGACGCGGGATCGTCGTGTTCAACACGGCGGATTGGTCATACCTCGGATACCTGGCGATCTTCGCGACCGGGATGCTCGTTGCGGGAACCGCGATTGCGAGCCGCTATCTGAAGGCCGAGTGACGAGCCCGCGCCTCACGCGTTTCGAAACGCATGGTATGCCGAGTCGATCTGGCGTGTCTTGCGGCCACGCTGCCCCGGAATCCTGGGATGCGGCTGCAGACTCGTGTAAAACTCCCCGAATCGAAAGTCCCGCCTAACATGGCCCCAAATCCTCGTTCGGGATTTGACAGGACTCATGTCCGGGTTCAACGCAGGTATATCGGATCAGCGGAAATCGAACCTCAAGATTGCAGTAATCGGGTCGACGGGTCGTACCGGCCGACTCGTGCTGGCCGAGGGTGTGCGTCGCGGGCATTCGATGACGGCGTTCACACGCCGCCCTGATGCACTCGCAGGCGTGCGCGGAATCGACGCCGTGGTCCGCGGAGACGGCCGGAATCTCGAAGACGTGCGACGCGCCGTCGCCGGGCGGGACGCGGTCATCTCAATCGTCGGCGCGGAAGGCCGCGGTCCGACCACCGTCATGAGCGACGTCGCGCGCGCCGAACTGGAAGCAATGGGCGAGGCCGGAGTCCGGCGCCTGGTTATGGTGAGCGCGTCCGCCCTGGAAGGGCGACGGCCCTGGATCGCAATCAACCTCGTCCGCTGGATCTTGCGGAAACCTTACGCCGACTTCGCCCGGATGGAGCACTTGATCAAGTCCAGTGCGGTCGATTGGACGATCGTTCGACCCCCGTATCTCTCGAACGGACCGATGACGGGTCGGGTTCGAACCCAAACCGGGAGGAAGGACCTCCCTCACGGTCCGTACCACATCTCGCGCGCCGACCTCGCGGCGACCCTCGTCGACCTGGCGGAGGACTCGCACCACATCCGGGAGGTGGTCTTGGTCAGCGAGCGGAAAGCGGAACGCGAGCGCTGGAAGAAGCGAGGACAGGAAACCTGAATATACCTCCCTCCTGATACGGGTGAGATCCCGAATAGGGAGACGCCGACTTTTCGCGACGCTGCGGGATCACGTGGAGGAACATCAATGC
>Ga0209161_10001448_pt1 | contig 19670 bp, 15 predicted proteins | sample GraSoiAngelo_155_FD_186169 | JGI IMG/M metagenome (GOLD analysis project Ga0209161, IMG submission 186169) | Grasslands soil microbial communities from the Angelo Coastal Reserve, California, USA - 14_1009_13_30cm (SPAdes) (version 2) | ecosystem: Environmental > Terrestrial > Soil > Grasslands... | reverse complement strand
GGAATTCCAGGAGGCAGGTTTAGAGCAATGCTGAGGTCTTGGGTGACACCGAACATTCTGGAGATGTTGTCCCATTTGTCAAACCTGGAGTAAGGGATCTGTAGTTGGACTGGGTTTCCACTCGTTACGTTCTCGTCAAGTCCAACATAGTTGGGGCAACAGGATGTGGGCGGACTGAAGCTCAAGCCGAGCCTGACATCTTGAGTCGCTTGGATCGACAAGCTGATCGTCAAGTTGCTCAATAGTGGAACCAAGGTTGGAAGGTGCGACCCGATGTTGAACTGGGAACTCTGTGTCGTGTCTGTGCTTGTCAAGTTGACGATGATACTATTCGGGGTGGTCAGTAATGCACCTTGAGCATTTGGTGTTCTGTACACCGGCGTCCAACTCGTTGGGCTCAGCGAAGTGTTGATCGGTCCTTGGTAAGTTGACGAGGAGATGTTAAATGAATTTATCTGGAGGACGGGGGCTGATTTTGCGAAATAGTAGGCCCCCTCCTCGTGGCCGTTGACCAATTGGGAAAATGAAAAGGGCACATTGACGAGTACTCGGTTTCCATTTTGATTCACAACTGGCTGTGATCCCAACTGGCCATCGATCGATGATACTACGACTACACTGCTTGTCTCTAGGAGCACTTGCATTTGGGAGGTATACTGCGCATAGGTGTAGGAATCTGTGACCACCACATCTAGTCGGGCTGCAGTCACTTCCTGAAGGGAATGAAGGTAGAGAGGGACTACGAACCTAGGTCCGAGTCCGATGCTCGCGAGCATAGATAATAGTGAGTTGTACTCGTTCTGGGAATCGCCACCAGCGGAGTAGAATCCCACTATTGTCGCGTTGGTCGCAGTCAGAATCCCGGTCGAATCTTGCGGCTTCACGATCACTTGCGGGATCGAGTAGGTTGTGTTTGTCCGAGAGACGGTGTAGGCGTATGGTCTGTCCGAATAGTTTCCAATCGTTCTACCGGATGTATAGTCGTCGAAGATGACTGCGTTCACAGCATACCAATCGAGCCAGAAGGCTTCACCTGCGAAGTTCCTGGAAGATTCGAGGAAGGAGGAAACATTTGCTGACGGCTGGTCATCAATGTAGAGCGTTTTTATCGAAGAAATATCGTTCTTGTAGAATACCTCGGTCGCATACCAGCTGTGGTATAGAGGGTCAAGATTTAGCAGTTCTGTTCGACCGCCTGTGTCGAACCTGTCCGGTTGATAGTACTGGAAGGATCTCGTTAGGAATCTGTTCTGCAAGGAGATGCGATAGTCGTTTGACGGTGTACCGAGGCCAGCTTTCAATTCGGAGTTGAGCTGATCCGTAAGGGGCTGCCAGTTCGCCGGAGTGATTGAAGGGATGGTTACCAGTGCGTTGAGGGTTATGAAGAGGAGTATGACAGTCTGAAGGATCGTGAAGAATCTCTGACCAGTCAGCGAAAAACGCCGGCCCCGTCGGATTCGGAATAGCGGTTTTTCCATTGTTGCAAGCCTACCGCGAAGAATGGTAAAGAGGAGTGGAATCGTCATGAGAAAAATCCAACCAAGATTCTCAACTGAGCTATAGGTTGCCATTAGCCGCGGAAGATACGGCCAGAGAACGGGGACCCAGCCCATCACGAGCCAATAGGACCCCATGACCATCATGGAGACTAGAAGTGCTTTCTGGACCGGCGAAACCCTGGCTCTGAACAGTCCACAGCAAGTTGCCACGATCAAGATCGTGGGAAGATAGACGGGATTGAGGGTCGATGTCCATTTGGCTCCGGGGAGAAGGAGCATGTTCCAGTAGTTGGGAACCAGAACCTGGTGCCTGTATGACGAGTACGCCAATGCTTGGATCGCGAGTGGGATTATCTGCCACAGTGTGAGTCCGAGCAAAGGGAGAAAAAATGTACCGATCCTCTTTAGACCAGTAGCTAGATTGTCGATCCCCGCGCAGAATAGTAGGAAGATTACAGTTAGGAGGGTTCCGGCGATGGCGACGAAAACGTCTCCGAGGTACACCAGTGTCCATGCCGCTAGGCACAGCCAATATTCACGCGTGGACCGACCTCCGTAATTCACTTGCGACGCGTAGCGATATGTTGCTCCGACAGCGATGAACAACAGAGGGATCGTGAAGGCCCTATCATATGCACCTCCCCAGATGGTAAGATTCCAGTAGGTATTCGTCGACCATGCAAGAATCGACATCGAGAAAGAAAGAATCCTCTCCAAACCAACGCTCCTCGCGAAATAGTAAACTGACAAACCGAACAGCAGGAACGCGGAGATAAACTCGATGTGAAAAGAGGATATCGCATCCAAACCCATCCGCACCAGCAGGGCCGGAGCGGGATAAGTGAGCCAGCTCAAACCAATAATTGGAACAGAGCCTGCGAAGATGTGGGGATCCCACCACAAATAGGGAAAGTTTGACGCGAGATTCTTTACTAATCCCACATGGTATATCGCATCATCTCCAAACGGAGTTTGATCTTGTAAAAATCCGATGACAGAAGCGATCCACAGACCAGCTGCACATAGTACTCCACTGTCAAACAGGCGTTGAGAGACGCGACGCCCTGCTCGAACCCTCACCCTTTCGGCCTATCCTGGATTGGTGCCTGACCTAACCTTGAGTGAACCCTATTGCGGTATTCATTCTCCGCTCGCAACCATCGCGACTCTCTGAACGGCTTCAGCACTACATTCATGATCAATCCTATATGGTGGCGGTTGAAGTCCTTCATCCCCATCCTAGTCCTTCTCCCTGAGACGAAGATCACCATGTCGAGGCATGGGCGGATCCTCGCGGTCTTCGAGAGCTGTCGGGTGTAGGTACTGTCGCCAAAACAAGTGTCCTGGAAGCCTGGCGTGTTCCGAAACAGGTCAGTCCTTACCGCAAAGAACGCCGTGCTCGCATTAGCTTCTTTTGTTATCCAGTAGATGAAGGTATTCAGCACGTGAAAAATGGCGAATTCGACCTTCGCCCAAACAGGAGCATCATACGGATATGTAGGACAGTAGATACCGGCCAGCATCGGATCTTTCTGGAATTTTGAAGCGGCCGAACTCAAGAGCGTCTGCGGCATGAGAGCGTCTGCCCCTGTAAAGACCAGTATGGATCCTTTCGCGGCGGCCGCAGCCGCGTTCCTTGAAGGAAACTCGCCTATTCCGTTGTTGTTGACGACTCTAGCTCCATAAGCTCTGGCGATGCTCTGGGTCATGTCAGTGCTGGAATCATCGGCGACGATTACCTCGTAGTCCTCAAACTTCTGCCGACGGATAGATTCTAGGAGACGAGGCAGGAACCGTTCCTCATTGTAGGTTGGCACTATTATTGAGAATAATGGAGGGATAAAGTTAGCTCGGGTCGCAATCCTGCTGGGGAAGCTTGACCTCTCCGCATCGCCATGCGGGGGGTTGTCTCCGAGCTGGTCCGCTAGGTTCTCCACCGGCTGCCGGAGCTCCACGCGCCATGCCAGCAGATTCCAGAACAAATACCTTGCTCAAGCTCCCGACACTGTGGGATACACATAATCACGCGACCGCGAACAAGGCTCATATTCGCCACACTCTTCAGTCTGACGCTAGATCTTGGAAGGTGGAGAGTCACTGAGTGAAAGGAGCTAAATGTTGCGGTAGAGTCAGGATTATTTCAAGAAATTGGACTTCGGAGCTCTCCTAGACGCTCTGTTCGGATTGGGAGCTGTCTCGCGAACCGTGGACTTCCGCGTGGGGGCTCGCACCATTCATGTATCGGTGCCTGAGGATTCGATTTTCTTTAGTCTGAAGGACATTCTCTACAACAGAGAATACGAACTATATCCACAGTTCGAACTCATGAACCCTCGAGAAGTTATTGTCGATGCTGGGGCAAACGCTGGGCTTTATACTATTATTGCATCTTTATTCGCGAAGAAAGTCATAGCACTGGAACCCGATCTGGGAAATTTTACAACACTTCTAGAAAACTTGAAACTGAACGGAGTTGAAAATGTAACCGCCTTAAAATCGGCTCTTTGGAGCACTGACGGTGCCGTCAAGTTCCACAAACGTCGCAGTTCACAACTCGGATCAATCAAAGTGCACGCCGACTCGAAAAATGTAGAAGCCGTCGAAGCTGTATCTCTCCGAGGACTGCTGAGTACGATTGATGGAACAGCGCTCGGACACACAGTTGATCTTCTCAAGCTAGATATCGAGGGTGCTGAGTTCGACGTCATTTTGTCGTGCGGTCCTCAAACTCTAGAGAGTGTTTCAAGGATCGTAGCGGAGATTCACACCGAGCACGGAGATTATCAAGAACTCACCCGGAAGCTTAGGCAGAGTAAGTTCAGCTATGTTGTCCTTGATCGCCCGGCGAGGAAAACACCCGACGAAGGAATCCGAGTTATCTCGGATTATCGAGTTAAGCTATTGATAACAATAGTTGATGGCATAATGGCACTATCCCATTATCATGACTGGAGTTCATTATTGCTTTACGCCTCCAAAGACGCTAGCGATTTTCATCGCCACTCTCAACATCGGTGGATGCCGAGAGTTGTAGAATCACACATCTTTTGAAGGGCGAGATTAGGCGATTCTGTCGTCAGAACACATAAAATGTTCTCCGACCTTTTGCTTGTGTCAACTTCATGATACCGTCCGAACCTGGGCATGTCTTACCAATCTTCAGCCCCTAGCTGCCATCTCCTCGCAACTTCACCTGAGGTGTATTAAGAGTGAAACGTACCCGATTCCACTCTTCATGAAGCTAAGCTTGCTCGTCCCTCTTGGTCTCCGAGTGAATGTGATGGGCACTTCGACGATAGAGAATCCCTTCTTCTTTATCCTGATCAGCAACTCGGCCGTAATCTCAAAATTCTTCGCGATGAGTTCATCTCTGATGCTCTCTACTGCTTTGACGGAGTATATTCGGAACCCTGAGGTAATGTCGTTGGATTGCATATCGAACGCCTTCCGTAGCACCCAGTTTGTTGAGGCGCTGACCATTCTCTTGAACCATGGCAGTTCTTTGACGAGACCACGAGTCTTGGATCTAGAACCGACGACCACATCGGCCCCTTTTGCAGCTTCCAACAGAAACTTGATTTCTTCAGGGTCATGGTTGAGATCCGAGTCCATGGTCAACACATAGTCGGACCTATGGTTGACGAGTCCTAGTCCTTTCTTGGTGGCCTTCCCCAAGCCCAGCCTCTCCGCGTTGTAGTCGACCCTAATTCGCGGGTTTCCCTTTGAAAGCTCAACTACTTTGGCCAACGTTGCATCTGTTCCTTCAACAACAAAAATGACTTCGTATTCGATGGGTAGGTTTCGGAGAGAAGTGAGCAACCTGGCGGCGAACTCGTCGATCACCTCTTCTTCATTGTAGAGTGGAATGACTGCGCTGATCTTCAAGTTAGCTCACAATGCTCCGGAGCTAGCCAGCGTATAACGTTAGTCGTGATACAATGGATAGAATTGGGGGCATCATTGGAGCATCCTGTGGAGCTATGGCTGGGACCGAGCTCGATACGCTACTCGCTAGCTTACGCCCTTGAAACTGAAATGGCTCTTGAGGGTTCGGTGTTTGGTTTCAGTCTACTGCGGATCCGTCCAATTGCGGGAATTCTTCTTCTAAAGACCATAAGTGGTATCAGGGTCGATGCCCCCAATGCAGGGGTAATGACGCTATAGAGAACCTCTTGATAGGAGATGTTCATTCTGTAAAATGATATGCCTTTCAGGGGAATGTAGACTAGTCCGGGCCCGGCGTAGAAGTAGGGGAGAGATGTGGTGCTGTTGGATGAGTCTGTTGCAAGAATATTCCAGTTGTTCGTAAAAGTCTCTTTCCAAACAATGCCCCGGAACCCGGCGGGTACGCTTTGAATGTCCAAGTTCTGGTTCGTACTCCATGTGTTTCCGATCCTAGTCCAGTCGACTTCTGGGATCGATCCTAAGCTGACTTGTCCGTTGGCGGTTCCGCCGATGACGAAGACTTCCGTGAAGCCCTGCATGGTTGTGCTATTGAAGGTGGCTAGAGGAATGATGTCTCCGAGGAGATTTGCAGGTCCCTCCATGAATGATCCTCTCAGACCGCCGGTATTATCAGAAAGAATTGTTGACGTACTAGACGTCTGGAGCTCCTGAAGAAAACCCGCGGCAGATAGGGACACTGGGTTTTTGGCCCTGTAGAGTGTGTAGCTTGGCTCGCTGATTGACGCGCCTGTCAGCTGAATCTTGGCTTGGCGGTGTCCTGGCGGGACCGTTATCGAGAGGTTGAGTCCTGTCGCGATGGCGAATTTTGGCTGGGGATTCATCCACCGGGTGAAGTTCGCAAATGGTACCTGCAAGTTGGTCAGCTGATCGGGGTTGAGTTGATGGTCTGCTTCGACAGAGTTTGAGGTGAAATTGCTTGAAGTATAGACGAGACCGACTGTACTGTTAACGTTGGATTCTATCTGTACTTGTGTGATCAGCTGGTCTGACAGGACCAGAGAGTTCGGCAGTGCCGCGTCTAGGACTAGCTGGGCCGGCTTTGTAATGTCAGGAATATTGATTGTGAGGGTTAGGTTGTTCGGGTAGCTTTGGAGTTGGGCATTGGCGTTCTGGCTGTAGCCAGCGGTCCACTGTCCAGAGGTTAGCGTGACTGTTTGGGATGGGACGGTTGATGCGAGAGTCAGATTTTGCGTTTGGAGTGGGATTGTTGGCGAAAGGAGGTTGATGAGACTATTGGTTCCTGCGGGGCCCTGAGTCTGCAACTGTTGTAGAAGGGTTGGCGAGACCACATTGATTCTGACGCCTTGTGATTCTAGGTAGCTGATCCTCGCTGTGTCCACTGAGTAGGTCGTGGGGTCTGTGATGATAGTGTTGATGGATCCCGGGCCGATATTGTTGAGTGTGGAGAGGTAGACGGGCACGACGTATCTAGAGTCTAGACCTAGGTAGCTAAGTAGTGCGAGGAGATTGCGGTAGCTGGCGGTGGAGTTGGTTTGGTGCGAGTAGAAGCCTATGGAGGTTGCGTTGGTCGCGATCAATTCTGGACCGGGGTCCGTGGGACTTACAAAAACGAGTGGACCGTAGCTTGTCTGTACTGTTCTCGTTGTGAAGAGTGCGCCTCTTTGCAAGTAGCCTTGTGCGGTGCCGTTCACCGGATAGAACGCTGTCTCTAGGACAATTGTGTCTACTCCGTACCAGTCAAGCCAGTATGCCGTTGAAGCGAAATTCTCTGGGGCTCCAATGAGGTTTGTGACATCGAAGGTTGGTTGGTCTTCGATGTAGACGTTGTTTAGAGTGGAAAGGTCGTCTTTGAAGAACACCTCGGTGTCATACCAGCTCTGATAATAGGGATTCAAATCTAGGCCCAATGTCCTTCCTCCCGCTTGGTAGAAGGAGGGGAAGTAGAACGGGAAAATGCGGGTCAAGGATCTTCCCTGGAGTGACACCCGGTAGTCGTTTGACACGACTAGGTTTTCGGCTAGTGCCTGGGCGAGTGCTGTGTTGAGAGAGTTCCGGTCGGGGGGGCGGTTGTAGGCGACTGTTGGAATCGTGTCTATTATCACGAGTATTGCTAGGATGACGCCCAGGTATCGTGTGATCGTTGTTCTCTTCAATGTCTGAGCCATCCGAATAGGCAGGCGACTGTTGCTGGGAAGAGGAAGGAGAGAATGTCGAATGAGTCATAGGTGCTCCAGATTCGAGGAAGGTACGTCCATAGGGGTGTGAACGCTCCCATTATCAGGAAATAGACGCTGACCAGGTTGATCGAGAGCATGATCGCCGTCTGCTCTGGTCTTAACGGCGTCGAGTGGGATTTTTTCCGGAGAATAATAGCGAAGAGGCTGATGAGGGGCCCGGCCCAGAATACTTGAGATATTACGCTAACTGTCAGGTCAGAGCGCGGAGAGCCTATGCTGAGTACATGGGCGAGGAGAGGGACCCAGAACCAACTAGTCAATGTCAGGCTTGGGAGCAGGATTGCCGCAAGTCTAAGGACACCTGCTCGCAGGTTGTTCCAGCCGGCTGATAGAGCGAGGAATACTGTCGCAATGGCAACCGGTATCGCTGCTATGTAGACATCTCCGAGAAGAGTTGCGGACCATGTAGCTAGCAAAAGCCAGTAGAGTCTGCTGGATGCTCCTCCCGCGTTTTGGAGAGCAGCGTAGCGATAGCTCAGTGCCAGTGAGATGAACATCAAAGGAAGCGTAAACACTCGGTCGTATGCTCCGCCCCCAACGTATCCGAGGTACCCGATCGTTGCCCAGGCGAGGACTGAGAGCGCGATAGCGGCAAGTCTCTCCGAGCCCATCGTGCGGCAAAAGTAGTAGACGGATGGCCCGAAAGCTAGAAAATACGCGACGAAAGTTGCGTGAAAGACCGCGACAGGGTCTAGGCCGAGCGATACGAATAGGGCTGGTGGAGCATAATTCTCCCATGCGAACCCGGTGGAGGGTATGTAACCGTTGAAGGACCTGGGATCCCACTGAAAGTGGAGGAAGTTTCTTGAAAGGTCGATGATCTTCTGAATATGGATGAGGGGATCGTCACCCTGCGGAGCAGGGTTCGTCAGGAGACCCAGGCTCTCTAGAGCAACGGTTTCTATGAGGAGTAGGATAGTACAGTCCAGCAGCCAGCTCCATCTGGGAAGAGACGCCCATCGGTAGACTCGTATTGAGAGAGCCTTAATCTTCAAAGAAGTCTCATTCCTTGCGTCGAAAGTTGGACGTTGTGAAGAGCCACTTCAACGTGGCGACGAGGCTTGTCGGCTTGGATAAGAATTGTATGCAGGCGCACGATGCAACTTCATTGGATAGGGGAGGTACAAAGCCCGGTCCGGCGCAGTCGAGAACTTGGTTCTGAGCCCGCCGGCAGTTCCTAATGTGCCTCGGTGGCAGTAAGATGGAATGTCATGCGATTGTCCACGCAGTATCTGTAACTTTCTCCCGGGACAAGGAGGGAAAGGAAGAGTAATACGAATAGCTCGCGAGCCGTAAGATTGCATATATGATGCGTTTCGCAGTACCGTAAAGGGTCGCGCAATGAGTCGCATACTTGTAACCGGAGGCGGTGGGTTCATCGGAGCCCATCTAGCAAGCGAGCTCCGGAAGAGAGGGAACATTGTCAGAGTGGCAGATGTGACATTCAATGGGCACGGGCTAGGACAGTATTGCGACGAGGAACTACTTCTTGATCTGAGAGACCTTGGAAACTGCCTAAAGGCTACTGAAGGTATGGACTTGGTATACAATCTTGCAGCCAACATGGGGGGCATCGGGTTCATCACAGAGATAGGTGCGGAGGTGATGCGAGACAACATCTTGATCAATGCGAACATGCTGGAAGCCGCGCGACTCAACAAGGTCAAGAGGTTCCTGTTCACAAGCTCGGCCTGCGTCTATCCAGAATATCGGCAGATGACCCCGAATGTTTCAGGCCTCAAGGAGGAAGACGCGTCCCCCGCTTCACCGGACACTTTCTATGGCTGGGAGAAACTTGCGACCGAGAAGATGTGTGAGGCCTACAAGAGAGATCACAATCTCGACATACGCGTAGCCCGATACCACAATATCTACGGCCCCCATTGCACCTACAAGGGAGGAAGAGAAAAGTCGCCTGCAGCCCTCTGCCGAAAGGTCGCCGAGGCTACTGACCCCGGGACGATTACGCTCTGGGGAGATGGCGTGCAAACCAGATCTTACTGTTATATTGATGATGCAGTCGAGGGCACGATGAAACTGATGGAATCAGGCTTCTCCGATCCCATCAACATCGGGTCTGACCATATGGTCTCTGTCAATGAGATGGCTGATCTGATAATCAAGTGTTCAAGGAAGCACATAGTGAAACGGTACGACCCAACCGGGCCCCAGGGAGTTCGAGGCAGAAACGCGGACATTACCCTCGCCCGGAGGGTCCTGGGTTGGGCACCAAAGGTTAGTCTTGACGACGGATTGTCACGGACCTACAACTGGATAGCTCACGAAATCGCTGAGGACCGGCAGGAGCTCAATATTACGCCCACGACGGGACGGGGCACAAACCGGCCCGGCGCCTAGTCATGACTCCCGCCCCGAACCTCTTCTTGGAAGAGTCCAGATATTCATAGATATTATGGGGAATCATCGCGCGAATGATTCGCGCCCACGAATCAGACCTCGGTTCGCCTGAAAACACTATTAACTTGGCGACCGAATTCTAGTCGAGACCTCGGACTTTGGATTCGCCTAGAGCGATCTTCCTTGATCGAGACGGTGTTCTGACGAGAGAAAGACGCGACTACGTCAGAACCGCCGAGCAACTCGAGGTCCTGCCAGGAGTCGGTCATGCTCTCTCGGATCTTAGAAAAATGGGGTTTCAGCTAGTCGTAGTGACCAACCAGTCCGTCATTGGGCGAGGACTCGCCTCTCACGAAGAGATGAGTCGGATCCATGAAAAGCTCCTCGCCGAACTCAAGCGAGAGGGCGTTTCCGTCGACGGGATCTACTACTGCCCACACCTGCCTGGGGAGGGATGCAGTTGTAGGAAGCCTGAGCCTGGCCTTATTCTGAGGGCCGCGAAAGACTTGGGAATAGATGTTTTATCGTCTTGGATGATCGGAGACAAGGAGATAGATATTGAGGCTGCGAAGCGAGCGGGTTGTCGTGGTATCCTGGTGGAGACAAACTCGGGAGACTTAGGGCGGGCAGTCGCGCACATCAGGAGGATTGAAGAGAATGTTGGTAATGATGAAGTAGCATGATCAAGATCCGTGCTAGGGCTCCTCTCCGGGTCAGCTATGCAGGCGGGGGAACCGATGTTCCCCCCTACCCACAGCTAAAAGGCGGAATAGTACTCTCCTCCACCATCCAGAACTACGCCTACTGTTCCATTACTCCTCGATCTGACGGAATGGTTACAGTCTCAAGGGAAGACCAAGACGTTTCCGTTGGCCCCGGAAGACTCAGTGAACTGAAGGGCAATGGGGAGGTCGAGTTTGTCCGAGCTGTAGCGAAGAGGTTTGGACCAGACGAAGGCTTTGACGCAGACTTCCGATACGACGCGGTCCCAGGGACGGGGCTGGGATCATCCTCCGCTCTGTGCGTCGCTCTCATAGGCGCTTTCCGGGAATGGAAGGGCACTTCGATGACAGACTATGATATCGCAAACCTTGCCTATGACATTGAAAGGAAGGATGTCGGCATTCCAGGCGGTCTACAGGATCAGTACGCATCGACGTTTGGCGGCTTCAACCTCATCGAGTTCAAGAAGGACGTTAACATTGTCAACGCTCTCCGCATAAAACGCGAAACCCTGAACGAGCTAGAATACAGCAGCCTGCTCTGCTTTACCGGGAAGACCAGACGATCCGGGGGTATCCTTCAAAGACAGATAGAATCGTACGAGCACAAGGAGTCAAAAGTCATGAATGCGCTTGAACGGATGAAGGAGCTAACGCTTGAGATGAAAGACTCGCTCCTCACAGGAAACCTCACAGAGTTCGCAAGACTCCTCAATTCAGAATGGGAGACGAAGAAAATGCTTGACTCAGCCATCTCTACCGGTGAGGTCGACGAGCTTCTCCAAACGGCCAGGGCGAGCGGCGCCATTGGAGGTAAGCTTCTCGGAGCTGGAGGTGGAGGATTCCTGTTCCTGTACTGCGAGCCAGGCAAGCAGGTCCACGTGGAAAGAGCTGTAGAGCGTCTCGGGGGCAAGGCCTTCCCCGTCAGGTTCGACTTGGAAGGCTTGCAGACTTGGCGAAGCCCCAGGTAGGGATCCGGGTACATTGCAGAAGAGTTCGTCGACTCAAGGTCGATCCGCCGAGAAGACCAGGGAAGAGTCAGCAGCACTCGCGGCGATTCGTGCTAGCATCGAAACTAAAGAGCGACTTGCCAAGGATTGCATCGATGATATTGTTGAAACCGCGCGCGTAATTGCTGCGGCACTGCAGAACGGTCGAAAGGTAGTTTTCTTCGGTAACGGTGGAAGCGCTGCAGACGCTCAGCACATTTCAGCGGAACTGGTTGGGAAATTCAAGAGGATTCGTCCAGCTCTTCGGGCCTCCGCTCTCACGACTAACACCTCAATCCTAACGGCCATCGGCAACGATTTCGGCTTCGACGAGATATTCGCGCGTCAAGTTCAAGCATCGTTACAGCCGGGCGACGTCGCGGTTGGTATCAGTACGAGCGGCCGTTCACCCAACGTTATCAAAGGCGTCAACGAGGCGCGGAGGATAGGTGCGAAGACAGTAGCGCTCACCGGGTCAGGGGGGCGACAGTTTGCCGCCTTGTGTGATCACAAGGTGATTGTACCTTCAGACGATACCCAGAGAATACAGGAGTGTCATATCATGATCGGCCACATCGTCTGCGAACTGACAGAAGACCTGATAGGCGGAACGGGCCCTGAAGACGGAAGATAGCGACCCTAAAGTCTACGTTCCGATGATTCTCTCCGTCATAACAGGTTGTCTTCAGCCGATCCAATATTCTAGTTTACCAGTAATGCTTAAGTGGGCAAAATTCCATCGCCAGTATTATTTCCCTGCTTGGCAGATGGAAGTGATCGGCCGTTTGTATCTGAGGAAACTGTTTGGAAGTGCCAGGCCGGTTGTTTGACAAGCTCCGGGGGATCATGGGGCTGCGAGAGGATAAGTCTACGGCCGGCTGATGGTCCCGAGTCGGCCTCGCCGTCGCATGAGAATTCTTGGTATCCCTGCCATACTCCTTCTGGCCGTTGACCCGTGAATGATCTGGGCACTGGTCATGAATTGTGCTTCGTGCCGCGTTTCAAGACGTAACCCGTGTCTTCTCTAGGCGTTTCCAGCAGACCAGTCTTTGTGTACGCCTTGGATCTACCCGTAGGCGACTTAGATGCCGCTGTCTCGTAGGGTTTTTTCATTCGTAGAGAGGAAGCTATTAGCTTAGGCCATTCCGCCGAGTCTGAGGTCGAACCCCGGTTGTCAAGGCGAAGGTATGTTTTGATTGGGATGGTTGCGTTCGCTCCTGTCCTTGTCGAGGCCGTGCCTGGGGTCTACTCAGCTCCTATTCTCGGACTTTCCACGTTACTAGTCCCGTACCTAATCGCGAGGTATGGTCTGGGTCATCGCCGGAATCTTCGTCTTCTGCTCGCAGGTGCATCGGCTGCCTTGGGAGTATTGTCCATCGTGACGGGACTGGACAATCTTACCGATGAGTGGAATACTCCGCAGTATGTGTCATTGCTCTTTCGAGGACAGGACTGGTATTCAGTACCACTCCAGTTTCAGTACGTGCTGATGGGGAGGCTGGTACGGGAATCCACGTTTAACGTCTACTTGCCTCTCCTGCCGTTTATCCAAGTGCCGTATGTATGGCTTGACTATCGCTGGTTCACGCTCGCTATGTGGGGTCTGATGGTCTATGCCGCGCGGAAGCGATACTTCACATCGATTGCGCTAGGTGGACAGTACCCTGCGCTGATGGCTGCGAACGGGTTCAACGACGTGATCCCACTCCTGTTCCTCACGTTGGCTTTCGTGACGTTTACCGGACGCCGCGCCAGAGCAGCCCAGCTACTCTCTCTCGGAATGAAACAGTTCGCAAACGTCTTCGTCTTCGTCTACCACATTCTACGCCGAGACTGGCGTCAAGCCACCATTACAGTTGTGGTCTCCATCATTTTCCTCCTGCCTTTCTTGATATGGGACTGGAAATCGGCGATCTGTACCCCTGTTCTCGATATGCCTCCAAGCTGTCAGAACACTCAGAATCTGACATTCAACTCGGTTCATTCTGACATCAACTTTGCACTATGGCCAGTCTGGGTGGTAGCCGTCTTCTACCGCACCCTCCAAGCTGCAACAATACGGATGAGCGAAAGACTTGGAGATGTTCGGATACGCTTCCGGGAAACCCTGGGTTTGATTGTAAAGTGAAGCGTGTTACGCAGTTGGCGATAACAAGCATTTCGCACTAGGTCGCCTCCTCGACGACCCTTTTTCTCTTGCTATGTACGACCTCAAGGTGGCTGTACCCTCGAGTGAGAGTCGAAGGGTACATGAGTGTCATATGACGACTGGTCACAGCGTCTGCGAACTAGCAGATGAGACTCTTGGAGTCAGGCCTTGCGAATAATAGTTCTAGTTTCAAAATCAAGATCGAAGGCGGGTGCTGCCTCAGCAAAGGTGGACGTAGATCTAGAGAATCCTGGATGGCTTGTGAGAACGGCTAGATTTGAATCCGATGTGGGAATGACTGGTCGTCAGGATGCAGGTCCATAGCTTTTTTTTCCGCATAACCCTTAAGTGGGAAAATCCTAAGCCCCTACTCAGCGCAAAAGGTAAAACTCCGCAGACGTGATCGGCCGTTTGGTATTTTCCAAATTCTTAGCTGGATTTCACTGGTCCGTAGGCAAGGTCAAAGAATATCTTCGGCTGAAGGAGGCTCTATTCAAGCCGACACGGTTGTCCCGTTCCGGCCTAGGGCTATCCGGCGCGCTACTGATTCTGGCTGGCTTGTGGCTGGTCGCAGTTGAGCCGAGCTTTGTCGGAACACTAGTCCTCGCTGGCGGCCTTGTCGGGTTTGGACTATTCAACATGGTATCCGGGTTTAGAAAGAATCTGACTCTCTCTCGCGCTAACCAGCTTTCCCTATTTGGCAACCTTGTTCTAGCCATATCGCTCTACTTCGTCGTCTCTAGGCTCATCGAAGTCAGCTACACGACCGATACGGTGGTGGGGACTTACATGGGAGTCCTGAGGACTCTCCAGTTACAGAGCCCGTACGGTTTCTCTATCAAGCCACTCTTAGACAAGTTCGGCTTCTCGCCCTCGCTCTACACTCCAGGTGTTAACGGCTCATTCGATTTCCATCTGGCTTACCCCTCCCTCAGCTTCCTATCAATCCTTCCATTCTACTTGCTCGGGCTGCATGATGTCCGAGATACTGTCTTCATCTTCAATATCATGTCGCTCCTCATCATATTCGCGCTGGCTCCTGCGAGGCTGAAGAGTGTCAGCCTTCTGCCGTTTACCCTGTTTCCTGTCGTAATTGCGGCCAGTTGGACTGATAGCATCTGGGCCTTCTTCCTCGTTCTGACCACAGTTCTCTGGTACCGTCATCCCAAAGCAAGCTGGGTCACCCTCGGCCTTGCTGTCGCGGTTAAACAGATTGCTATCGTGATTGCCCCCTTCCTCCTACTGCGCCTATGGAAGGAGACTCCGCAACATAGTTTGCGAAGTCTGACTCGAAGTGTTGGCTTGATGCTCTTCGCTTTCTTCTTGCCTAACCTACCGTTCATCATCCTCAGTCCGGGCTCCTGGTGGGCTGACGTAGTGGCGCCATTCCTGCCGAACGCCCCGGCTCAGGTTCCTGGAGGAATTGGTCTGTCGGGCTTTCTCCTCGACGTTGGAATCGCACTCCCTTCTTCCTTCTTCCTAGTCCTTATGGGGGGTGTCTCCGGCATTCTGTTCTACCTTTACGCCAAGCATTATCGAGGCTTGAATAGCATGGTCTTTGCCTTTCCGATCCTCATCTTCTTCTTCTACTATCGATCATTCCCCAATTACATGGCCTACTGGCTATTCCCACTTGTACTCGAACTATGCCGGCTTGGCGGTCCAAACCTCAGACTCGCGTTTACAACGAGACTGCCCAGCATCGCTTGGCGGCCTCCTACAGGAACCTTCCTAAGGATCTTGCGTCAACGACTAACACCCTCTGTCATGGTAGTAATGACGCTGACTGTGATTTTTGCAGGTGTCTCTGGGGCTTACATAACTCAGGCGTCTAGTCCCCGAACTGAGATACAGATCAACGGAGTAATGGACCCTGACAGCATCGGGTCAGCAACGATGATCAATGTGACTGTTACGAACTTGCTCGCGACACCAGTCTTACCCATCTTCTTTGTCAAGTATAGTCCCCTCACCTATTTCTGGGCGAGCAATTCGACTTCGCCGCTGAACAGCGGTTCTGCGTCCTCTTACGTGATTAGTGCTCCAGACGCCTTGAGCGCCGTTCCTCGCGGTGACCAATTCCACATCGTGATATACGACAAGTTAACAGGACAACTATTGGGTGAATCAACCTCATGGAAGTCAGACATTCCCGCTCCGTCCTTGGAGAATCCCGCGCTGAAGTGGTGGGTCTTGGATCCGAGCGTGGGAACTAGGGTTCCTTTCAACTGGAAGCTCTCCCTCTCCAACATCGACCCGGTCTGGTCCGGCATCAGCCCGTTGGGCGTCAATGGAACGAGCGGTGTGCAAATGATGCTCAACTATACATCCTCCCTGGTGGGTGTCGAGAGATTGGCTTTGTCGCAGAGAGCCTTGCTAAACGCCACGAATCTGAGTATTCACTTCAACCAGTCACTCACCACAAATATTGCAACCAACCTTATCTTTGGAGCGATCGTGGCTGATGGAACCCACACCTTGTACTACGTATTCTCCGACAGGGCAACCCAACAGACCATCAGGCCATACTCCGCGAACACAACGGTCATCATCCCAACGCAACGGTCTCAGTGGAACACGATCAACCTCAGTCCGCAGCCTATCTGGAACGCTCAAGGCTGGGCGACCCCTCCCCAAGTAACCTTCACCGTATTCCTAGAATCAAGTTCCGCGGGCGTATACTACGCAAACCTCGACAGCATCAGTCCTGTCTAACCGCGAAATCTTGAGCAGAATACTGGCTATGCCGTAACTGGGTAGCTTCAACTTAACCCATTTATTGTGAACGCTTCCTCGGCATGTTACAAGAGGCTACTATCTTAATTGAAGGGTCTACTTTTAGCCGGCGGGCACGGAACCAGGCTCCGTCCGTTGACGTACACCGGAAACAAACACATGCTTCCCATCGCCAACAAGCCGATGCTCATGTACGGGTTCGATCAGCTAAGAGCGTCCGGTATCAATGAGATAGGTGTCATCCTTGGACCCTTGCAGGAGGGGATCACGGGCGCCCTCGAAGACGGTTCAAAGTTTGGGGTCAAGGTCACATACATCTCCCAGCCCGAGCCTAAAGGCATAGCTCACGCAGTTCTAATCTCGCATAAGTTTCTAGGAGACTCACCCTTCATTGTTCACTTGGGTGATAATCTGCTGAAGGACAACATTCCTGAGTTAGCTCGCGAGTTCTTGAAATCCGGGGCAGATGCGAGTGTCGTTCTTACCCAGGTCAAGGACCCTGACCGGTTTGGAGTTGTCTTGATAGAGAGACGAAGGATCGTCAAGCTGGTTGAGAAGCCAAAACAGTACATCAGTAACCTAGCTCTGGCCGGAGTCTACTTCCTCCGCCCCACTATCTTTCCCATCATCGAGAAGTTGAGGCCGAGTTGGAGAAACGAATTGGAGATCACTGACGCTTTACAGCAATTGCTGGATCTGGGGGGTAAGATAACCTACCACGAAGTTTCAGGTTGGTGGAAAGATACTGGACGTCCGGAGGATATTCTGGAAGCCAATCAGCTCGTCCTGAAAGATCTGAAGACCTCCGTCGGCGGTATGATTGAGGAAGGAGTCGCCGTCTCTGGCGAGGTGGATGTGGGTGAGGGAACCGTTGTGCGGAGGGGTGCAACTTTGCGGGGGCCTGTAGTGATAGGTGACCATTCTGAGATCGGGGATGGTGCAAGTGTTGGCCCGAATACCTCTCTTGGGAGCCATGTGAGAATACTTGGTGCGACTATCGAGAATAGTATCGTGCTGGACGGAACTGTAGTCGATTGCAGGGAAAGAATAGTTGACAGCATCATTGGGAAAGATTCGAAGATCATTTCCAGCCAGGCGTCGCTTTCCGGAGGGCGAAGGTTCGTTGTCGGCGAGAGCACCTTCGTGAGCCTCTAGGATGACCGAGTCTGAAAGTGCGGAGACGATGATTCTAACTGGAGAGGACCCGTCTAAGCTTTGACTCTTCGTCCAAGTGCATTTTGGATCGAGTCTCGTAGTTGCGAGTGATGTTCCCACGCAGTTGATTCCGAAAAGTAGGATCCCCAGTTATTCTCGCCAATGCCGTTCTAACGGTCTCCGGCCGGGCATCATCAATCTCAACGATTGCACTATCGAATAGTGAACGCAGTAGAGAATCCTTCAAGACTATCGTCGGAATACCGTAAGCCAAATACTCGTGTATTGCGTGGGGAACCGTGTTTATTTCAGTGCTCAGAGACAACGCCACGTCAGCGCTTCTCTTGAGCGCTTCATAGTCCGCATCATCAAGATAGCCTGGGTAGATTACATTACTGGGCGGATCGAGCTTGGTTATTCTATCTGCAAGCTTTTCCCGCTTCCCTGTGATCACGAGAAGATAGCCCTCGAGTCCTCGAATCGCTGCGACCTCCTCTTCCAACAGTTCTTGAGGATGTCCCCCGTGACCCGCAATTATCAAGAAACGATGATCTGGCAGCGGCAAAGTGGCCGAGTCCCTGTTGGGGTAGCCATTTGTTATTGTTGATTTGGGAATGAAGTCGTGGTACGTGAAAGCATCCTTTGCTCCTCTTGCTTGAAGTTCTCTTGTCCAGCTGTTGTTGGGTGACATGTTGGCGTCAGCCTTCTTAGAAACGAAGCTCTCCGTGACCGCAATTCCTTGGGAGAGGAACGGCTGTCGAAGCGTCTTCATGCTCCAGACCGCGTGGTGGTCGACTACCAGCTTGAACTTGTAGAAGCGTTTTGCGAGAACCAAAAGAAGCGGAAGAAAGATGGGAGGGTTCTGGGCGAGAACTATCTTCGGTCTTTCTGCTCCCAAGAGTGCGAGAGTTCTAAGAGCGAGCAGAGCATAGCGTAAGGGCGCCGCCAATTTCTTTCCGAAAAGTATGTTGAGAAAGACGACGCGTCCTCCTTCCAAGGAGCCTACTTCGACAAGGGTAGGGGAAAAAGGGGCCCACGCTACGAGTAATGGACGAGAAGGTCTGGGGATCTTCCTCCGCATTTTTCTAACTTACCTCTATCATCAGGCGAAGAGTTCCTAGCAGGACTCTGAGTTGCCGTGGAAGCCGCGAGCTTAGAGGGTGGTTCCTCGTTAGGACTACAATTGCTTGTTCTGAGTATTGATGCGGTTACTCGATGTTTGTAGCGAGAAAATAGACCAAGGCCGCTGTTAAGGGAAAGAGAAACAGGGCAGAGGAGAAAATAAGCACTCCACTCACGAACATGACCCCGAGTGTGGCGATGTCTGTCTTCACTTTGCGGTTCGAGAGATCGACATCCCAGATTCCAAGAGAATAGAGGCTGAAGCCGATCAATGCGATTAGCGTACCGAAGTTGAAGAAGAGGACTGGAAGGTACGAGCCTCCTATTGGCTTGTCGTTTGAAGGATAGGACACGCTCGCGGACGCTACCGGTCCGAAGAGATAATTGAGTATCAACACTTCGCCTATTCCGTAAGCGCCCCAGATCAGGGGCAGGAGAAAGAGACGCTTTTGCATCGACTCGACAAACGTGATTTCGCCACATATTGATATAAGGATTCTTCGAGTTGAGCTTTCGTGACGAAGAGTTGAACTTCCCGAAATTACTGTTTCGTGCTTGGTTCTATTTCAGAACTGGTTACAACCTCTACCTAGCTTTCTTTATCGGTTTCGCCAGTAATATCATAGTGTTGTTCAGGCTCGGCGTCCAGGACAACAAGTATCTTTTTCCAGGGATCTTTCCTAGCCTTACCGTCTTTACCATCGTCGGGCTAGTTGTAGCAATACCCGTTGGCATTACCGCGGGACTATACCACATGAAGAGAACGGCAGCATTCG
>Ga0209161_10001446_pt1 | contig 19688 bp, 16 predicted proteins | sample GraSoiAngelo_155_FD_186169 | JGI IMG/M metagenome (GOLD analysis project Ga0209161, IMG submission 186169) | Grasslands soil microbial communities from the Angelo Coastal Reserve, California, USA - 14_1009_13_30cm (SPAdes) (version 2) | ecosystem: Environmental > Terrestrial > Soil > Grasslands... | reverse complement strand
CCCATGCAAAAAGTTGAAGAACTCGCAGCGCTGATGACGCGCTCCGGCATGAATACGATTGCCTTGAAAGATGCGCGCGGCGCGCAATGGACCAAGCTAATTTTTAACGCCGCGACCAATCCCGTCGGAGCACTCACGTCGCTTCATCACGGCGCTGCAACACGTTTTGAACCAACTGGCCGACTCTTCAATGATCTGATTGCGGAAGGCGAAGCCGTTGCCGGCAAGTTGAAAATCACGTTGCATGGCGATCCCCGTGAGCTAGTGAAAAAAGGCGCAAATGCTCCCGGCAAGCATCGGGCGAGCATGTTGCAGGATGTCCTTGCCAGGCGCCAAACTGAGGTCGACTTCATGAATGGTGCAATCGTGCAGTGGGGCGAGAAAACTGGCGTACCCACGCCGCTAAACAAAGCTTTGTGGGAATTGATCAAAGGCTTGGAGCATTCGTGGAGGGATCCTGATTAGCCCAAAACTGAGAACTAGAAACTGACGACTGAGACTGCTTTTCTTGGAAAGAGTTATTACTCACTTCTCTGATTCTTCCAAAGCAGGAGATAGCACCAAGTCATGACCACTCCTTTCAACGTCGGCGTGCTGCAACTCAGCATGGAGCCGGCACACGAAACCATCGAAATGGCGAAGGCGTGCGAGCACGCCGGCTTCGACGCGTTCTGGATTGCCGAAGCTTATCCCTGGTGGCGCAAACATGGGTTCGAAGCACGTTCGTCAACTGCAATTCTGGCTGTGATTGCTTCGCAGACGCGGCGCATTCAGCTCGGTTGGGGAATTATTTCGCCGTACACACGTCATCCCGTGCAAATCGCGATGGAAGCTCGAGTGATGCAAGATATCGCCGGAGGTCGGTTCCTGTTGGGGCTTGGAGCGTCGAAGATCTTCATGAAGGAGATTGGCGAAGGGGAAGGCGAAAAGGTCGGCCCGGCTACGGTGATGAGGGAAAGCATCGAAGTTGTTCGCGGCGTGCTCAAAGGCGAGGCTTTCGAGTACCGTGGAAAAGTCTTTTCCGCGAGTGTTCCGCCGCTTAGGTCTGAGGCACATATTCCGCGTGCAATTCCTCCTGTCTACATGGCTGGCACAGGTCCCGTCTTACAAAAGATGGCAGGATCTGTAGGGGATGGCTTACTTACCGCCAGCATAACCACGCCAGCTTTCGTAAGTTACTCCCGCAAGAATATGGAGGAAGGCGCACGCAAAGCCGGGAAGGATCCGTCCACGTTGATTCTGGGATCAGTGATCGTAGGCAGCATCGGTCGCGATTCTGCCAGAGGAAAAGAGGGCGCTCGCGAGCAGGCGGCAATGTATCTTGCGAATAAAGTTCAGAATATAAAGGGATCGGCTGACGTACTGCTCGACTGCGCGGGCCTGACTTTCGATGAGCTGCGTCCCATCGCTGATGCCATGGAACAGGGTGGCCGCAAAGCCGCAGCTAAGGCCGTGACTGAGAAAATCTTGCGCAAAGTCTGTCCCATTGCCGGCACGCCACGCGAATGTATCGAGCGGGTTCAGGAATATCGTGCCGCCGGGTGTACACACATCATGCTGGAAATTTGGGGAGACGACCGCACTGGGCAGGCGAAATTATTTGGAGAGGAAGTGCTGCCCTATCTGAATCATTAACTGGCAGTGACGTGCTGCACGGTCACTATTTGACGAAACTCCTCATCAGTCAGCAATCCCCGTTTCGCGATCGCGCACTTCTTAACTTCTGCTAGAACCGATGCGCGCTGTTCCGGCGCGATGGTTAGCCCAAGTTCTTTGCACTTCAAATCAATGCTGTCCAGCCCGCTCTTTTTCCCCAGCACAATGCTGCGCCGCGCATTGACGAGTTCTGAGGAATAGGGCTCGATTGCCTCGGGGGTATGAAACTGGCTGGCGACTGCGCCACTTTCGCGCATAAATAAGTTGTCCCCAACCAGCGGCTTCCAGGCTTCAAGGGTATATCCGGACGCTCTGCTGACCATGGCTGATGTTTCTCGGACTTTGCTCAGATCGAGCGCCACGGGCACGTCATACAGGCACCGCAGCGCAAGCGCGATCTCACCGATATCCGCGTTTCCGGCGCGCTCGCCCATTCCATTGATCGTGCCTTGAATCCACGATGCTCCGCCGCGAACAGCAGCAACGGCGCAAGCCGTAGCCATTCCAAAATCATTATGGCCGTGCCAGTGTACCGGCGTCTTCGGTCCTACCCAATCGCAAACGTCACGAACGAGGAATTCGGCCGCCTCGGGGCCACAAGCGCCCATGGTGTCGACAACTACGACCTCGGTCGCACCAGCGTCGAGCGCGGCCAGATAGGTTTTCTTGAGAAACTCGAGTTCCGTACGCGTGCCATCAACGGCGAAGAAAGCGGCGGTAATTCCATTTTGTTTTGCGAAAGATATGGCCTCGATGACCCGGCGCAGCACGTCATCGCGTGAAATTCCATAGGCCTTCAGTTTGATATCGCTGGTGGGAGCTTCAATAACCGAGGCATGCAGCCCTAAACGAACAAGCTCCTCTATGTCCCCCTTTACCGCGCGCGAAAATCCCCACAGTTCAGCCTTTATGTTGGCTCTCTGCATGAGCTGGATTGCTTCAACATCATCCGGTGAAACCCGTGGAAATCCTGCTTCAATGCGGCTTAGGCCTAGCTCATCCAGCTTGCGGGCGATTTCCAGTTTCTGCTGCGGGGAGAGTACAACACCAACGGTTTGTTCGCCGTCGCGGAGAGTTGTGTCATAAAATCGCACGGTCGCCCGCGGGAAAGCGGAACGAATCTCAGGTCGTGCGTTGAGTTCACTGACCCAAATTTTCGAGTCGGTCGTCATCTTCAAGAAAAATCCGTGGACCGCGTGGCAAACACCACAAAGCTATTTCATCGCTTCCCGCGTAGCCATCGCCGCGGGTTTATGCCCGTAAGCTTCTTCCCATGAGATCACGCGATTGCGCAGAACGCCGATATTCTCAATCTCGCATTCCATCACATCTCCAACCTTCAGATACCAGGCGTTGGGATCACCGCTGAACGCCGCCACACCCGAAACCGTGCCGGTTGAGACCACATCGCCAGCGCTGTAGCCCATCGGCGAGTAATGCGAGAGAATTTCTGGCATTTTCACCGACATCTTGCTGGAATGAGAGCGCTGCCGCGGCTCACCGTTCACGCGCAACTCCATCGCGAGATTATGTGGATCGGGAATTTCATCAGCAGTTACAATCCAGGGCCCCAATGGGCAGAATGTATCGATTCCCTTGCAGAAGCTGAACACTCCCGACTTCATCTCCCGCCGCTGAATGTCGCGTGCGGTAATGTCATTGAAAATCACGTACCCGCCGACGTAATCCTGTGCCTCTTCCGGGCTGAAGTGCTTGCCGCCTTTCTTCAGCACGACTGCCAACTCCAACTCGTAGTCAAGTTCCTGAGTCAGATGCTCGGGGTAGATTACCGGCTCGTCGTGGCCAATGATGGCATCGACGTTCTGGAAGAAAACAATCCAGGGCATCACCGGATGGGAAAAGCCTGCTTTGGTCGCTTCCTCGTGGTGCTCGCGGAAATTGCCCGCCGTGTGAAAAAACTTTCTCGGAATGATCGGCGCTTTCAGAGTGATTTCGTCGGCAGCATAAAAAATTGTCTCGCCACCGGGCCCGGGCGCACCACCGTCTTGCTGCAGCACGTAATCGAAGGCCTTATGTGCAGCTTCCAGGCTAGTGTCGCCGCCCTCAAACAAGGCCCGCATCTCCGGAGGAACCAGCGCTTCGGCCAGACGATAGAACGCGCTTTCGTTCTCCACGTCACGAAGATAAAGCGCGCAAGCCGAATGCAAATCAACCACTCGATCGTCGGTGGTCATTGCGCCGATCCGCGATTGCTTGGCCGGAGTTTCAAATGTGACAAGTCGCATAAAAGCACCGCGTAGGATGCGTAGCCCTAAAAGTGTATTAAGCAGCGCGTGCATTGTCCACAGTGGAGCGCAGATCATCGTGCTTGAGCTAAGATGGTGCGCTCCGTTTCATCACAAAGTCCTGAGGAGGCTTAATGGCAGATCGAAGGCAGTTTCTCCGCACGTTGGGAGGTGCTGCGGCACTAAGCTTTACTGCGAACATCCGCAGCTTTGGCAGTGCGCGCCAGTTGAGCATGTCCATGGCGATGCCAAATACGGGCGAGCACGACCGCCTTCAACCTGAGTGGTACCAGCGCAAGATTAAACAAGTGCAGACAGAGATGAAGAAACATCGGCTCAATGCCATGGTCCTACTGCATGCCAGCAACGTTATCTATACCACCGGATATTTTCACCTCTCGACCGAACGCCCGCTAGCTGTTCTCATCCCAGACTCAGGCGAGCCCGTGCTGTTCATTCCAGGGCTTGAATCTGATCAGGTGAAGCTCTGGTGGGTGAAAGACTACGAGGCGTACTTCGATTATCCCGGGCCAGTGAATCGCGTCCGCTGGATCTTCGAACGAATCACCAAGCGAGGGCTGGGACGGGGGCGCATCGGGGTGGAAGAGCCAACGCCTAGCCGATTGCGGCACATGAAGGAGGGCGCGCCGAAGGCAGCCATCGTAGATGCCGAAGACATTATCGACAATTTGCGTTGGATCAAAGATGAAGATGAGTTACGCATCATGCGCCGCGCCATGTACTTCGCAGACTTCACGGTTCAGGCCGGGCGCGAGTTCATCGAGAAGAACGGAAGCGTCACCGAAGATCAAATTCTGAAAGCCAGCGCCGACGCCGTTGCCGACAAAATGTCCAAGGAACTCAATGACGTAGTCGGAGTCGGCATTGAGCCTCCCTTCGGCGGTCTTGTGCCGTTTGGCAAACGCTCCGCATTTCCTCATGCGGTCCCAAGCAAGGATCAGCTTAAGAAGGGCGACGCGCTCATCCTCAGCTTCGGCGCGCAAGTCGGCGGCTACAATGTGGAATGCGAGCGCTCATTCTCGATTGGGAAGCCGAACGATTACGCCAAGCGCCTGTTCGATGCCATGCTCGCTGCGCACGACGCCGGAGTTGAAAACATGAAGGAAGGAGCTATTGCTCAGGAAGTTGATCAGAAGAGCCTCGACCAAATCCGCAAGGCAGGATTCGAGAAATTTCTCAGGCACCGAACCGGCCACGGGATCGGCCTCGACGGCCACGAATCACCCTGGATCGCCGAGGGTGACAAGACAGTCCTGAAAGAGGGCATGACCTTCAGTTGTGAGCCGGGTGTCTACGATCCCAATTGGGGCGGCTTTCGCCACTCGGATACCGTCGTGGTCCGAAAAGATAAAGGCGAAATCATGAACAAGTATGCGACGAGGCTGGATGACATGATCATCGAGATTTGAAGGTGGTCACGAAGAAGGGCGAGAACGCCGTCCGAGCAAAGGGCAAGGCCACGTTGAAACAAATTCGACCGGCTCCGCATCCAATTCATGTTACAAAATGGAGAACACGATGCCAGATAAGCTCACCAAGACTGATGAAGAATGGCGCAATGAGCTCTCCCCAGAGCAATATCAAGTAACCCGGCACGCCGGAACCGAGCCAGCTTTCACGGGAAAATATTGGAAGACGAAAGATCCTGGGACCTACACATGTGTGTGCTGTGGTCAGCCATTATTCAGCTCAGAGACGAAATTCGACTCCGGTACAGGTTGGCCAAGTTTTTCTGAGCCTGCGGATAAGAGTGCCGTTGTCACTGAGACCGATCAGAGTTACGGCATGACTCGCACCGAAGTTCGCTGTGCCCGCTGCGACGCGCATCTGGGGCATGTGTTTCCCGATGGTCCTGCCCCCGGCGGCCTGCGCTTCTGCATGAACTCGGCGTCGCTTGATTTAGAACCGGAAGAAAAGAAATAGGGCACGCTTCGAAACGTGCCCTATAAGAACGCTCAAGTAAGGACGGCCGCCCTCGTCCGGGGCTTCGCCCGCTTATGGTCTTGCGCCCGCTGCTGCCGCTGCCGCTTTCGGTTGCTCGGCCGGTTTGGTTTCAGCCGGCTTCACTTGTCCCTGCGATTGCGGCTTCTGACTTTTCTGCTCCGAAGAGCGCACTTCGACGCCGCCCTTCAGCACAGCGCCATCTTCAACGCTGATGCGCTGCGTGATCACGTCTCCTGTCAACGATCCTTCGCTGCGAATATCCACACGATCGCTGCACTGCAGGTTCCCTTGCACCTTGCCCATGATCACCACTTCGCGGGCGGTAATGTTGGCGTGCACGACCCCGTTGCGTCCGATGGTCACGCGATTGTCGGTTAGGTTAATGGTGCCCTCGATTTTTCCATCGATGTACAGCGACTCTGAGCCGGTGACTTCGCCCTTGATCACAAGCGAGCGGCCGATCGTGGCCTGCTCTACCGGAGCAGTCACGGTCTTGGCCGGAGCATAATTCGGGGTCGAGGAGAACTGTGCTTTCTGAGAGTTATCTGCGGGTTGCAGCATTTGGATTCCTTATTCCGCGCGGCGTTTGCGAATGCCGCAAGCGGCGGGTCTTGGATTTAGGCCGCGCGATTCACGCGACTAGCCAAGCTGACTATGGCATGGGAGTAAGGATTAGAGGAGGTTACGGAAGAACAAGGCCCGTTGTGGGACGCTGCAATGATTGAGTGATGACTCAGCCCCGCCGGGAAATGTCATCCGTCGTTGTTATCAAATCAAGCGGAGCTGAGTCACTTGCAAATGACTCTAGGAGTCGAAGGACCCCACCCTGATGAACCCACCTGAGAGGCAGGAATTTCTATCCCTGAACTGCTCCCGAGCGAGACTGATTATGACTGGTTCAAGGACAAACTAAAAGAGATCAAGGAAAGGGTGAATGAACTGTGTGATTTGAACACATGCCAAGTAGCGGAATTCCATAACGTTCGAATGGGTAGAGGGAGCACGACTGTGCCCACGTGAGCCCTGAAAGAGATCACGGAAGAAGGCCGAAAACGGCTATCTCGGTCTGACCCGCTACGTAAACCTTTCCGTTGGCCACTGTAGGGGGATTGAAGCGTATCGCGGAGCCGAAAAAATCGCGGCTGCCAGCTTGTTTGCTATTGTAGAGCTCGTTCGCGAGATTCGTTGCGTCGTAGGCATGGAGCACGCTCCCGCCAGCCTCCATAGTCCAGAGGATTCCATTGCCGCTTCCATTGGCTGAGATCGAACTAGTGCCGGTGTATCCGAACTGGTGTGAGCTCTGCGACACGGGTGAGGTAGAGAGCAGCCCGCTGTTGAGCTGGAACTGTTTGATGGCATCGGTGTTTCCAACGAAGTAGACGCTCCCATTCCAATACACGGCGGAACTGAAGTTTCGGTCATCAGGGGTGGTGCCGAGCGCGTCAGGAATGGACTGCACGATTTGGCTATCGTTATCTGACTGGAACTTCCCCAGATGGTCGCGGTTGACGAGATAGATCTTGCCTTCCTTGCCAGCGCTGATGCCAAGGTGCGGATTGACGCCGGCCTGATCGGGTAAAAGCACGAGGCCGCTGGAGCCGAGATCGCTGTCTTCGTCGGAAAGAGTCTGTTGGTTGAAGGGAGTAAAGTAGTCGGTAACGCTAAGCGAGCTGCCATTCAGGGTAAGTTTGATGAAGGAATCACCATAATTTGTGCCGCCTGCTTGGGCGTCAAAAGTTCCGTTGCCGGTGGCGACATATACGTTACCAGCGCTGTCGGCGGAGAGCCCACATCCCGATTGCCAGATGCCGCCACGCTCGCCATTTGGTGTATCGTTCCAGATCGCGATTTGATGCAGCGTGGAGGCGTCGAAAGCCATTACCCAGCCATGATAGAGGCCGTGATCGTTGTAGGAGGCCCACGCCAGGTAAATTACTCCCTTGGAGAGCAGCAAGGCTGGACGCTGCAATTGGATTTTTGTCTGGAAAGTGATCTGGCCATTGCTGCTGCCGCTTCCGCTTCCTGGGACCGAACCCTGGATCACAACCGGGCCGCCAAACTTTTCCGCGCCGCTGGTGATATCGAGCGCGTGTAAACGATGAACGTAGTTGCCGTTCTCCTTGGTGGCGGCCAGCACGTAAAGCGTTCCACTGTTGCCGTCGATTACTGGTGTGCTGGTAACGCCGATCTCCGGGTTGATCGGCGAGTCCAGATCGGAGGATGGAATCGGCGTCACGCCCTCGGCCGAGTTGAGGAAACTGACGGACCACAGAGCAGAACTGGCCTTATTATCGGCGTCGAAGGCGTAGACGGTGTCGTGCTCCGTCGCGACGTAGATCACATTGTGGTTCTGTCCGTCTATTGGGACCTTATAGACATAAAGTGGTTGGGCGAAGACCTGCCCGTCGAGTGGGTACGAGAACAGTTTGCCAAATTTCGACTGAGTTACGTTGGCTGGTGACAGGACGCTTTCGTTGAGGTTCTGCCCTGTGCGCGAATTGTCATTGTGATAAGTCAGAACTCCAGTGAAGGGACCACTGCCGGCAATTTCAGAGATGGTGACATTGGCGCTGTCACTTTTCGTGGGGTCAGCCATGCTAGTAGCGTTGACGGACACCTGTGCGGGACTAGGGACCTGGGCAGGCGCCGTGTACAGACCTGAGGAAGAGATCGTTCCGACGGTGGCGGTGCCGCCAGCAACGCCATTCACATCCCAAGTCACGTTTTTGTTACTAGTGCTCGTGACCGTGGCTGTGAACTGCTGGGTCTGGGAGACGGAGAGCGAAACCGCGGGCGGATCGACAGAGACGGCAACCTCCGAACTTGCTATCGTCGGTTGCTCCGCGTTGCTCCCGCCACACCCTACAGGGAAAATGCAAAAGAATGTCGCCAGAGCCAGCAGACCCGGCTGCAGAGACTTCATACAACGCCCCATTCTAGCTGGATCGATAGGATGTAAGTAGCCGGTTCTGAGTTGCTGGGCATCCCTGATAGGCCAAGGATAGCGGAGATTTGGGTCAGTTCTCTTAAGAGCCTGCGAACAATTTGACTTTCTCTGGCCCTCATCCGACTTTGTTGGCTTGCCGAAGCTGCACCTAAGTCTTGCTACCCACTGGTGTCGACCGAGCCGTCTGAATAGCGCATGGCACCTGCTCAGCAGGCTGCGGCATGTGCTTACCTTCGCGACGTGAAACGTGGTTGCGAAGGATTTCACAGTCTTAGAGTGTCTCCTTTGGTCGCCGTTCTTTCGTAATCTGCCTAGCTTAGGCACTCGATGGAACAATGACGGCAAGTCTCAGCCGCGCTTGACCATCTGGAACGATCAGCAAGCTCACAGAGGCCAATATTGCTCGCCGGGACAGGGACCTTGCTATGTCCAAGGCTCGCGTTGGCGCAACTCTGATGGTCATATCGCTTGCAGCGTTCGCGCTCAATTGCGGCGTGGCGGCTACAGCACCAGGCATCAGGTTGGATGTTGGAAGCAATCCGGATCCCGGTACCCCGTCCAATCCATCCGCTTCATCCGACACGTTCGCAGACCTGCAATTGGATAGTCATTGGAGCGGCTACGTCCTGCTTCCTCCTGCGTATAGCATTTGCGGAACTTGCCAGCCGGACGGACCGGAAGGATCCTGGTTCATCCAGCAGGGAATTAGTTCGCCTTCGCTAAGTGGGAGCTCCATGCAATTCGGTCTGGGCCCTCATAGCGTCAAATACGCCGATATTCTTTGGAACAATAAGTTCACGAAGCGTTTGGCAAATGAGAAGTCCGTCCCCAATTATCACGAATTTACGTACGAGGTGTACTTCTACGGTGAGGATCTCGAGAAATCGCAGGCATTAGAGTTTGACATCAATCAGTTTTTTAATGGCATGTCATTCATCTGGGGACACGAATGCCGCATCGCGGGCGGCCACGAATGGGACACCTGGGATAATGTGAACAAGCATTGGGTGAAGAGCGGGATCCCCTGCAATCCGCTGAGCAACGCTTGGAATCACCTCGTCATCCAGGTATCACGGACGGCGGACGATCGCTTGCAGTTCAAGAGCATCACTCTGAACGGAGTCACCCACACTGTGAACCGGTTCGATCACCCGAGCGCGACTACCTGGTACGGAATGACAATCAACTACCAGATGGACGGGGACAGCGAGCAGGAGCCTTATACGGTCTACCTGGATAAGGTCAGCTTCAGTTACAAGTGAGTCAAGTTGCGAAAGGATGGCAGCCGCCGGTAGGCCTGCGAAAGAAGATGGCGATTGATAGTTCTGACCGGCACTTGACTGAAGTCCACTACACACTATCGGAACGAATCGATCAACATCCAACGCGGATGCTGCACTCGCAGAGATCTGATCCCCATCGATCCATTCTTCTCGAGGCTGATCAATAGTAATGTCGGCGAGCAGTAACTGACGCCCTGCTCGGGACAATAGCGATGATCCTGGGCGAAAGGGGCGGCAAGAAGGTGCACGCTGAGAATGGCTCCCCCGACAGTGTTAACGGGGGCTTCGACTTCGTAGCTCAGAATGACAGGGCTGTAGATGGTCAGATGATTCAGGCTTCCAGCGCCTGTCCAAGCTCTTCCCATTCTTTAATGGAAGCGTGCAGCGCGCGCCTGTGGTCTTCGATCTCCCGCGTCAATCGCTGTGTTTCATTGGCGCTTACAAATGTCTGCAACGCCGACTCACATTCCACGATCGCAGCTTCCATTCGCGTGATCTCTTGTTCGAGTTCGCGAACTCGATCCTCCATCTGTTTACGCTTGATTGGGTTCAGGCGCTTCGATTTAGACTCTGCAGGCGCTGCTCCGTTCCCGTTCACCGGTTGAACGGCCGCGGGGGCAGCCGCGACGGCTTCCTGCAATCGCGCCGCTCCGCCCCCTTTGCGCCAACGATAATCTTCGTAGTTGCCGGGATAGACTTCTACTCGACCATCGCCAATCTCGAACACGCGCGTAGCCAGTTTGTCGATGAAGTAGCGGTCATGCGAAACAAAAACTACCGTGCCTGTGTACTTGCTTAACGCCTCCAGCAAAACATCTTTCGCGCGCATATCGAGGTGGTTTGTCGGCTCATCCAGCAAAAGAAAGTTGGCGGGATGAAGCAGCATCCGCAACAGAGCGTAACGATTGCGCTCACCGCCTGAGAGGACGCCAATGCGCTTGAAAACCTCGTCGGCCGAAAAGAGAAAACAGCCCAGCAGGCTGCGCAGCTCTGTCTGTGTGGAGCGGGGCGAAAGCTCAGCCAAATCATCGAAAATTCGAGCGTCCTGATCGAGCTCTTTGTACTGATCCTGGGCAAAGTAATCTGCCTGAACGTTGTGGCCCAGGCGGTATGAGCCGGCGCTCGGCGGTTCTTTGCCAGCGAGCAGTTTGATTAATGTGGATTTTCCTGCGCCGTTCACCCCGACCAGCGCGATGCGATCGCCGCGCTCAATCATGAAGCTGACGTCGCGAAAAACTTCTTTCTCACCATAGGATTTTGCGATCCCGGCGAACTCGGCGACAATCCGACCGCTCGCCTTTGGCTGCGGAAACGAAAAGTGGATCGTCTTCTCTTCTTCCGGCAGCTCGATGCGATCCATCTTTTCGAGTTCCTTGATCCGGCTCTGCACCTGCTTGGCCTTGGTCGCCTGATAACGGAAGCGATTGATGAATACTTCCAACTGCTCGATACGCTCCCGCTGGTTTCGGTATGCAGCTTCGAGCTGCTCGCGCCGCTGAGTCTTCTGCTCTTCGTACTTGTCGTAATTGCCGGCGTAGAAGTGAATGCGTTTGTTCCAGATCTCCACGATTTTGCCGACCGTCACATCCAGAAAGTAGCGGTCATGCGAGATAAGCACAAACGCGTACGGATATTCGGTGAGATATTCTTCGAGCCAGTTGCGAGCTTCGAGATCGAGATGATTCGTCGGCTCATCCAGAAGCAGCAGGTTCGGCTTTTGCAGCAGCAGCTTGGCAAGCGCGATGCGCATCTGCCATCCGCCCGAGAATTCGTCAGTCTGCCGATCCCAATCGTCCTTACGAAATCCGAGTCCAGTGAGCACGCTGCCCACCTGCGCCTCGATGGCATAGCCGTCACGGGTTTGAAATTCATGCTCTACACGTTGATAGCGATCGGCGACCTGTGCATACTCCGCCGAGGCGTGGTCCAGCTCTGACATGCTGGCGGTAAGCTGCTCCATTTCTTCTTCCATGGCGCGCAGCTTGGAAAATACCGACATGCACTCGGCAAAAACTGTGCGTCCCGACAGTGTGAGTCCATCCTGCGGCAGATAGCCGGCGCTGATGCCTTTGGCAATGCTGATGGAGCCATAGTCGAGTGTTTCCAGTCCGCCGAGAACTTTCAGCAGCGTGGATTTTCCCGTGCCGTTCGCGCCCACCAGACCGATGCGGTCCTTAGGCGTGATCAGCCAGTCCACTCCCTCGAACAGGAGCTTATGGCCATAACGTTTTCCGGCTGAGGACAACTGGATCATGAGGTTGATTCAATCGTCTCATGAGAGAGCCAGATAGAGAAAGATGTGGCGCGGGCGCCCTCGCCCGCGTTTATGGGAATGCATAACAGTTTTAAAAGAGTGTCTAGCGAACCGCAAGCGCCTTCGCCGCCCCAATCTCTTCCACGGCCCTATCAATTACGGCTTGCAGTTCCCGCGCGTACTTCACCTCACGCCCTTTGGCGAGAACTTTCCGCGCTTCGTCGGGAGAGTACCAGGTGGGATTTCGCATCTCTTCTTCGGGGTGAACTGCCTTCTCCACTTCCAGCAGAAAGGCTTTTATGACGAATTCCTGCACACCTGGGTTGCGCCAGAAAACTCCTTTGGAGTGAATATACACATGGAAGTGCCGAGGCTCGATATGCCCGCGAACTCCAGCCTCTTCCAAAGCTTCGCGTTCCGCGGCCTGGCTGTGCGACATCTCGGGAGCAGGGTCACCCTTGGGAAAGGTCCATTTGCCCCCGCCGTTGGTATTCACCAATAAAAATTCCAGCTCAGTGCCACGCCGCCTGTAACAGACGGCTGCGACCTGGAGCGGCAGAGCAAATTTAGGACGAGACGTCCCCACGTGTGCACGCCTCCTATTTGGATGTTAAGCCGAAGATATTTCAGGAATGTTAAAGTGCAACAAAAAAGGTGCAACGGTCGATTACCAAGGAGTTACTACGTTCGGCTAGCGGTCGCACGATCTCAAAGAAAATCAGTCGTCAGTTGGCAGTTCCCAGTTCTCAGTTAGGCGATTGCCGGTGTGCGCTGGAGGGTATGCATCGTATTCAGAATCGTCGAGATGACATTTTCATCGCCGATCGCTGTGTTAATCATTACGTGATACAAACAGCGCGTCGGCCAGTCGGCGTTGAAGTAATGTTTCACAAAGGTGATGCGATCCTGGTCGATCGTGTCCACCAATTCTTCGGCTTCGCGTTGGCTCCTGCCGATTTCATGCAGACGGCGGAGCTTCTCCGCGCGCGGCGCATACAAAAAGACGTGGAACGCGTCCGGCCGCTCGCGCAGAAAATACGGCGCGCCCCGGCCCACGATGACGCAATTTCCCGATCGTGCAGCCCGTTCCATGACCTCCTGCCCGACCGCCACGAAGCGATCGGCGTCAAAAACGTTAGCGCCGGAAAGCGGCATGTTGCGCTCGTAACTTCCCCGCCAGAAAACCTTGGCAAGGCGGTGAAAAGTGCTGTCCATGCGCTCGTCACAACGCGCGACTGCCGAGGGATCGACGCCGGCAACCTTGGCGATTTCTTCGGTCAGCTCATGGTCCCAGAGTTTCCAGCCCAGCCGCTCGGCCAATTGCTTGGCAATCTCTCCGCCGCCGCTTCCGAATTCACGCTCGACTGTGATGATGCGATACACAATCCACCTCTAGTGCACGGCAACTTCTCCCCCTGGCCTGGCCCGCTTCATAAGGAAGACCAAGGGAATCATACCCAGAATAGCAGCGCCGAGGAGCCAAAAATCGTCGATGTAGGCCAGCATGTTGGCTTGCCGAAACAGATTGCCCTGCACTAGTCCGTAAGCGCGATGCATGGCATCAACAGGGGAGAAGCCGCGGGATTCCAGCATTCGTGCAGTGCTTTGCAGCATTGCCTGAAAAGTGGGATTCGATCCCGAAAGATGCGCGGCCAGATTGGCCTGGTGATGCTGCGCCCGCCTGGCAAGCATCGTGGTAACTAAAGAAATTCCCACGCTGCCGCCAATATTGCGCGCCAGATTCATGAGACCCGACGCAGCATTGTTCTTCTCGCGCGGCAGAAAGCTGTAGGCCGCGGTGTTGATGGGGACAAACAGAAACGCCATTCCAACCGACTGGATCATCCTGGCGAGCACTACCGTTCGGAAATCGACTCCCAAATCGAAGCCGGTCATGTGAAACAGCGAAAATGAAAGCACGGCGAGGCCGAAAACCATGAGTCTCCTGGCATCGTAACGCGTAAGCATAAATCCAACGATCGGCATCAGCACCATGATAGTGAATCCGCCCGGGGAGAGCGCCATCCCGGCTTGCTGCGCTGTGTATCCGAGCAGCGTCTGCATAAAGAGCGGCAGCAATAGAGTGCTTCCCAGCAGGGCAAACCCGAGCATGAACATGAGGAAATTCGCTGCTGCGAAGGTTCGCTCCCTGAACAAATGCAGGTCGATCACCGGGTCCTTCTGCCGCCACTCCCACCAGATTACAAAGAGCAGCGATGCCGCTGAGATGATCGAAAGAGCCAGGATGAAATGTGATTCGAACCAATCATCGCGTTGACCTTTATCGAGGATGATCTGCAGCGTGCCCAGCCCAAGCGCCACGAACCCAAGGCCTACATAGTCAATCTTCATTTCTGAGAGTTTCCTGCGCCGCAGGTGAGGCGGATCCTGAATCAGGCGCGAAGTCAGCAGCAGCGAAATTATGCCGACTGGAATATTCACAAAGAAAATCCAGCGCCAGGTGTAGTTGTCAGTGATCCATCCGCCGAGAGTGGGCCCGATCGCCGGGGCCATAACCACCGCGATTCCGTAGACAGCGAACGCCATGCCGCGTTTAGCGGGAGGGAAGGTGTCGGCAAGAATCGCCTGCTCGCTCGGCTGCAACCCGCCGCCACCAGCGCCTTGCAGCACGCGGAAGAAAATCAGCATGGCGAGATTCGGCGCCAGCCCGCAAAGCAGAGAGCTGACGGTGAACAACGCAACGCAGCTCATGTAAAACCGCTTACGTCCGATGATCGAAGAAATCCAGCCGCTAAGGGGCAGAACGATCGCATTAGAAACGAGATAGGAGGTAAGAACCCACGTGCTCTCGTCTGTGCCGGCTGAAAGGCTGCCGGCTATGTGCGGCAATGCCACGTTGGCGATGCTGGTATCCAGCACCTCCATAAACGTGGCCAAAGTTACGGCCAACGCGATAATCCAGGGATTAATCGCAGGCCGCGACGGTTCGGCCGCATCCATGGTGAGCGTCGCGGAACTCATCTAATCCAGACCTTCGGCTCAACTGACATTCCGGGCCGCAGCGCATGCTCTTTGGTTTCCCCGGGATCGAACGTGATCTTCACGGGAATGCGCTGCACGACTTTTACATAATTTCCCGTGGCATTCTCTGGCGGGAGCAAGCTGGTGATTGAGCCGCTCGCCCCGGCGATGCTCTGCACGTGACCTTTGTATTTCTTGCCGTTGGAGTCCACGGCGATCGTGACCGGCTGTCCTACCTGCATCTGCCTGAGTTGGGTTTCTTTAAAGTTGGCGGTCACCCAGATATCGTCGAGATTGATGATCCGCATCAGCTCCTGGCCGGGTTGAACATTCTGTCCGACCTCCACGGTCCGGTTAGTCACCACACCGTTCACTGGCGCGACCACTGACGTGTATTGCAGGTTCAGCTCCGCCTGCTCGAGCGCCGCTTTCTTGAATTGCACCTGCGCCAGCGCCGATTGGGCGCGCGAACGAATCGCCGCCACTTGCTGAGGTGCGGTACTCGCCGAGCGCAGATTGGCCTCAGCCTGCGCTAATTTGCTCTGCGCCTGCGTAATTTGTTGTTCGGCAGCAGCGGCGGAGGCTCGCGCCGCCTCCACAGCAGCCGCGCTGGCCTTCGCCGCAGCCAGTGCCTGATCATATTGCTGTTGCGAGACTTCCTCTTTGTCGACCAGCTGTTTGTAGCGCACCAAATCGTTTTGAGCTTTAACGTTGTTCGCTTCCGCCTGCTGCAGTTGTGCCCGGGCTGCGTCGAATTGCTGGCGAGCAACCGAAATTCCCGCACGCGCGTTTTCCACATCCGCCTGGGCTGCGTTCAATTGGCTCCCGGTGCTCACGGAAGTGATCGGAACATTCACCTGCGCCGCCTGCGCCGCCGCCAAAGCATCGGCATAATCGGCCTTGGCGCGATCTACTGCAACTTGGTAATCGCGGGGATCGATTTGCACCAGTGGCGTCCCTGCATTCACATATTGGTTGTCATCAACAAGCAGCTTCTCCACGTGCCCAGAAATTCGCGCGCTGATTGCGTTCAAGTGGCCATCGATCTGCGCGTCATCAGTCGATTCGTAACTGGTGAAGTAGCGCCACAGGAAGAAGCCAACCACGAGCAGCACGATCAGGATGAGAATGAGCAATCTGCGAAAGCGAGGACTCCGCGAAGCTCGCCTCCAGCGAAGGTCCCGCTCAGAAGACGGTAGGGGCGATGGCGAGGCGGGGTGAGGCCTTGATTCTGGCGGAGTCTGGGGAGTAGTGCGCACCGTCTCTGTCGTCTGTTCCATAGATTACTTACTCTGAAAGTACCTTTTTACGCCCTCTTCCGCGTAGCCGATGGCGCGAGCCAGCTCAATCTTGGCCAGATTGTGAGCGTAAAGGCTGGAAATGTAGTTTTCATTCGCGGCGGCAACGCTCTCTTGCGCTTGGACCACTTCGAGATTGTCGGTTACACCTGCGGCAAAACGATCTCGCGCTTGGAGCAGTGTTTGATTTGCCAGATCCACGGAACTCTGCGCGACCTGTACTTGTTCGTTAGCGGCCGCAAGGTCCAGCAGGGCGGTGCGAATTTCGTATTCGATTCTGCCGCGCAGATCACCTAACTGAGCCCGATTTTGCCGCAGCGTGGCCTCCGCCTGCAAAACGTCCGCGTGAATCTTTCCGCCAGGAAATATGGGAATAGTCAAAGATCCGGTTACCTGAAACGTGCCATGAGAATTTCCCGGGGTCACACCCAAATCACCATAATTAGCAGCGAAACCGAGACTCGGAAAATGCTCAGCCGTGGCGGCATTGCGAAAATGCTCCGCCGAGCGTACCTGCTGAAGGGCAGCTTGATAATCGGAACGCGAAGCGTAGGCCCGCTGCAGGCTTTCTTCCAGTCCCAGCGCTGCCAACGGCGCGTACGGAACTTTCTCGGTCAACGTAAATTCCTGGCCGGTGGGCAGTCCGATCGCCCGCGCCAAAGCCAGTTTCTGCTTGGCATAATCGTTGCGCACTACGATCAACTCTTGCTGCCGTGTTTGCAGCTCGACGTGAGCGCGCAGCGTGTCAATCGCGGGACTTACCCCCGCTTTTTGCTGATCTGCAGTTTTGCCATATAAAGCTTGCGCGGTTTGCACTTGCGCCTGCGCCGTATCCACACGCGCCGCTCCGGCAATCGCCTGAAGATAGGCATTGCCGACTGCCAGCACCACTAGATCACGCGCGTCTTTATAGGAATATCGTGCGGCCTGCAGGTTCGCCGCCGCTCCGCGCTCCCGGTCGAGGCTTTTCAGATTAAAAAGAGATTGGCTCCAATACACACGCGCATCGAAATAGCCGTAAGGCCCGACGATCTGAGGGATCTTCCCGAATGGCGAATTGGAAGGAAAACGAAGCCCGAGGGCCGCGAGATTCTGCTGTGCGACATTCTCGCTTACCCCCGCACTGAGATTGGGAAGCAAGTCGCTCAGTTCCTTCCACCTCTGCCCTCGCGCCGCAATCACGCTGTCGCTTTGCAAAAGCAGTCCAAGGTTATTTCTCAGGCCGCGGTCAATGGCATCTTTGAAGGAGAGCGGCAGAACCTCTGGACTGACTTTCCCCTCAGCGACGCTACCGGTGAAAGGATTTTGATTCAGACTTCCTACGCTGCTTGGAATGGAGGTTGCAGATGATTGGGAAGGGGAATACTCGCTCGACTCGGAAGTTGTATTCATCACCTGGGCCAGCGCCGGCCAACTACATCCGGCAAGAGCAAATAACAGGGCAATCGTTGCGGAGCGATAACGCTTTTTCCTCAATGGCAAGCACTGGCTAGTACTCGAATCTTGCATATTGAATCAGGGGCTGACAGGCTGAACATCGGCGGGTCAGTAAGTTATGTTGATTCTTTTTGCCGGTTCATAGATGCAAAGGATCGTTGCCGCGATGGAGATGCCGACAACATTCAAGCCCGCTGTAGCGGTTGCCTTTCTAGGCAATAGATGAGCACGTTCGGGCTTCTACTCGCAACCAGATAGCATCTAACCTTGCCTGTGGAGGAGGTCTGCTTGAGAAAGCTCACGTTGATAGCTGCGTTATGCATTTTGTTTCTTATGCCGACATTCGCTCACGCCCAGGAATTCGATGCCGCGATTGGCTTCGGGACACTGACGGCTCCATCTGGATCCGTGGCGTTGGCGAATGGCGAGAACGTTACGGAACGTGGCGGGCTGTATCCTGGATTCAGTGCCGACTTCATTATTAAGCACCGCCTCGGCGTCAGCGGAAATGTGGCTTGGCGAGCCAGCCGGAATCTTTATGCAGGAGTTCTGCCGTACCGCCCTATTTTTTACGATTTCAATGGCATCTACGCCCCGAAATTGGGCACACGGGCAACCGCCGAAATGATGGCTGGCATCGGCGCTGAAAGTCTTCGCTTCTACACCCCACAATTCCAGTGCAGCGCATTCTCCTGCACGAACTATGTCAGCAGCAATCATTTCATGGGACACATAGGCGGCGGTCTGCGCTTTTATGTCTGGGGACACATGTTCGTGCGCCCCGAAGCGCACTTATATCTGATCCATAACAACAGCGAGTTTCCGTCATCCCAGGCGACCCGTTTCGGGTTGTCGATTGGATATACCTTCGCGCCGGGATTCTGACATTCACCAAAACAGCTTCTTTCTGCCACAATTCGCCAACAGCGGCTCTCGATCTACTCGAGTTACGACTGTGTCTTGAAGCCTTCCCTCTATCCCCTTAAACTTAAAAGATGCACACGCATGTTGGCCACAGCCCAAGCGAGAGGACTTCGCGGGTTCTGCGAGTCTCGCTTTTTGTAACTCTGGCCTACATTGTTCTCTTGGTTGTTGCCGGTATTCGTGCCCATTCGCTAGCCTTGCTCTCCGAAGCCGGCCACAATTTGTCTGATTTTTTCGCGTTGTTGCTATCGCTTTTTGCCGTTTATTTGCAGTCGCGTCCGCCCAGCTCTACTGCAACATATGGCTATCACCGTGCCGGAGTTCTGGCGGCCCTGGTGAACGCGGCGTCCCTGGTGGCAGTTTCGTTCCTGATTTTTTACGAGGCTTTCGGCCGTTTGCAAGCCCCGCAACACGTTCACGCGGGCGTGATGATCGGCGTGGCAGCAGCGGGCGTGATTATGAATGGTGTGATTGCCTTGCTGCTGTATCGCTCAGGTCGGGATGTGAACATTCGCAGCGCGTTCCTGCATGAGATTGGCGATACGCTCTCGACGGCGGCAGTTATCGCGGGCGGCTGGGCGATCCTTGCCACCGGGCAGTCCTGGATCGACTCGGCGCTTTCGGTCGGGATCGGCGCCCTCATCCTATGGTCCGGCTTTGGCATCGTCCGCGAGACGCTGAACATTCTGCTCGAAG
>Ga0209161_10001445_pt1 | contig 19696 bp, 17 predicted proteins | sample GraSoiAngelo_155_FD_186169 | JGI IMG/M metagenome (GOLD analysis project Ga0209161, IMG submission 186169) | Grasslands soil microbial communities from the Angelo Coastal Reserve, California, USA - 14_1009_13_30cm (SPAdes) (version 2) | ecosystem: Environmental > Terrestrial > Soil > Grasslands... | reverse complement strand
CCAAGTTAAAAGCAGCGGGCTTTCTGAAGAGATTGGGCCAGGTCGCAGCTGAGCTTCAGAAGGTTCCTGGGAGCTTAGATGCCGTTATTTTCTGCGCGACCAATGAGTGGCTCGTCTGGTGGGAACATTCTTCCGAGAGCACTCCCGAGCCGAACACAAGATTCAACGCGATCGCAGTTGAATTGTTCTCGCCGGTTGCTCGCCGAGTCCAAGTCCCGGGCAATTTGTTGAGACCCTATGTCGGGCTCACTTTGAATGGTCGAGGCGACTTCCTAAACACTCAGTTTCAGCGAGCATAACAGATCTCCCTTAACGCCTATGAAGACAAAAAGAGTGGAATTGGCTGATAACACAGAAGACGGTCTGTTGCGCGATGCGCGAGTTTATCTGTCAGGGCCGATGGACTTCGTTGCCTCGCGAGCCGCAGAGAAGGCCACTGGTTGGCGCACAAGAATTGGTCAATTCCTTCGCAGACTGGGGGTTATTGTATTTGACCCCTGGGAGAAACCAGAGGTTCGGGCCATGCATGAATACGGCCGCGAAGGGGAAGGGACGACAGACGTCCGGGCGGGATGGACCTACAAGGGCGGAGAAGAGGGTGCCGCGGCTCGCGCACACGTAGCTGAGAGCTTCTGGCCCGCGCTGCATATTGATCTTCGCATGGTGGACACGAGCGACTTCATCATTTGTTACTGCCCGACGAACGTTTACAGTGTCGGCACTCCTCACGAGGTCATCCTAGCGAACGAGCAGCGCAAGCCCGTGCTGTTTGTCAGTCCATACGTCAGTTTCCCGGCGCTTTCACGTCTCAAGGAACATCTAGCGAAGGACGCCAAAGGCACGGCACTGCTCGAAGATCTTGTTACCCAAGTTCCCATCAAGGAGAATAAAAATGCGAGCCCGAGCCTTTGGTATATGCCATTGGTGGGCGGTGAACAATTCTTCGACGGCTTCGGTTTCGATCACTACCGCGAGCGGTTTGGATGGACGGAAATTTCACTCGACAAAAACGAAGAGGATCACCCGCCGCAAAAGCCGCTCCTTCCCTTCCTTGAAAAGCTTAATCGTGAGCTCCCGCTCAAGTGGGATCGTGCTACGGGAAAGTTCGTGCGGAACGACGATTGGCTTTTATGGGATCTGCGCAAACACGAGTCCGGCGCGTCGGTCGCGGACGCTAGACAAGCAAGATCTACACAACGCGCGCCAAAGAGTCCCGGGAAGCCCAGGGACAAACGATAAGTTTACGATCATGCCCTCGGCCTACAGAACGAGGTCAAAACTTTGTAGAAGCAACCGGAAGCACGGAGTCACACAGAAACCAATTCATTGCAGTAACGCTTAAATCCCAACGAAAGCCATAGAATTATGACGAAAATCAAACAAGGGCCTTGGACCCGTATTCGGCCACTGCAGCGCGATGAACTGGATCCTTACACACAGGCCGGAATGATGACCGGAGAGCTCACCTGGGGAGGGAATCCCAACAATCTTTGCAAGGTAATGGCATACACACCCCGCCTCCTGCAAACGGAAGTCGAGTACTGCAACACCTTCATCTTCGATCCGCGCACTTTGCGCGGAGATATCCAAGAGGCAGGGTTCAACGACCGCTTCATCAAAGAACTTGTGATCTCTCGGACCTCGCTGATTAACCGAGCGCGTTATTCGGTAACCCATCATTCAGTTATCGGGCTGAGTCTCTTTGCGGATGCTGGCCGCAGAGACGAAGCCATACCGAAATATTTGCATCTTCATGAACACGAAAAACACCGTGAAGTCTACACTGAGCGAGAACGCGTCGTGCTCGATTATGCGGCGAAGGTGACAAGGGATGCTCATCTCGTGACCGACCAGGAGTTCCAAGAGCTGCGCCGCGTATTAAGCGAACACAATCTAAAAGACGACAAACTGAAAGACCTCACGACAGAACAGATGCCTCGTCACGTCGATGCCCAGATCGTAGAGGTTACTTGGTTGATCGGGCACTTCTGCTTACTGAATCGGTGGTTTATCGCCCTTCAAGTACCCGATGAAAGCCCTCAAGATGAGTGGAATTTTGCCGCGGTTTACGAGGAAGTCGTCCCTGAACAAATCCGTCGTCGAAATGATCAGATCCTTGCTAGTGGTTTCTGACAGGTGGTGTCACTCGGCGTCGTTCATTCAGTGCGAGCTTTTGCGCGGAAACGCGCATGGCCATTGTATGAGTTCGGGCAACGCCTATCTGCTGGCCGTCCTCAAGGCCGGTCTGGCAGGTAGGACCCCCGTCCGATCCCGGTTTGTATCTTAATGCGTGGCGTTGGCGTAGGGGTAGGCGCACGGGTGCCAGCACCGATTGGGATTCGGACGCCAGCGGGACCGATCCCGATCTGTAGCGAACCGCGCTGGCCTGGCGCACTGGTAGACCCACGTGTGCCGGCCGATGAGTCGCGAACACGTGGGCCTGGAGTAGGAGAGCTCTTGTCGCGCTTTTTGGCTACCTCACTCTTCGGTTTTTCGCGTCGTCTGGGTTGAACGTCGATCGTGATTCGCTGCCGTTCTGTTACGCCATCGCGACCGAACATTGTCAGGGTATATTCGGTACGCTCCACCGGTGAGACACTAAGATTCCCTTCAGTCGAATCGACTTTACCGACTGAAGGATCAATAGAAGCGTGTTCGGCATTCTCCAATTTGTAAGAAAGCTTCGCACTCTCTCCGCGAACAATCGTTGTAGGAGTTCCCGCGAATCTGACAATTCGCGCCATTAGCGAGGGGTTGAGAGGAAGGTTCGCAGTTATCGAAGGAGTTACAGGAGTCAACGGTAGCGGCGTTGTCCCGGCTGGAGTTATGGTAGGGACTAGAGTCACTACTGCCGGCGGCAGTGTTGCCACTGGTACCGCCACAGCTGGAGTCGCTGCTGTTGGTGCAGGTGTCGTTATTGAAGTTACTGTCGGTGCTGGAGTCGCCGATGGTGGTGCAGGTGTCGTTATTGAAGTTACTGTCGGTGCTGAAGTCGCTGATGGCGGTGCCGGTGTGGTTGTTGAAGTTACTGTCGGTGCTGGAGTCGCTGATGGCGACCACAAGCGGAACTTCGATGCGACGGCCACGGCAACGATGACCGCGCAAATTACCGCAACCAAGCCAGCGAGTAACTTCCAGTGCTTCCACGTTGGAATTGTCGGAGGGGCAACTAACTTCAGATTGTGGCGAGTAATGCCTGCGCCAGCTTTGTCGCGAAGCTCTTCGCGTATTTGCAGAGCTTGCTCAAGCGATTGCCGTGCTTCGGAAAAATTTCCCTCACAAATTGCTTTCGTGCCATCTTGATGACGTACCCATCCCAAAGCGGCCTTGTCGCCTGCGGCAATCGCGGATTGAGCGGCTAAAGACAAGGCATTCGTCCAGGATTCCCAGCGACCGGTCAAAACCAATGGGAGCTCCACCGACCTGGTTATGCGCATGACCTCCGCTGCCATGCCAAACTTGACGCCCCAGCGCAGGCTGTGCATCAGAACGGGCACTGTTTCCAGAATTGTTTTTACGTCGCGCTGGCGCGGCCCTGAAACCCAATCTGCAAAATAGGCGACGGCTCGTTTGCGCTCCTCAGTTGCCTCCGCCGGCTCCGGCATGAATAGAGCAAATTCTCCGGCTAGGGTGTAACGCCGCTGGCTGCGCACATCCACAGCATCTTCAGGCTTTTCCGGGTGCGCGCGCGCTTGCGACCGCTCTACGACGCCGCGCGTTGTTTCGAACAACCCCGATACATTCCCAGTTCCTACCGCCCCTGACCCGAGCGTCTCAAGAAGTCGATCATGGCCTGCCTTATAGTCCAACGAGAGATCAACGTACTGCAAGCGGCGCAGTCGAAATGGAATCTTACATTGGCGATGTAGGACAGGGACAACCGTTTTGCCATCTTCCAACGCAAGGGAGACCTCATCCATCACGTTAGTGGATTCCACGGCGGAGGGCGAAAGAACCACTACGAGTTGGAGACACTTTGCCAAAGCGTCCTCAACGGCACGGTCCCAGCGCTGACCGGGCGCGATGTCGAGTTGGTCTACCCACACGCCGGCCCCTCCAGTCCGCAAGTCTTTGGCAAGACGCAGCACGAACTCGGCGTCTTCACGAGCATAGCTCAGGAAAGCAAATTGAATTGGCGGTTGTAATGGCTGTGTGAGTTTTGCTGCCAGCGGACGGTCGCGAAATTCTGCCCGTTCGTCTTCAGCAAATCCGGCGGTCGCACCCATCCGTTGAGGCCGCGTGAAAGACGCGTGCGTGCGCACTAGGTGGCGCTCTTCAAGTTCTTCCAGAATTGTCTCGACATCGTCGATCTGCAGTAATTCGCCGAGCATTGTTGCTTGCACTGGAGCACCATTAAAAATTGCGAGGGTGGAAAGAATCCGGCGATGCACGCTGGTAAGCGGTGCGGTGACATGTTCCGCTAATTTTTCTGGTGAACCATCTGATCGCAAATCCTGCGCAAGGCTCGTCAGCGAGTGACCATTCAACTGCGCCAGTGCAGCCTCTTGAAGGATGCGCAGAGGATTTCCTTTCAATGCGACCGTGATTGGTTCGACGACCAACGCTTCATCACCCGTCAAAGGGCGACTTAGCTCTCGCTCGATCAGTGTCTTTACATCCTTCGCCGGCAAACCAGCGAGCGGCGTCGCGTGCGCTTCACTGCCCCACAAATGCCGCTCAGGAGAACCTAGCAAGAACGTGCACGCCGCCGCGACATTCATTACTCGCTCCGCCTCAGTGCGCGTTAATTCGGCCGCGTCGAGCATAACCAAAGCGTTTTTGCTCTGCAAGTCGTGGCGTAATTGCGAGTCAGTCGGTTTAAAAGGAATGTCGCATTCGAAAAAATCACCCCAGAGCAGCTGGAGTACGTCGTCAGGCGGAACGCCGCGTATCTCCCGATAAATGATACCGTCTCGGAAAAGCTTAGAATTAATCGTGTACGCCAAATAGCGCAAAACAACAGTCTTCCCTATTCCTGCCTCCCCAAAAAGCTCCACCGACTGCAGACTTTCCAGCGCGCGAATCGCTGCTGCGCTCTCTTCATTGCGATCCAAAATAGCCGGAAACGGCCGCGGTCGAAGCTCGATCGGGACTGGACGCGCCGTGGGTCGAGGCTGTTGCCTCGTTGCGATCACATCAACGATTCCTCCGTGGACTGAATCGATTCGCAGGACGTGTGAGCCAACCACGATCTGGCCACCGTCCTTTTTTTGTACGCGAGCCTCGATCCGTTCTACCAATGTGGTTTGGTTGGCCATCGGCGATCGCCCAGTAAGGTTAGGGACGGGTTACCTCTTTTTCAACTAAAATCGCAGAAGCCATTAAGCAGAGCCTAGACTCCGGGCAACGGAGGACTGGCGCTTGGCCCGTCCTCGCTGGTTGCGAAGCCTGGCGCACTACGGAGTTCTTTGTTCCCTGGGGTCAAAGTTTTAGCGGAGCTGGGTGCACCGGCTCTTTGTGGGTAATATCACCCGGTGGAAAGAATCGGTCACGTATTCGGTAGCGCGGTATCTTTTACCTCGCGACGACCTTGGTTAAGGGTCAATTGTTGGCGGTTTCATTTATTCTGCTCGCCTTTCGTCGCCACTTATTGCCAGATAAATGTCCGTTTTAGGCAGGAATTGGCGCTTTCTGACGATTTCAGCTGGCTCTGCTTCCCTCGTGCGAGCGAAAACCGGTCGGATTAGGAAACCCTTGTTCTATCCGTTGAACTACGGGGACGGCTGACATTTTCGATTCTAGGTTTTCGATTGCCGATTGCAAAGAGGTTAGCGCAAGCTCGCGCTTCGTTCTTTCACGATGTGCACATAGGCTTTGAGCGCAGCAGAACGATTTTCGGCTTTCCATGCGATGCACGATTCGGTCACCACTGTCGGACTTAATGGCCTGAACACGACATTCTCGTGCGGCAGTTTTTTGACCTGATCGGGTAAAAGAGCGACACCCAAGCCCGCTGCCACCGCTTGAATGAGTGCTCGTTCAATATCGGCATCCTGGAGAACTTTGGGCGTAAAGCCAACCTGCTGGCAGGTCGTGGTTAACCAATGGCGATAACCCGGATAAGCTCTCTCCGACATACCGATGAAGAACGTGGGTTCCAGGTCTCGGAGTTTAATAATTGGTTTCTTTGCCAAGGGATTGCTTCTTGCCAACGCCGCGACGGTTTTATACGAGGCAATCGATCGAAATTGCAATCCGCGCTCTTCGATCGGCTCTCGTAATCCCACAAAACCCAGATCAATCTTACCATTCTCGAGCGCACGAAATTGATCGCCGCATGTCATTTCGAAAAGATTAATCGAGACCGTTGGAAATGAGCGTTGAAACGTGGCGAGAGTGATCGGAAGCAAGGTGTAAAAAAGGTCCGCGACGTATCCAATATTGAGCGCGGCAACTTCGTGGCGACTTAAGCGCTGGACCGATTCAATAATCTCCGCACTGTGCGCGAGAACGCGTCTCGCATCGGCCAAGAACGATTTGCCTTCCTCGGTCAAGCGGACCTCCCGCTTTGTGCGATCAAGAAGCCGCACGCCGATTTCCTCTTCGAGATCTTTGATCTGGCGGGTGAGCGAGGGCTGAGCGAGATGCAACTTTCGCGCGCCTTTTGTAAAGCTAAGTGCGTCCGCGACCGCGACGAAGTATCGAAGGTGACGCAGTTCCATGGGCCAGAGTAAGTATACCGACGTTATAGGTAAAAAGCATCACTGACCAAGAAACAAAGTATTGGCCGATCCGAGTCATGAAGACGACAGGCGCAAGCAGAAGGGAACAAAATTAACATGCAAACGAAACTACCGATAAATGGGACAATTCAACATCCCGACTTGGCAGAGGCGTTGCGCGGAGAGAGCGGCACATTCTTCTGCCAGCAAGGTGGCCAAGGCTACATTGTGACAGCAGCGGAAGGCTTCTCCATTAAATCATTGCGGCCAGTCGGTCGCAAGATCATGGAAGCCAATGTGGTCCTGCAGGCTACTCCAGAACCCTGGGCGATCACGAAAATCTCCGAGGATGTTCTTGAGTTTGGCGCGGTACCACAACCCTCTCGCCAACAGCGAGCCGCCTAAAGGCTGAATGAGTTCCCCGCGTGTTTGTGCACGCGGGGCGACTTGTTTTAAGGCAAACACACTACGAACCATCCTCGCAGGCCATGTCAACGCGGGGATCGCAAGCGCATGAGACTCTTTGGGAATTATCAAGGCCTGGGCTTCGATTGATTCGCTCACCGCGGCGAGCTTACCCTTCGCGCGCAATCGCTACGCAGCAATCTGGCCGAGAATGGCGCGCAGTTCGTGAAAGTCCACCGGCTTGGTCAGATGAAAATCGAAACCGGCTTCTTTGCCGCGCTCAATATCATCAGGCGTTCCAAATCCGGTGAGCGCTACAGCTTTAACGGGTCGTTTTCGTTTGGCCTCGGCAACCAGATCATAGCCGCTGCCGTCCGGCAGGGCGATATCGGCCAGAACGACATCGAACTCTTTTGAACGGATAATCTTCCGTGCACTCTCCGCATCATCGGCGACGGAAATTTCGTGGCCGAAATGCGTAAGCAGGTTGGATAAGGCTTGCAGGGTGTCGCCGTGATCTTCGACGACCAGAATACGCAAGCTTTTACCGGGATATGAATCTCTGGTTCGATCCTCGTTCATCTTCACCGTTGCGGGGGACCCGTACACCGAAATCGCCGCGCCGTCCAATTTCTTTGAGAAATCATGGATCGGTTGTCAGACTTCTCGCGGTTGTATGACTGAGTAAGATCGACAGCTATGGCCGACAAGGAGATTGCTACGTTAAGGGATGCTCTGCGTGGCACGAAGTTCGTTTACATCGCAGCGTCGTTCGCCGCGTTGGGCGGTCTTCTGTTTGGATACGATACGGGCGTCATTTCCGGCGCGCTCATTTTTATCAAGCGCGAATTTGGCCTAACGACTGTAGCCGAGGAAATTGTTGTCAGTGGGGTTCTGTTGGGAGCGACTCTTGGCGCAATCGTCGGCGGCAAAGCCGCCGATCTCTTCGGCAGGCGAAGAGTTTTGCTTGTGACGGCTGCAATTTTCGGTATTGGCGCGCTCGCCAGCGCGGTGGCGCCATCGCCTCCCGTGTTGATCGTCAGCCGAGTCGTTCTCGGTTTGGCCATTGGTCTCGCATCGACAAACGTTCCGGTTTATCTATCCGAAGTTGCGCCTCCGCACGCGCGGGGCTGGATCGTATCGCTTTTTCAACTCGCTGTTACCGTTGGCATCGTCGTTGCATATCTGACCGATTACGCTTTTGCGGGCGTCGAAGGTTGGAGATGGATGCTCGGTTTCGCCGTCGCTCCGGCGCTCGTCTTCGGAACCGGCATGTTTTTTCTGCCGGAAACTCCGCGTTGGCTCATTCGTGGCGGGCATCATGACGTCGCGCACCGCGTTCTCGTTCGCATCCGTGAGCTTGGCGATGTCAACGCCGAGATCGAAGAGATCAAGGCGAGCCTGGCGCAACAAACTGAGGGCGGACACTGGACCGATTTGCTGCGTCGGCAGGTTCGCCCAGCTCTCGTCGTTGGATTAGGTCTCGCCGTCTTCCAACAAGTTACCGGCATCAACACGGTGATTTATTATGCACCGAAAATTCTTCAGACCGCCGGATTCAATTCCGCTTCTGGCGCGATCCTGGCAACCGTGGGTGTCGGCGTTGTAAATGTTGGCATGACAATCGTGGCGATGTTCCTAGTTGACCGGGCAGGCCGCCGCCCGCTGTTGCTGGTCGGTATCGCCGGAATGATCATCACGCTTGGCGCGCTCGGTTTGAGTTTCCGGTATCCATCGGGACAGCTCGCCTGGATCGCTGTGATTTGTCTGATGGGCTATGTCGCTTCGTTTGCAATCAGCCTCGGACCGATCTTCTGGCTTTTGATCGCCGAGATTTATCCACTAAGAATTCGCGGAGTCGCCGAGGGTACGGCGGCCACGTTCAACTGGGCCTCAAACCTGATCGTCTCGCTTACCTTTCTGACATTGGTCGAGAAACTTGGAGCGAGCTCTACGTTTTTTCTCTATGGGCTCGCTTCAGTGGCGTCGTGGCTTTTCGCTTATTATTTTGTTCCAGAAACAAAGGGGCGCACTTTGGAACAGATCGAAGCATTCTGGAGAGCAAGGCATCGTGCGCGCCAGAGAGCCTCGTGGCGTTAAAGCAATCAGGGTAGCGCACGCCTCTGGCGTGTTGGTTTCGGCGTCGCGCCGAAACAGGCTTTCAAAAAATTCACGACTCGACAAGGACGTATCGTGCCAAGAGAAAGTTTGCGATCGCGAGACGCGCTCGCCAGCACGCCGGAGGCGTGTGCTACCCCAATCGTTCGCGATTGTGCGGTTTCCCCAGATCAAGCAAGGGGCCGATGGGAACGATTCGAGTCGGATTAATTTCAGTGTGCGTCATGTAGTAATGACGCTTGATGTGGTCGAAGTTGACCGTGTCGGCGATGCCCGGCTGTTGATATAAATCCATCAAATAACCCTGCAGATTTCGGTAATCGATAATGCGGCGCAGATTGCACTTGAAGTGGCCGTGATAAACGACGTCGAATCGGACGAGTGTGCAGAAAAATCTCCAATCGGATTCGACGATGCGATTATCGAAAAGGAACCGGCTCTTCGACAAGCGTTCCTCCAGTTGATCGAGTGCCTCAAATAATTTTCGGGAGGCAACCTCGTATGGCCGCTGACGCGTGGCGAAACCGGCTCTGTAAACACCATTGTTCACATTGTCGTGCAAAAAGCTGCAGAGGTCCGCGTGCTCGGTTTCGATATCTTTTGGAAAGAAGTCCAGATCTTTGTTCCGGGCGAATTCATTAAACGCCGTGTTGAACATGAGGCAGATATCGTCCTCCGAATTGTTCACGATCTTCTTCGTTTGTTTGTCCCAGAGCACCGGCACAGTGACGCGCTCGTTGTAGTTCGGATCGGTCGTCTTGTATGCTTCGCTCAGAAACTGGAAACCGCTGATGGGATCCGTTGATTCAAACGGCGCGCCCAGTGGAATTTTGCCACTCGGATCGCGAAACGCCCAGCCATTCTGGTCACGGATCGGGTCGACAATGGTCATGCTGATCGCTTCCTCGAGTCCTTTTAGCTTTCGGAAAATTACGGTGCGACTGGCCCACGGGCATGCCAGCGAGACGTAAAGATGATATCGGCCCGCCGCGGCGGGGTAGGGCGTTGATCCGTCATTGGAGACCCATTCACGGAACGCATCTTGCTGCCGCTGAAATTCGCCGGACTTAGTCTGCTCGGTAGGAAACTGCGCTTTCATTTGAGCCACGAATCCGCCTTCGCACGAGGCTACGGCGCGACAGGTTCGACACTAATAAACACGAATCAGAGAAAAAAGCAGAGCTGACCACCGATTACACGATAAAGAATCCATGGAATGACAGAGCACGCGGTAGCCCACTAAACACGCGAATTCATCCGAAAATCTCGAAATCTGAAATCACCAAACCTTTCGTGTCATTCGTGTGTTTAGTGGGCAAGTCTGCCGTCTTCTATCATTTGTGTCTATTCGCCTGGCACGCCGAAGCGGGCGAAAGCGGCTGTTGATTCGCGGTTAGTCCAAGCCGGCCCCGTTGACAGCGAAAAAGCCGAATGCTACCGTCGCGCGAATTTACGTGGAAGTCCGCAAAACGCGTTTCCCGTAGAGATGTGCATACTGTGTTAAACAGTCAGGTCTTGGTGCTTAACCGCCTCTGGCAGGCGGTGAACATCTGCTCGGCGCGTCGCGCCTTCGCGCTGGTGTACGCGGGGCACGCTCAAATTGTTTCATCGGACGAGGCGAACAATTTCATGACGCATGATTTCGAAAGCTGGCGCGACTTATCGGCAAGCGCGCCGGACCATGAGGTTGTCACGACCATTTCGTTTAAGATTCGCATCCCGCGGGTGATTGTGCTTCTGGTTTTCGATCGGCTTCCAAAGAAGGAAGTGAAATTTACCCGGCACAACGTATTCGAGCGCGACAAGAACACCTGTCAGTACTGCGGCGAGATTTTCGATCGCAGTGAACTCAACCTCGACCATATCGTGCCGCGCGACCGCGGAGGGACAACTACGTGGGAGAATGTGGTTTGCTCGTGCATTCCTTGCAACACGCGCAAAGGCAACCGGCTGCCGCGTGAAGCGCACATGGGCCTGATCCGTAGACCCAAACGGCCAAAATGGCGGCCGTTCGTCCAGGTCACTTTTGCCACGCCGCAGCACGACCTCTGGAAGCATTTCGTCGATCTCGCGTACTGGAACGTTGAACTGAGTGACTGAGGATCGCATTGTAGGGCGTTTGACTCGTTCGCTCCCGCTCACTCGGTCTCCGGCCTTCCCGTCTATGTGCTCGGCGCCCGCCGGCTCCATTCTGTGAAACGCCGGCGCCTGACACAGACGCCCTACAACGGCTCGACGGCTGCCCAAGTCGTCGTTGCTTGTTAACGCGGCGTTGAATCGTTAAAGCGAAGCCGCCGCTTCATCGGTTTAACGCTTTATCGCTTCAACGCATCCAAAATCGGCTGCGGATAAACGCCTAGCCAGATCGTGGCGATGATCAATGCGCTGATTGCCAGGCGAGATAGCGCGGTCACAGGAATCTTGTCTGTTTTGTTCGCAGACTGCCAATACATCGCGCGAACCACTTTAAGATAATAGTAAAAGCCGCAGCCAACGGTGATCACTCCGACGACGACCAGCACTGTTTGATGCTGGGCGATGGCCGCGTAGAAGATAAAAAATTTTCCCAGGAATCCAGCCGTGAACGGAACCCCTGCCAGCGAGATCATTCCGATCAGCATCGCAAACGCGAGAAAGGGCGATCGTTTCGCTAAACCATCGAAATCCGCAATCTGCTCGCCGGTTTGCTGGGCCACGATTATCAAAACCGCGAAACTTAACAAGGTCATGAGCAGGTAAGCAGCGAGATAAAAGCTAATCGCTGACGCGTCGAAACACGCTACACCGATCAGCAGATAACCGGCGTGCGCGATGCTCGAGTAGGCCAGTAGTCGTTTCAAATTCGCCTGCGGCAAGGCAGCGAGATTTCCGTAAATCAAAGTAAGCAGCGCGATCACGACGATCAGTCGCTGCGTTTGTGGCAGCGCCAGGAATGGTTGCAATACCCGAAGCAACACGACGAATCCGGCCGCCTTCGAACCGACGGAAAGATACGCAGTCACAGGTGTAGGTGCGCCCTGGTAAACATCCGGCACCCAGATCTGGAACGGCACCGCCGCGATCTTGAAACCGAGCGCAGCCAAGACAAGTACCATGCCTAACAGCGCTGCGTTACGGTCAGTCGTTGGATTCGCTAAGGCGTCTGCGATTTGCTGGAGATTTGTTTGACCGGTCGCGCCAAAAATCCACGCGATCCCATACACGAGAAAGCCTGTCGAAAGCGCGCTTAGCACGAGATATTTTGTTCCCGCCTCGAGAGTCATCGGATTGCGCCGGGTGAAACTGACCAGCACGTAAAAAGAAATCGCCACCAGCTCCAGCGAAACAAAGATGAAGACGAAATCGATTGCTGACACCAGGTACATCAGACCGACGCAGGTGAAAATGGGGAGCGCGAAAAATTCGCCAAGACCCGCCTGTAGTGTGCCGCCAGGAAAAGAACTGCGTACCACCGGTGCGTAGTCGATCATCAGGATCAAAACGAAGATTGTGGTGAGCAGTGAGAATTGCTTGAAGAACATCGAGAGCCGATCTGCGGTGTAAAAACTCCAGAAGCCCGTCGCCTGACTGGGGGATGCCCTGGGGGCTACGAAGAAACTCGCCACAAGAACCAGTGCGAGACCGGCAATTGCCACGAATGCCAGTACGCGTTTATCGATCTTCGTGGCAAACGCTTCTGCTAAAAGCATCGCCATCCCAAGTACCAGCACTGCGATCTCAAGTTCTGGCGCCGTGATGGTCATCGTTTGTTAGCGACTTTGTAGCTACGCCCCTGTGGGGCGTTTCCGTCCGCTGGACCCATAAACCGCAGACGGCGCACAGCGCCGTGGCTACAGCTCTGCTCATCTGCGAGGTGGCTACTATTTGCCGAGAGATAAGTCTGGAAGGTCGGTGTTACCATTTGCACAAGGGATTGCGGAAAAAATCCATAGCAAAGAAGTCCTCCAACAACTAAGACGACAGGGACTCGCAGCGCGGGACGAAGATCGCCAACCTCTTTCCATCGCTCATTCATCGTGCCCATGAATGTCTTGCGGTAGGCCCGCAGCATATAAACCGTGGAGATCACCACTCCCCATAGGGCAAGCACCGTCGCGATCTGGAAGATGTGAAAGTGAGCCATCTCCCACCCGTTCTTGAACGCGCCGAAAAAGATCATGATTTCCCCGGCAAAGTTCGCAAGACCAGGCAGGCCGATCGCAGCAAATACGCCGAAACCAAAAGCGAGGCTGGCAAAGGGCATCACTTTGCCAAGCCCACCCAGCTCATCGAAAACCAACGTGCCCGTTTTTTTACGCAGTTCTCCTGCCAAGGCAAACAGGAGGGCAATCGAGAGTCCGTGAGCAAATATCAACACAACGGCACCGGTCGTGGAGAGAACAGTGGCGCTCGCAATTCCCAGGAAAATATAACCCATGTGCATTACGCTCGAGTAACCAAGCATCCAATCGAGCCGTTTCTGCGCGATGGTGACCAGACCAATGTAGATAATGTTACCAAGCAGCAGCACCACGAGCAGATTGGCCCAGTGATGCGTGCCTTCGGGGAGTAGGGGAATCGCAAGCCGCAACAGACCGTACAAACCAAATTTTTTTAGTACTCCCGAATGCAACATTGCCGCGGGCGCTGGAGCCGACGCGTACGCTTCCGGCGCCCACGTGTGGAATGGAAAAAGCGAAATAAGAATTCCAAAACCGATAAGCAGCAGCAGGTAAACATGGCGTTGTGCGTCCGCCGAGATCTGACCGAGGCCGGCGGCTGCGGTTAATGCGCGAATGTCAAAGCTGCGTGCCGCGAGGGGAAAACTTTGGTAAAGGAGAATCAGGCCGAGCAGCAGAATGAAGCTGCCAATTGCCAGATAGATAGTGATCTTCCACGCCGCCGCGACACGATTTCCGCTGCCCCAGATCCCGATCAATAAAAATGTGGGGATTAGCGCGAGCTCATGAAAGGCATAAAAGAAAAATAAATCGATCGAGGCAAAAGCGCCGATAGCGCCGCCTGAAATGAACAACAGGCATGCATAGAACGCATTTTCATACTTCTCAATCGTTCCCGTAAACCATACGGCGGCCAGCGTGACGATCGTAGCCAGTAAAATCATAACGAGACTCAAGCCATCGATTCCCGTCGTGAAGCTCAGGTGCCAGTCCGGAGATATCGTAAATGAAGTTACATGCTGAAAATCACGTTGGCTCTGGTCGAAAAACGCCAGGAGAAACAACGCCGCCGCAAATGCCAAAACCGATGCGACTAACGCTGTCTTGCGAGCAGGTGCGCCGGCCATGATCAGAATGGCGGCGATAATCGGGCAGAAAATGATGAACAAGACCATCAGTAAAAATTACGAAGCTCGAATGACGAATGACGAAGAAATGACGAAGCTCGAATGATGAGCTCTTTGAGCCGCGCCGTGAGCTTTTTTTCGCCGTTCATCATTGTCTTTCGTGTGTTTCGTGGGCTAAAATTTCAGGAGCGGAAAACAGCGAAGTAGATGAGGGCGACAACACCTAGCCCGAATAGGAACACGTAGGCTTGCAGATTCCCCACCTGAATCAGTCGAAGGAGTGCCCCGATTCCCCAGGTTCCGCGACTGCTGCCATCGACTGCGGCAGTATCAATAATCCATCGATCAAAGAAAGCCGAGATGCGCGCGAACAGTTCCTGTGTCCAGTTAATCAGCCAGGCGTAAATCTCGTCGAAATAAAACTTGTGGCGTAGAACCTCGACATCGATTGGTTCGCCCGTTCGGTTGCGGTAAATCGCAATCGCCAACCCGCTCCCCACGACGAGCGCAGCGAACGCCAGGGCAGGAACAAAGAAAGCGACTCCCTTCTCTATCGGAAAAGTGAGGAAGTTTCGCGCGAAAAATCCAAACCCACCTAGCGCGGCGAGAATTGCGAGTACGATCAGCGGTCCCGTCATCACGACCGGTGATTCCTTGCTCAGGCGTGCGACTTCGCTGCGTGTATCTCCGAAAAAGACGATGACCAGTAAACGCACAACGTAAAAGGCTGTTAGAAACGCTGTGAACAGTCCCACAATGAAAATCGGTGTGTTGCGCTCGTAGGCGATCGCGAGGATCGCGTCCTTGCTGAAAAATCCGCTGAATGGTGGGCAGCCTATCAACGCGAGCGCGCCGACGGCGAAAGTAACAAATGTGATTGGGAGTTTCCTGGAAAGCCCTCCCATTTTCCAGATGTCTTGCTCGTGATGAAGCATCACGATGACCGAGCCAGCCCCGAGAAAGAGAAGCGCTTTGAAAAACGCATGAGTGAACAGATGAAACATCGCAGCGTCGTTCGAGGCGAGACCGACTGCCATCATCATGTAACCAAGTTGCGAGAGCGTTGAGTAAGCCAGGATGCGTTTAATGTCGTTCTGCTGTGTTGCGATCAACGCGGCCATCGCCGCGGTGATCGCACCGATCCACGCAACGACCAAAAGCGCGGTCTGCGACGCTTGAATGACGAACGCCACACGGACCAGCATGTAAACGCCGGCAGCGACCATCGTCGCGGCATGGATCAAAGCAGAAATTGGCGTCGGACCTTCCATCGCATCTGGCAACCAAACGTGCAGCGGAAACTGCGCCGACTTGCCGACCGCTCCGCAGAAGATCAAAAGCGCGGCGATTGTGACAAATGCCGGGTGACTCGCCAGGCTCGGCATCCGTGGCGCGATTTCCGAGAAAACGATCGAGCCAGTCGCCATCCAAACCATCAGGATTCCGATCATGAATCCAAAATCACCTACGCGGGTAGTGATGAAGGCCTTGTTACCCGCATCCGCGGCGGCGTCGCGATAGAACCAGTGGCCGATCAGAACGTAAGACGTAAAGCCGACTAATTCCCAAAAGATGAACAGCATGACGAAATTGTTCGCGAGAACGATTCCAAGCATCGCGAACATGAAGAGCGAAAGCGCGGCGAAATAACGGGATTTACCTTCGTCGTCCCGCATATAACCCAGCGAATAGATATGAATGGTCGCTCCGACCCCGGAAACCAGAACGAGCATCGTCTTACTCAGCTGATCCAAGGTAAAGCCGAGCGGCACCTTAAAGGTGCCGCTAATATCGATCCAGGCGAACTCAGTTGCGGCAATGCCGGATTGCGTGAAGATCAAACAACTGCACGTAAAACTGACGAGCACTGCCGCAATCGAAATAAAACTGCTCACCGCTTTCCAGCGCAGTGTGAAAAGCGTGATAACACCCGCGCTAAACAGCGGAGCGAGCAGGATGACCCACGGAAACGTCATATTATTCGCCCACGAAACACACAAAAGATACGAAAGTTCTAGAGATGGAGATCAACAGGTTCCTGGATTCTTGGCAGGAGGCGCTCGTATTCTATCCTCGGATAATGGCCAAAGTTTACCAGCAGGCCCAATTTGCACCCGGTGGCGGCGAGATAATTCAAGAGTTGTGCCCGGTGCTCGTCGACTAACGCAGAAAGCGCTTTGATCTCGAGGACGATTTTCTCATAGCAAAGAAAGTCAGGCGAGAATGTTTGAACCAGCGTGCGACCGCGGTATTGGAGTGTTTGCGGTGGCTTCGATAGAAACGGAACCTTTTGAAATTCCAGCTCAATTTCCAAGCACTCGTGATAGACGGGTTCGTGAAAACCGCAGCCTTTATCCTTATAGACGTTAAAACAGGCGCCGACAATGGCGTAACTTTCGTCTTTGTAAATTAGTTCTGCCTTTTCGTCGTTTCGTGTCATTTCGTGTGTTTGGTGGGCTAAAATTTCAGGCTGGTGATATCTTTCACATCCGTCGTTTGGCGCGCGCGGTAGAGTGCAACGAGAATTGCCAACCCGACCGCAACCTCAGCTGCGGCCACCGTAATGATAAAGAATACAAACACTTGTGCGTTGTAATCCGGCAACCCGGTCGGACCGACGCGGAATCGCGAAAACGCAACGAGTGACAGATTTGCCGCGTTCAACATCAGCTCAAGTGACATGAGGATGATGATGAGATTGCGACGCAGCATCACTCCGGCGAACCCGATCGCGAAGAGGATGCCGCTCACCATGAGGTAATCGCCGAGTGTGATCATGAGACAAGAATGACGAAGCACGAATGACGAATGTCGAGGGAATGAGGAAGCTCAAATAAGCGAATGATAGGCAGTCTGCACGCCACGACGTTTCGGACTTCGTCATTCGGATTTATTTCGTCATTCGTCATTCGGATCTCGTCATTGTTTCGGTTCGCGTTTGCTCAAAAGCACCACACCAATCGTCGCCACCAGGACGAGTACGCCGACGATTTGAAATGGTAGATTGTAATTCCTAAAGAGGACTGCGCCGATGTTCCGCACATCGTCGATTGTCGATCCAGGCAATGGCGGAAACGGATTTTGCGCGAACTTAAGATGGCTGATTACAGAAAAGATCTGACCCAATAGAATCAGAGCGACGGCAACTCCGCCGGCTGTTGCCAGCCAATTGATCCGGCGCGTTTCTTCGGCGCGCAGGTTGAGAAGCATGATGATGAAAAGAAAAAGCACCATCACGGCGCCGGCGTAAACCAGCACTTGAATGATCCCGATGAAATAGGCGTTGAGCGACATGAAGAGCGCTGCGAGACCCAGAAATGACACCACCAAGCTCAGGGCGCTCGCCACGGGATTGCGGTTGATGACGACGGCCGCACCGAAGATCAACGTCAGCAAAGCAAAGATCCAAAACAGGAACGGTGACATCAGTTTTAATTTCGAATTTCGAATTTCGAATTTCGAACTTGGCCGTTCATTTCCTCTTGTTCCATTTCAGTACGACGCCATGCATCACTCCACCGATCTCGAGCAGCTTTTCCTTGTGATGCACCATGTCGGCTCGCTTAAAACCGGTGATCGCGTAGTCCTTGCGCAGAAAAATCGCCTGCTCGGGGCAAACTTCTTCGCACATTCCGCAAAAAATGCAGCGGATCATGTCGATATCGAACGCCTCAGGGTACTTCTCGACTTTGGCGAACCGATCGGTTGAGTCGATTTCGCCCGGAATAATCTTAATCGCGCGTGGCGGGCAAATGAATTCGCAGAGCTGGCATGCCACGCAACGCACGCGCCCATCTTCATCGCGGACAAGCGCGGGTGCACCGCGATAATAGTCCGGCAGGTTGCCGTCCCATTTTTGTTCAGGGTACTGCATCGTTACCTTGGTGCGTCCCAGCAGCAGGTTTTTGAAATGCTTAAACGTGATCGCCAGCCCAGCGACGATGGCAGGCAAATACAATCGTTCGCGCCAGTTAAGCTTTGGTCGTGAAACGGTGATGGCCATGATTAAGGGTGCCCGCGAATCACACGAATTGACGCGAAAGGTTTATGAAACAGAAGCCTCAAAAAATATTCGCGGGATTTGCGTGATTCGCGGGTGAAGTTATTTGCCGTGTCTACTGAATGAAAGGGACAATTGCTGCGACAACGAAAATGTTAACCAGCGCGATCTCGAAGAAGAAAAGCCAGCCGAGACGCATAAGTTGATCGTAGCGAAACCGGGGCAGGGTCCATCGCACCCACATAAAAAAGAAAATGATAATGGCGACCTTTGCGAAGAAGACGGCGATATTGATCAGGCCGAAGATCCATCCGTGCGACCCATCGGGAATTCCCGGCAGATGCCAGCCGCCAAAAAATAAAGTCACGATCACAGCGGATCCAGTGATCATGGCGGCGTATTCGCCCAGGAAATACAGAGAGAACTTCATCGAGCTGTATTCGGTGTTATAACCGCCTGCCAGCTCCTGCTCGGCCTCGGGAAGATCAAATGGCAGCCGGTTCGTCTCGGCAAAAATTGCAATCGTGAAAACGACAAATGAAATGATCATCGGAATAGTGAGCAACCATTTCCATGGGTTCGTCCAGTCGCCGATGAACGGTATAATGAACCAGCCGTGCTCAATTTGATAACGCACCACACTGGTTAGACGCAAGTTGCCCACCAGAAGAAAAACGGGAATGACAGCAAGACCGAGCGAGAGTTCGTAAGAGAGCATTTGTGCACTGGAACGAATCCCTCCCAGAAACGGATACTTGGAATTCGACGCCCAACCGCCAATGACGATCCCGTAAACGCCAAGCGAAGCGATGGCGAAGACAAACAGAATTCCGACGTTCACATCGGCGATCACCATCGGGACTCCGAACAGCGTGCTACCAAAAGGAACAACAGCGATGGTGATGATGGCCGGCATCACCGCCAGGCAGGGTGCCAGCCAGTAATAAAATGTGTTCGCGGCGCGCGGCGTGAAATCTTCTTTCAGCAACAATTTGAACATGTCGGCAATTGGCTGAAGAAGGCCGGCCGGTCCGACCCGATTCGGTCCGAGCCGATCCTGAATTGCCGCGCTGACCTTCCGCTCGGCGTAAACCGCATAGGAAACCATTGGCAGGATCACGATAAAAAGGATCCCGATGATCTTGAGCAGGGAAGTGATGATAAAAAAGGATTCCGAAGTCATGGCGATCTTGGCGGGACTACGCGGCGTCTTGCCTGCATTGC
>Ga0209161_10001442_pt1 | contig 19724 bp, 20 predicted proteins | sample GraSoiAngelo_155_FD_186169 | JGI IMG/M metagenome (GOLD analysis project Ga0209161, IMG submission 186169) | Grasslands soil microbial communities from the Angelo Coastal Reserve, California, USA - 14_1009_13_30cm (SPAdes) (version 2) | ecosystem: Environmental > Terrestrial > Soil > Grasslands... | reverse complement strand
AAGGCGTGAGCGCCCTGCGGACGGTCGGCGGCCTCGCCGGCGCGCTCGACGATGCGCTCCGCCTCCACGGCGGCACGTGGATCGCCTGGGTCGGGCAGCACGTGCCCGACGAGCTGCCCCCCGAGACCACCGGCCTCGCCTATCCGATCCGCGCCGTGCGCTTGAAGGAGCGCGAGGTCAGCCACTACTACGCCGGCTTCTCGAATCAGGTGCTGTGGCCGCTCTGCCACATGTTCCCCAGTCGCTGTCGCATCCAGCAGAACTACTGGATGGCCTATCGTGCGGCCAACGAGCGCTTCGCCGCCACCGTGGCCGCGAGCGTCACGCGAAACGATCTCGTCTGGGTCCACGATTTCCATCTGTGCCTGGTGCCGGGGCTCCTGCGCGGTGCCGGCGTGCCGGTCCGGGTCGGGGTCTTCTGGCACATTCCCTTTCCGCCGCCGACGGTCTTCGGCATCCTGCGCTGGCGCGAGGAGCTGTTGACCGGGCTGCTCGGGGCGGACCTGCTCGCGTTCCAGACCGAGGCCGACGTCCGGAACTTCCTCGCGAACGTCCGGCAGTTTCTTCACGTCCCCGTCGTGGACGACCCGCCGACGGTGCGCCTGGCGGGGCGCGACGTGCGCGTGACCGCGCTCCCCATCGGCATCGACTACGAGCACTTCCATGCCGAGGCCACCGACCCCGACACGCGCGAGCGCGCCGCGCGCCTGCGGCACAACCTCGGCAGCGACGTGGTGCTGCTCGGCGTCGATCGCCTCGACTACACGAAGGGGATCGTCGAGCGGCTGCGCGGCTTCGAGCGCTTCCTCGAGCGACAGCCCGAGTGGCGGCGGCGTGTCTGCTTCGTGCAGGTGACGGTGCCGTCGCGCGACCGGGTGCCCGAGTACCGCGACCTGAAGCGGACGGTCGACGAGGCCGTCGGCCGGATCGCCGGCCGGTTCACCTACGAGGGGCGCTCGCCGCTGCGCTATCTCTACACGGCGCTGCCGCGTGAGCAGCTCATCGCGTATTACGCCGCCGCCGACGTGGCGCTGGTGACCCCGTTGCGTGACGGCATGAACCTGGTCGCCAAGGAATACGTCGCGTGCCGCGTGGGGACGCCCGGCGTCCTCGTCCTTTCGGAATTTGCGGGCGCCGCCAACGACCTGCGGGAGGCCGTCCTCGTCAATCCGTACGATCCCGAGGCGCTCCGCCGGCGGATCGAGATCGCGGTCTCGATGCCGCCCGAGGAGCGGGCGCGCCGCATGCGAGCCCTCGACCGTCGCGTCGCCACCCACACGATCCAGTGGTGGACTGCGTCGTTCCTCCAGCTCCTGGAGAACCCCGCGGCCACCCTGGCGATGACCGCGTAAGCGCCGAGGTCCCCATGCCGACCGTCGCCCGCGACTCCTTCCGCTTCTGGACCCGGCTGACGCTCACCAAGCTCACGGGCCGGCGGGCGTCGGACCTCGCCGAGCTGGTCGAGCAGCTGCGCACGGTTCCGCCGTCGGTCGTCTTCCACCACACGCATCATTTCCTCGTCCAGCACCAGCACCTCTCGCCCGAGCCGCCGAACGACTTCGCCTTCTGGGTGAGCAACGTGCTCCAGGAGGAGCAGCTCGGCGAGCGCCTCGCGGCGATCGACACTATCCAGTTCGCGCACCTGCGGGAGCTCCGCGACCGCATCGTCGACGTGATCGACGCCTACCTCGAGCAGCGGAAGGAGCTCCGTGCCGCGCCGACCGGAGAAGAGTTCCACTTCATGGACGCCGTCTCGTTCACGCTTCCAACGCGGTATCAGGCGTGGACGCTGGCCGAGTTCGCCGAGGCGCTCCGGCACGTGGGCAACGCCACGATCGCGTACCACCTCTTCGAAGCGCGGCTGCGCGTCGGCTCGGACGACAACGACTTCTCGCGCTGGCTCGAGCAGGAGCTCGGCGAGCGGGAGCTGGCACCGGCAATCCGCAAGCTCGACCCCTACACCCACACCAGCGACGGTCTCCGGCAACGGCTGATCGCGCTCATCGAGCAACGGATCCGGGCGGAGGCACACCGATGACCGGCGGCCTCGACGCATACGCGCCCTTCGTCGGCGCGGGGACGATCGAGGAGCTCCGGCTCCTCGGCGATCAGCTGCGCAACCGGCGGGTGCAGAACATCAACTCGACGGCGGTCGGCGGCGGCGTCGCGGAAATCCTCAACCGCCTGATCCCGCTGCTGCGCGAGGTGGGCATCGACGCTCGCTGGGACGTCATGCGCGGCGGCGACGAGTTCTATGCGGTCACGAAGGCGATCCACAACGGCCTGCACGGGAAGCCCGTGCCCCTCACGGACCAGGACGTCGAGGTCTTCCGCCAGACGACCGAGCAGAACCTCCGGACGCTCGAGCTCTCCGACGACATCGTCTTCATCCACGACCCGCAGCCGGCGGGGTTCATCAAGCGGCGGGCGCCGGGGTCGCGCTGGATCTGGCGCTGCCACATCGACCTCTCGTCACCGTGGCCGGCGGTCTGGGACTTCGTGCGCGAGTCGGTCGAGCACTACGACGTCGCGGTGTTCTCGGCCCCGCAATTCTCGCGCACGCTGCCCATCGACCAGGTGCTCATCTCGCCCTCGATCGACCCGCTCGCCGACAAGAACCGCGAGCTCGACCCGCACACGATCGACTCGGTCATCGCGGGGCTCGGGATCGACCCGTCGCGCCCGCTGGTCACGCAGGTCTCCCGGTTCGACCGGCTGAAAGACCCGCTCGGCGTGATCGAGGCGTTCCAGCTCGCGCGCAAGTACAACGACGCGCAGCTCCTGCTCGTCGGCGGATCGGCCACCGACGACCCCGAGGGTCGCGAGGTGCTCGCCGAGTGCCGGGAGCGCGCCGGGACGGATCCCGACATCCACGTCGTCGAGCTGCCCCCGACCGCCAACATAGAGATCAACGCCATCCAGCGGGCGTCGACGGTGATCCTCCAGAAGTCCCTGCGCGAGGGATTCGGCCTCACCGTGTCCGAGGCGCTCTGGAAGGGAAAGCCGGTGATCGCGGGTGCCGTCGGCGGCATTCCGCTGCAGATCACCCACAAGTACTCCGGCATCCTGACCCACACGGTCGAGGGTACCGCGTACTGGATCAAGCAGTTGCTGAACGCACCGGAGTTCGCGCGCCGACTCGGCGAGAACGGGCGTGAGCACGTGCGCCAGAACTTCCTGCTCACGCGCCATCTCCGCGACTACATGCTGCTGTTCCTCTACCTCGACCACCTCGGCGAGAGCCTGGTCGGCCTCGGGGCGGACGGTCGCGGCCGGTAGTCGCGGATCAGCCGGTCGTCCTGGTCAGGCCGCCGTCCGGGAGTCCTCCTCGCGCTCCTCCCGCCGCGCGCAGATGCGCAGGACGCGGATCCGAGAGAGCCCGAAATGCGCGGCGAGCGCGCGGTGCGTCCACCCCGCCTGCCGCAGGGTACGGATCTCGTCGTCCCGCTCCGCCTTCAGGCGGCTCGCCAACCCGCACGAGATGATGGAGACCTTCGACACACTGATGCCGAACGTTTCCGCCACGACGCGCAGCGGCTGTCCGGAACGGATCATCTTGACGATGTCGTCTTCCGCGGGCCGTGCGCGCTTGGTGCGCCGGACAGCAGTCTGCTGACCGTCGGCGAACGGGATGACCGGCGCGTTGCGCAGCAACCGTTCGCGCAGCGAATCGGCGTCGAAGCCGATTGCGTCGCAGATGTTTTCGAACGAGTACGGCCACCAGGTGTCACCCGAGACGAGCCACTCCCGGGCTTCGGCCGCGAGCTGCGGCCGCTCGCGGCTCGGGCCGGTCTCACCGGCGAGACAGTGAATCGCGTCCTCGAGAACGGCGCGCATCAACTCGCGCTCGCCGCAGCCGGGGCCGTTGCGATTCAGGGAAGTGTCGGACGGGGCTTCCTGCAGTCCTCGGATCATCGGGGCCGGTGCTCCTCTCTTCGTCAGTACTGTCTGGGGGGGATTCCCCGCAAAAAGGTCCCTGAGAAGGACGAAAATTATACGGGAGGTTCTCCGCCAAAATCTGGGACTCGAAAAGGACCTGGGTCCGAATTCTCGCAGTTTAGCCACAAAACCACGCGGATTTCGGGGGCAATAGCGCACCACGCCGCGGAGCGTCGACGGATCGCGGTAGCAAATGTGCCCCAGCTTCGAAGCGCGCGCTCCATGCAGACAACCCGGCGCGCACTGACATAGGATCCTGTCGGTCGTGGATTCGGTTTCCATCTTGGCTACGTGGCGCGGGGTGATGGCGCCGCTCGCTGGTGATCGATCGTTGCGCGGTCTCGCGACTACGAAACGCCTGCGCGCCGATCAGCGGGATGCGCTGCACGCGCGGCTCAGCGTGCGCGAGTATCGCCGGGGCGAGATCGTGTACCGGCCTGGCGGTCCGGCGAGGCACCTTTACGTCGTGCTGGCGGGGGTGGCGCGGCTGGCGATCCCCGCGCCGAACGGCCGGAGCGTGCTCATTCACCTGCTGCCCGCCGGTGAGGTCTTCGGTCACACGGCGCTGGTCGAGGGCGGCGCGCCGCACATCTTCGAAGCGGCCGCGTACACCGACCTCCGCGTCGGCCGCGTCGGGAGCGATGATTTCTTCGAGGCGATGGTCGGCACCCGCGCGCAGGAGGTCCGGGCGCTGGTGTCCCTGCTCACCGAGCGCTGGATCAGCCTCGTGCAGCGTCTGGCCCGCTTTCTCGCGCAGGACCTGCAGGCCCGCGTCGCCGCGTCGCTGATCGAGGTGGTTCGTGGGTTCGGCGTCGAGGACACGCGCGGCCACGTGCTCGCGCTGCGGATCACGCAGGACACGATCGCAGACCTGTCGGCTGGCAGCGTCCGCAAGGTGAACGCCGTGCTACGCCGGTTCGAGCGCGCGGGACTCCTGCGCAAGGACCACGGCCGCATAGTCCTGCCCGACGTCGGCGCGCTCGAAGCGCTCGCGCTCGACGACTGATCCACCTCCGCCGCTCGCTTGCCCGTCCTACCGGCGTCAGGTAGAGAGAACCGCGCCCGAGCGATGGCCACCGCTTCCCGCATGCGGCCGCCGGCCGGCAGCAAGCCGCGGGCGGCGATCCCGAATCTCACTGCGTTGCTCGTGTTCGACGCGCTCCGCACGTGGGTCATCCCGGTGGTCGCCGGCGCGGTCATCGTGGCCGCGGCCGCGCTCTCCGCGACGGGCCTCGTGCCCGTCGAGGGCGCGCTGGCGACGGCGATCGTGGCGGCGCTGGTACTGCTCGCGTACGTCGGCGAGCGGCCACTCCTGGCCGCCGACGCGCCCCGGCGCGATCAGCTCATCGGGCTCGGGTTCACCGTGGTGTGGCTCGCCTTCTGCTACGTACCGTTCTATACGCGCATCTTCCCTGGGGCACCGCTTCTCGACGCGGTCGACGTGCAAGCAAACGGCAGCGGCCTTCCCCTCCGGATCCCCGCGGCCGGCCACCGCGCGATCGACCTCGTGCTCGAGGGCAAACTGTCGCCCAACCCCACGGGCGGAGCCGCGGCGCCGGTGCACTATCGCGTGACGCTCGAGAGCGCAGGCGCGCGGCAGGTCGTCGAGGGGCAATTCGACGACACCCTCAAGACCCAGCGCCTCGGCCGCCGCGGGACGACCGTGGTGCACCAGTCGCACAGCTCCGAGCTCCGGGTCCTAGCGAATCCGGGACGTGAGGACCTCTCCATCACCCAGCTGAGCCTCGAGCCCCCGACGGCGCCTGCCGTGACTGTGTCCGCCTTTGCGCATCCGCTCCCGGGTCCCGTGATCCTCGGGATCGCTGTGGCGGCGCTGCTGGCCGGCGTCATCGCATTCGATCGCCTCGCCGCCGTCGCCGCGACGGACGGTGCGCTCACGCTCGCGACGGCTGCCGTCGTCGGGGCCGCCGTCATATTCTGGACGAGCAATGCGGTCCATCCGGACTTCCGCACCCTCATCGGCTCCGCGATCTTCGGCGGACCGGTCGGGTTTGCGGCCGGTGCCCTCCTCTGGTGGGCCGCCAAGAAGCTCATTGCCCGACCGGGGCGCTGAGGCGGCCGTCCGCGGCCGGCGGCTGTTTCTCCTCGCGACGATGGTGGTCGGGATCGGCCTCCTCGTCGTGCTCGTGCTGCTCTCCGACGGCCGGCAGCTCCTCCGCACCGCCGCCAACGTCGAGCCCACCTTGCTCTTTCTTCCGATCGCCCTGACGGTCCTCTCCTACGCGGCCATGTCGCGCTCCTATCAGGGGATCGCCGAGGCGGCGGGATGCCGGCTCGGCTTCGGCGAGTGGTTGCGGATCACGTTCGTCTCGAACACGGTCAACTACCTCGTCACGAGCGCCGGGCTGTCGGGATTCGCCGTGCGCATGTACCTCCTCTCGCAACGCGGGATCCCCTCGGGGCGCGCGGTGCTCATCTCGCTCGTGCAGACCTTCCTCACCAACTTCACGCTGCTCTTCTTCGTCGCGATCGGCTTCGCGTCGCTCGTGCTGCGCCATCACCTCGAGCCGGTGGCACTCGGCGTGGCCAGCGCCGGCGTGGCCTTCTTCGTCGCGCTGCTCGTCTACGGGATCGTGCTCATCTACTACCGCCGCCTGCGGCGCCGGACGCTGCTTTTCCTGACCGACGCCGCCCATCGGGTGCTGCGCCGGGTCGTGCCCCGCTGGACTCCGCGCCGCGTCGGCCTCTGGCGGTTCCAGCACAATCTCAACGAGGGCCTCGAGTTCCTCTTCGCGCGGAAGGATCGGATGGTCGCCCCGGCGGTCTGGATCACCGTCGACTGGGCGCTCACCATCACCATCCTGTGGAGCGCGTTTCGCTCCGTGCACTATCCGATCGCGCCGGGACTCGTCGTGATCGGCTTCGGCGTCGGTATCCTCCTGTCGCTCGTGTCGCTGGTGCCCGGCGGGCTCGGCGTCATGGAAGGGTCGATGACGGCGGTCTTCGTGAGTCTCTCGGTGCCGCTCGAGCCCGCCGTCGTGGCGGTGCTCATCTTCCGGCTCGCGTATTACGTGATCCCCCTGCTGGTGAGCATCGTCTTGTTTCACGGCGTCATGCTGCAAGCGGCCCGCGGCGTCGCCGGCTCGGCGCGCCCGATCTCGTCGCGCGTTTGACAGCTCCCGACCCCGTCGATACTGGTCTGGGCCCATGATCGGCGCGGAAGCGGCGCGCGCCCCGGCGCCCGGCTCCCGAGCGGCGCTGGCGTTCCCCGGCGTCTACGCGCTGCTCGAAGGGCTCGGCGACATGGCCCTCCTCACGCGCGACGCCTTTCGCCAGCTGCTCGCACGACCGCCCGAGTGGCGCCTCGTCGTCGAGCAGCTCGACCAGATCGGGTGGCGCTCGCTGTCCATCGTCAACTTGACCGCGCTGTTCACGGGAATGGTGCTCGCCCTCCAGCTTGGCAACTACCTCGCGCGCTTCGGAGCGAAGATGTTCGTCTCACGGATCGTCGGCATGTCGCTCGTCCGCGAAATGGGACCCGTGCTCACCGCGCTGATGATCGGCGGCCGGGTCGGGGCCGGAATCACCGCGGAGCTCGGCTCGATGGCAGTCACCGAGCAGATCGACGCGGTCCGCGCGCTCGGCGCGAGCCCCATCCGCAACCTGGTGCTCCCCCGGATGCTCGCGATCCTCATCATGCTGCCCGTCCTCACCGTGCTCGGCGATCTCGTCGGCGTCCTCGGGGGACTCTTCATCAGCGTGACCGAGCTGCGCGTGGGCGCCGACTTCTACCTCAACTCGCTCATCCAGGTGCTGCTGCTGGGGGACGTCGCCTCCGGCATCGGAAAGTCGTTCTTCTTCGGGTACTTCATCGGCATCATCGCGTGCCGGAACGGCCTTGGGACGACCGGCGGCGCCGACGGGGTCGGCCGCGCCACCACGGCCACGGTGGTCGTCGCCTCGATCACGGTGCTCGTCTCGGATTTCTTCCTGACGAAGCTCTTCCTCCTCACGTGAGCGCACCCTTCATCCGCTGCACCCGGCTCGAGAAGACGTTCGGCGGCAAGCGCGTGTTGCGTGGCCTTTCCCTCGACGTGCTCACCGGCGAGACGCTCGTCATCCTCGGCGGCAGCGGCTCCGGCAAGAGCGTGCTGCTGAAGCACATGAACGCGCTCCTCCGGCCGGACGCCGGCACGGTGGAGGTCGACGGCGAGGCGATCGGTGCGCTCGGCGAGAACGAGCTCCGCCCGGTCCGCCGCAAGGTCGGCATGCTGTTCCAGCAGGGCGCGCTCTTCGACTCGCTGACCGTCGGCGACAACGTGGCGTATCCCCTGCGCGAGCATCGGCTGCTGCCTCGCGCCGACATCCCGGCGCGCGTGCGGGAAGCGCTCGCCATGGTCGACCTCGCGGAAACCGAGCCGCTCATGCCCGCGGAGCTCTCCGGCGGCATGCGAAAGCGCGCCGCGCTCGCCCGCGCGCTGGTGCTCGAGCCACGCGCGCTTCTCTACGACGAGCCGACGACCGGTCTCGACCCGGTGGTCGGCGCCCGGATCAACCACCTGATCCGCGACCTGCAGCGCCGGCTCGGGCTCACGTCCGTCGTCGTCACGCACGACCTGGCGAGCGCCTTCTTCGTCGCCGACCGGATCGCGTTCCTGCACGAGGGCACGATCCGTTTCACGGGCACGCCGGAGGAGGCGCGGGCCGCGACGGATCCGCGGCTCCACGAGTTCCTGACCGCTGCATGAGGACCCTCGCGCGATGAGCGTGCCGAGACCGGGCAGCCAGACGGCCCGCGTCGGATTCCTCGTCTTCGTGGCGCTCGCCATCCTGATCGCGACCATCATGTCGCTCGGCGGCGAGCAGAAGTTCTGGGAGCGCAAGGTCCAGTACGAGGTGCACTTCGCGCGCACCAACGGCCTGCAGGTGGGCGCACCGGTGAGCCTGACCGGCGTTACCATCGGCTCCGTCGCCGAGATGCGCTTCCCGCCCGACCCGACGGCGAGCTACATCCAGGTGCTGGTCAACGTGCTCGGCGAGGCCACACCGCGCATCCACGACAACAGCGTCGCCACCATCCGCACGTTCGGCCTGCTGGGCGACCGCTACATCGAGCTGTCCTCCGGCTCGCCCGACGCGGCACCGTTGCCGCCGGGGAGCCTGATCTCGTCCATCGACCCGGTCGACTACGAGGCCGTGCTCGGCCAGAGCGGCGACATCGTGACGAACGTCGTCGAGGTGACCGCGTCGCTCCGCGTCGTCCTCCAGGCCATCGAGCGGGGCGAGGGACTCCTCGGCGCCATGGTGCGCAACCGCGAGCTCGGCGAGTCGACGCTCGTCGATCTGCAGCACACGATGGCGAACGTGCAGGTCACCACGCGCTCGCTCGAAGACATCCTGCAGCGCCTCAACCACGGTGAGGGCATCCTCGGGCGGCTCACGCGCAACACCAAGGAGGTCGACGAGCTTTTCGCGCGGGTGAATCACGCCGCCAAGTCGCTCGACCAGCTGAGCGACCGGCTGAACCGCGGCCGGGGGACGGTCGGGAAGCTGATGGAGGACGAAGCCTATGCCACCCGGGTCCTCGGCAACCTCGACACGGCGCTGAAGGACCTCAAGGACGTCGCCGAGAAGCTCGATCGCGGCGACGGGACGCTCGGCAAGCTGGTGAACGACCCGTCGCTGTACCACGACGCGAAGGCGCTCGTCGGCACCGCCCGTCGGAGCTGGCTCCTCGGCGTGTACAAGGGGGTATCGGGGCTCTGGCCCTTCGGCGGCGGGACCGAAGGAACGCCGCCACAGGCGCTCGGCAAGCCAACGCCCGCCGACCACTGACCGCTCGGCGTGGACGTCGAGCGAGGTTCACGCGCTGACGATCACCATACGCCGACGAGTCCCCGTACTCCTCGCCGTTTGCGTTCCGAGCGTCGTCGCGTACCATGCCGGCGCGATGATGGTCTCGTGTCCCCGCTGCGGCACGCGGTACCGATTGCCACCGCGGTCGCAGCTCGGCTCCGACCCCACCTACCGGTGCATCCGCTGCCGACACGTCTTCGCCGCCGACGCCGCGGCGGAAGCACCCGCGCTCGAGGCAGACGCCGCGCCGGACGAGGACGAGGACGACACTTTCACGTTCGAGGCGCCGCCCCCCGACGATCCACCCGAGCCGGAGGAAACGCCCCCGCCACGGCGCGCGGCGGAGGCGCCGCGGAAACCAATGAAGACCCCCGCCCGCTTCGCCCTCCGGACGCTGATCGGCGTGACGTTCCTGTACGCGCTTCTCTCCGTCTATCTTCGCACCCATCCGGACGCCGTCCGCGCCGTCTTCGGGCGGCTCCCGATGATCGGCACCTCCCTCGCCGAAAAGCGCCTCGACCCGTCGACCGTCCAGCTGGCGAACGTCCGCGGCAGCTACCAGCGGGTGAAGGGCGATCATCTCGTCTTCGTCATCGCGGGGACGGCCATCAACAACGCGCCGGTTCCCGTGCGCGCGATCCAGATCGAGGGCCGCGTCATCGGCGCCGAGGAGCAGCACCAGGTCGTCTTCTGCGGCGCTGCGCCGCGCGACGTCCAGGACCTATCGGTGCGGGAGATCGCGTTGCTGCAGACGCTCGAGCCCCCGAAGGACTGGAGCGTCGCGCCCGGGGAGCAGACGAGCTTCCTCGTCGTCTTCGTCGGCCCGCCGGCCGAGCTTCGCGAGTTCGTCGCCGAGGTGGTCGCGGTGCAGGGTCAGGCCCGACGGCACGCCGAGCAGATCTGACGCCGCCGCTCGCGGCGCGCTACGCCTCGCTCTTCGCCTTGGCGTCGGCTTCGGGCTTCTCGGGCGTGACGTCGATCTCGGGCGGCTCTTTGAGGCCCTTCTTGAACGCCTGGACGCCCTTCCCGAGGCTGCCCATGACCTCGGGCAGCCGACCCGCCCCGAACATCACGAGCACGATCACCAGTATGACGAGGAGCTCACCGATCCCCAATCCAAACATAGCTCGCCGATAATAGGAGAGCGCCCGATGCAGGGCAAGTCGGCGAACGCCGTTTGCGCCAGCGGAGGGCGCTCCCTATACTCGGCCGCCCCTGATGCCGCGCACGTACCGCGAGGCGTACGAGCGGCTGCTGCCACTCGTCGAAAAGCCCGGCCGTTATCTCGGCAACGAGCGGGGTGCCGTATGCAAGGACCGCCCCCGGCTGCGCTTCGCGCTCGCGTTTCCGGAGGTCTACGAGATCGCGCAGTCGCACCTCGGGCTGCAGATCCTCTACGACGTCCTGAACCGGCGGCCCGACGTCGCTGCCGAGCGCGCCTACGCCCCCTGGCCGGACATGGAGGCGCTGCTCCGCGCGCGCGACCTGCCGCTCGTGTCGCTCGAGAGCCACACCGCGCTCGGCGACTTCCACGTCGTCGGATTCAGCCTGCAGTACGAGCTCACCTACACGAACCTCCTGACGATGCTCGAGCTCGGCCGCATCCCGCTTCGCGCATGCGACCGAGGCGCCGAGCACCCGATCGTCATCGCGGGCGGCCCTTGCGCCTTCAACCCCGAGCCGCTGGCCCCCTTCCTCGACGGCGTGCTCCTCGGCGACGGCGAGGAAGCGGTCGCCGACATCTGCGACGCGGTGCTCGCGCACGATGGCGATCGGAGCGCGGTCCTGCGCGCCCTCGCCGCCGTCCCCGGCCTCTACGTCCCCGCCTTCTTCGAGCCGCGTTACGCTGCGGACGGCACGCTGGCGGAGGTCGTCCCGCTCGATCCGGACCGGCCCGTGGTCCGCAAGCGCGTCCTCGTCGACCTCGATCGCTTCGCGCCGCCCGAGAATCCCGTCGTCCCGAACCTCGGCGTCGTGCACGACCGCGCGAGCGTCGAGGTGATGCGCGGGTGCGTGAAGGGTTGCCGGTTCTGCCAGGCGGGCTACGTCTATCGCCCGCTGCGCGAGCGGAACCCCGAGCGGGTCGTCGAGGACACCACCCGCTTGATGGCCCGGACCGGCTACGAGGAGGTGTCGCTCCTCTCGCTCTCGACGGGCGACTACAGCGGCGTCAACCCGGTGCTGAAGGAGCTGATGGACCGGCTCGCGCCGGAGCGCGTCGCGGTGTCGCTGCCGTCGACGCGGGTCGACGCCCTGTCGCCGCGCATCCTCGAGCAGATCCGCCGCGTGCGGAAGACGGGCTTCACGCTCGCGCCCGAGGCCGGCACCCAGCGGCTCCGCGACGTCATCCAGAAGGAATATCGCGAGGAGGAGCTCCTCGACGCCGCCCGGCTGTTCGCCGACCTCGGCTGGCGGACCCTGAAGCTGTATTTCATGATCGGGCTCCCGAGCGAGACCGAGGAGGACGTGATCGGGATCGCCGACCTGGCCGCCCGCGTGGCGGCCGCCGCCCGCGGCCGGCTCGCGGTGACCGCCAGCGTCTCGACGTTCTGCCCGAAGCCGCACACGCCTTTCCAGTGGGCGGCCCAGCTGTCGCTCGAGGAGACGCGCGCGCGCCACGCGCTCCTGCGACGCGAGCTCGGCCGGCGCCGCATCGCGTTTCGCTGGCACGACGCCGAACTGTCGTTCCTCGAAGGGCTCTTCTCGCGCGGCGACCGGCGGCTCGCCGACGTGCTCGAGACCGCGCAGCGGCGCGGCGCACGCTTCGACGGCTGGTCCGAGCATTGCCGGATGGACGTCTGGCGCGCGGCGCTTGCCGAGCACGGCGTCGATCCGGCGACGTACCTCCGCCGGCGGCCGCTCGGCGAGACGCTCCCGTGGGACCACCTCGACGCCGGGCTCGCCAAGCGGTTCCTGCGGCAAGACCTCGCCCGCGCCGTCCAGGGCGTCCTCACGCCCGACTGCTCGATCGAGCGCTGCACCTACTGCGGCGCTTGCGACTTCGAGGCCGTGCGCAACGTCGACTACCATCCGGCGGGCGCCAAGGGCGGCGACCATCGCGGCGCGGGCATCTCGCGCTGGGCATCGCTGGCCGTGCCGGCCGACGACGCCGACGATCCCCTGCCGGCCTGGGAGACCCGCATGTGGCGCCAGATCCGCACGCGCGTCGGCGAGCGCCGCGCTGCCGCGTCGTCGCGCGGCCAGGTCGACGCCGCGCCGCTGCCCGATGCGGTCGCTGCCAGCCCGACGGCTCCCGCCGCGCCGGGGGGGGAGGGAAACGCGGAGGAATGGCTCGGGGCCGTCCCCTGCTCGCTGGCTCCGACGGCGGCGGGGCCGCCCGCGGTCCAGCGGATCCGTCTCCGCTACCGCAAGGTCGGCCCGGCCCGCTTCATCGGCACGCGCGAGCTCTCCACCACGTTCCTGCGCGCCGCGCGCCGGGCCCGTCTGCCGGTCGCGTTCTCGCAGGGCCACCATCCGCTGCCGCGTCTGTCCTTCGGCCCTGCGCTGCCCGTCGGGGTCTCGAGCGACGACGAGTGGGTCGACGTCGAGCTGACGACGCCGCTCGAGCCCGCCACGCTGGCGGCCCGCCTCGGCGCCGAGCTGCCCGACGGGCTCGAGTCCGTCGAGGCCGTCGAGGTCGCGCGCACGGCGCCGAGTATCGAATCCGAGATGGAGTCGGTCACGTACACGGTCGACCTCGGCACGCTCGACGTGCCGCCGCCGGCACTCGCCGCGGCCGTCGCGCGTTTCCTCGACGCCGCCACCGTCCCGGTGATGAAGGAGGGGAAGTCCGGCACGCGGATGATCGACGCGCGTCGCCTCGTCCGTGCGCTCGCGGTCGCGGGCACCAACCGTCTCGTCGTCGAGCTGTGGGTCGGACCGGACGGGATGCTGAAGGCCAGCGCCCTGGTCGGCGCGCTTCTCGGTCTCGCCGCCGACGCCGTCTCCGAGCTCCGCGTCCACAAGACCGCCACGCGCTTCCGCGTCATCCCGCCACCCGCCGCAACGGCCTCCGCCTAGCCAGGTCCGTGGCCAAACACATCCTGATCAACGTCGTCCCCTGGGAGGCGCGGGTAGCGCTCCTCGAGGACACGACACTGGTGGAGCTGCACATCGAGCGCGGCCGCCAGCGCGGCATCGCGGGCAACGTCTACAAGGGCAAGGTCGTCCGCGTCCTGCCCGGGATGCAGGCGGCGTTCGTCGACATCGGTCTCGAGAAGGCCGCCTTCCTTCACGTCTCCGACATGCCGGGCGAAGAGGAGCTGCCAGCGACGCTCACCCAGGAAGGCGACGTCGAAGCCGCCGACGTGGCGCCGGTCGTCGCGCGCGACGCCCGGCCCATCGAGGAGCGGCTGCAGAAGGGTCAGGAGGTGCTCGTCCAGGTGGCGAAGGAGCCGATGGGGACGAAGGGGGCGCGCGTGACCTCGCACGTCTCGCTCCCCGGCCGCTACCTCGTCTGCATGCCCGGCACGCGCCACATCGGCATCTCGCGACGCATCGAGGATGCCACCGAGCGCGACCGGCTTCGAGGCATCGTCGAGGCGGAGGGCACGCCCGACGCCGGATTCATCGTCCGCACCGCCTGCGAAGGGGTCACCAAGCGCGAGATCCACGACGACGTCCGCTTCCTCACCCGTCTCTGGGCGCGGGTCGAGAAGACGGCGGCGGCCGCGACCGCGCCGGCGTTGATCCACCAGGACCTGGACCTCGTGCTCCGGGTCGTCCGCGATCTCTTCACGTCGGACGTCGAGCGCCTCTCCGTCGACGCGCCGGAGGATTACGAGCGCGTGCTCGAGTTCGTGAAGGGCCTCATGCCGCGGCTTGCGTCGCGGGTCCATCTCTACGAGGGCGTGACCCCGCTTTTCGAGCAGCACGGCGTGGAGACCAAGATCGCGCGCGCGCTCGAGCGGCGGGTCTGGCTCAAATCGGGCGGGTACCTGATCTTCGACCAGACGGAGTCGCTGACGACGGTCGACGTCAACAGCGGGCGTTACGTCGGCAAGAAGAGCCAGGAGGAGACGATCCTCCGCGTCAACCTCGAGGCCGCGAAGCAGGTCGTCCAGCAGCTCCGGCTGCGCAACATCGGCGGCATCATCGTGATCGACTTCATCGACATGGAGAAGGCCGCCAACCGAAAGAAGGTCTCCGACGCACTCCAGGAGGCCCTCCGGAAGGACAAGGCCCGCTCCAACGTGCTGCGCATCTCGGAGCTCGGGCTCGTGCAGATGACCCGCAAGCGCACGCGCGAGAGCCTCGAGCAGCTGCTGACCAGCCCGTGCGCGCACTGCGGGGGCACGGGGCGCGTACGGTCGGTCGAGACCATCGCCTACGACGCGCTGCGCCGCGCGTTCCGCGAGTCGGCGGCGCACGCCAACTCGGCACGGATCGCGCTGCGGGTCCATCCCGACGTCGCGGTGTTCCTGACCGAGCGGGAGCGGCAGAGCCTCGAGGCACTCGAGCGACAGTCCGGCCGCACGGTCGCAGTCGAGCCGGTGCCCGAGCTCGGCCGCGACGAGGTCGACGTACGGGTCGGGAGCTGACGGTGCGTTGGCGCCGCGCAACTCCGAGGGGGCTTCGGTGTTGCGGCCGCCAGGAGGACGTCATGAACCGGCTTTTTCTCGTGGTCGCCCTGCTGCTCCTGGCCCTCGCCGCGGTCCTGCACCCGCGCCCCGCCGCCGCCCAGTCGGTCGCCGTCCTCGGCGGCCCGACGATCGCCGTGGCGCCGGCGCCCTGCTCGCCCTACACGCTCTACGCGCCGTATGGCGGCTACGCGCCCTGGGCGCCGCCCGCCGCCATTCTGTACGGGACGCCTCGCTCCTGTGGCATCGGCCAGTATCCGCCCGGCTTCTGGGGAACGGACCTCGTGTGGCGGTATTCGGGTCCGCACGTCCACGGGTACACGCTCCGGTAGCTCTCGGGATGAGGTGCGTGGCCGCTCAGCGGGCGACGCGCGCGAGGGCGTCGCCCTCGAGCCGGCATCCCTGCCATTCGCCGAGCATCCGCGCGCCGAGGGCACGGTAGAACGCCTGCGCCCGCTCGTTCCAGTCGAGCACGTTCCATTCGAGGCGACGGCACCCGCGCGCGACGGCGACGCGCGCGACCTCGCGCATGAGCGCCGTACCGATCCCTCGTCCCCGCACCACAGGGTCGACGAACAGATCCTCGAGCCAGAGCGACGGGGCCGCGAGGAAGGTCGAGTAGGTCTCGAAGAAGAGCGCATACGCGCGGACGTCTCCATCCACCTCCGCCATCAGTACGTCGAAGCGGGGATGAGGGCCGAAGGCATGCGCGACGAGGCGCTCGGCCGCCTCGTCGTCCGGCGGCGGCAGCCGCTCGAACTCCGCGAGACCGCGCACGAGCGCCACCAGCGCGGCGCCGTCGGTGGGCCCGGCAGGACGGACCGTGAAGGCCACGGCTTCAGCCGGCTGCGCCGCGAAGCTCGTCGAGCAGGAAGTCGATCCGGTCGTTTCCCCAGAAGCGCTGGCCGTCGACGACGAAGGTCGGCACGCCGAAGATGCGCTCCTCGAGGCACTGCTGGAGCGCCTTCGGCACGTCGTCGTGGTGGCGCCGGGCGGCGAGCGCGTCGAGGAAGGCGTCGCGCCCGACCCCCGCGCGCGCCGCGCAGTCGGCGAGGACCTCGCGATCGGCGATATCGCGCCCCTCGCTCCAGCGCGCGCGAAAGACCGCGTTCCGATAGCCACGTTCCTTGCCCGCCGCCGCGGCGGCGTACCAGCCCGCGACCGCATCGGTCGAATCGACCACCGCCGTGTGCGGCTGCCAGCGGAGGTCGAGCTTGCGCGCCCACCGCACAGCGTCCTCGCGTCCGTAGCTCAGCCTGAACTCGCGGAGCTGTGCGGCGACGCCAGTCAGGGGGCCGCCGATCTGCGGCGGCACCAGCGGAATCGGGACCAGATCCGCACCGGCGCCGGTGACGACGTCGTCGATGCGGGCATCGGCGAGCGCCGCGAATGGAGAGACGAAGGCGAAGAAATATTTGACTCGCTTCCGAGCCATCGGCAACCTCCGGAGGACGAGATGGGCGATTGTGCGCGGCGCGCACGGCTGTGGCAAACGGGCGTAACGCGCCGCGGGGTCGGGTGTTGGCGCGCGGAACTCGAAAGGAGCCACTGATGGACTGCCACCGTTTTGGGACGGTTCTCGTCGGCGTCGCGCTCGCCGGATGCGCGAGCAAGCCAGTGACGGCGCCGCGCGCCGTGGTGCCGGAGCCGGTACCGTCGGAACTGCGCGCCGCGGCCACCACCGGCAAGCGCTTCGGCCACATGGTCGCGGTCGGGATCGGCGTGTCGAACGGCACCACGAAGGACTTCGTCGTGGCCGCCGAGCGGGTGTTCGCCGTCGATCGCGACGGCCAGCGGCTCGCCTCACTGTCGGTGAACGAGGCCGCGCGCCAGGCCGGTGGCGCCACCGCGCTCGCGGCCGGCCTCAAGGGCGCCGGCGCCGGCGCGCTGCTCGCCGGCGTCGTCGGCGCCATTCCGGGTGCCGTGATCGGCGCGGCCGAGTCCGGAGGACGCGGCGCGGGCACGGGCGCGGCGGTCGGCGCCGGCATTGGCGCGGCGGTCGGCGCCGTCGGCGGCTTCTACTCCTCGAAGACCGAGACCGATCAGGAGATCATCGACCAGCTGGGCGGCCTCTACCTCGGCGAGAAGACCGCCCGGCCCGGCCTGCCGGTGAGCGGCTTCGTCTTCTTTCCGGAGGGCACATACACGGGGGTTCGCGTGGTCGCGGTCGAGAAGCCGGGCGGCGCGGTGGCAGACGTCTTCGGGCCGATGACGAAGGTCCCCCGGGATTGATCGGTTGTATGAGGCGGCGGACACCGGCATCCTGCCGGTCCGCGAGAGATGCCCGCCCTTCGGGGCAAGGAGGAGGATCGATGCGTGATCTGTTGATCTGGGCGGCGGCCGCCGCCCTTGCCATGCCCGCTGCCGCTCGCGCCGCCACGTGGGACCTCGATCCCGCGCACACGGGCGTTCAGTTCTCGGTGCGTCACCTGATGGTGAGCAACGTGCGCGGCCAGTTCGGCAAGGTGTCGGGTACGGTCGAGGCCAACGAATCGGACCCCGCGCGTTCCCGGATCGAGGCGGAGATCGACCCGGCCAGCATCGACACGCGCATCGAGAAGCGCGACAACCACCTCCGGAGCCCCGACTTCCTCGACGTCGCCAAGTACCCGAAGATCACGTTCGTCTCGACCAAGATCGAGCCCGCCGGCACGGGTCGGTACAAGGTGAGCGGCGACCTGACCCTGCACGGGGTGACCCGTCCCGTGGTCCTCGACGTCGAGGGTCCGACGCCGGAGATGAAGGACCCGTGGGGCAAGACCCGGGCGGGCGCGCAGGCCACGACGAAGATCAATCGCAAGGACTTCGGTCTCACCTGGAACCAGGCGCTGGAAGCCGGCGGCGTGGCAGTGGGTGACGAGGTGACGATCACGATCGACGTCGAGGCGACGAAGCGGGCGGCGGTTGGCGCCGAGAGCTCCGTCAACAAGACGGCGGCGGGCAGCGCGAAGTAGCGGCACGCATGATCCGCGTCGAGATCGACGGCGCCGTCGCGGTCATCACCATCGACCGTCCCGAGGCGCGCAACGCGCTCGATCCGCCGCACATCCTGGATCTGGCCCGCGCCTGGGACCGCTTGCGCGACGACCCGGCGCTGCGCTGCGGCGTGATAACCGGCGCCGCCGGCACGTTTTCTGCCGGCATGGACCTGAAGAAGACGATTCCCGCGGCCGCCGCGCTCGCGCGCCGCGAGCGCATTCCGTCCGAGGTCTTCGAGGCGCTCAGACGCGCGGCCGACGCGCTCCTCGCCGGCTACGACGTCGGGAAGCCGCTCGTCGCCGCGGTCGACGGCCCGTGCCTGGCCGGCGGCGCCGACATGTTGCTCGCGACCGACGTCCGCTACTGCTCGCCGCGCGCGACGTTCAACTGGGCGGAGGTGGCGCTCGGGCTCTTCCCGCGCGGCAACGCGACCGTCCTCCTCACGCGGCAGGTGGGCTGGGTCCACGCCATGGATCTGCTGCTCACGGGCCGCACGATCGACGCCGACGCCGCGTTCCGCATCGGCCTCGTGAACGAGGTGGTGGACGACCCGCTCGCACGCGCACTCGACACGGCGCGCCTGATCGCCGCCAACGCGCCGCTCGCCGTCGCCGGAACGAGGCGTGCCGTCCGCGAGCAGTGGGCGATGGACCTGCCGGCCGCCTACGCGAACCAGAGCCGCATCGCCGGCCAGGTGATGAAGAGCGAGGACGCCGCCGAGGGCGCGCGCGCCTTCACCGAGCGTCGGCCGCCGCGCTTTCGCGGGCGGTGAAATCGCCGAGCCGGCGCCCATCCGACGGGGATGGCGCTCGTCCCGGGCCCGTACTAGACGGCTGCCGTGAGGGGGAACGTGCAGGTGCTCGTCGCGGCCGCGCTCTGGGTCGCGACACCGGGAGGCGCGATGGCTTTCATGCTATCCAGCCCTGCCTTCGAGCCGGGCAAGCCGATTCCCAAGCAGTACAGCTGCGAGGGCCGCGACGTGTCTCCACCGCTTCGCTGGAAGGACGTCCCGGCCAATGCGAAGGCGCTGGCACTCGTCTGCGAGGATCCCGACGCGCCCGCGGGCACGTGGATCCACTGGGTGATCTACGACATCCCGGCGGCCACCATCGAGCTGCGCGAAGGCGTGCCCCCGGACGAGAACCTCTCCGGCGGCGCGCGTCAGGGCCTGAACGATTTCCGGAAGGTCGGGTATGGCGGCCCGTGCCCGCCGCCCGGCAAGCCCCATCGCTACGTCTTCAAGCTCTACGCGCTCGACGCACCGACCGGCCTCGAGCCGCGCGCGACGAAGGACAATCTGCTGAAGGCCGTCAAGGGGCACATCCTGGCCGACGCCCAGGTCACGGGCACGTATCAGAAGTGAGCGTCACCGCTTCTTGAAGAGCGCCTCGCCGCGCAGCGCGCGCATAC
>Ga0209161_10001436_pt1 | contig 19760 bp, 19 predicted proteins | sample GraSoiAngelo_155_FD_186169 | JGI IMG/M metagenome (GOLD analysis project Ga0209161, IMG submission 186169) | Grasslands soil microbial communities from the Angelo Coastal Reserve, California, USA - 14_1009_13_30cm (SPAdes) (version 2) | ecosystem: Environmental > Terrestrial > Soil > Grasslands... | reverse complement strand
GTAACTCATCGTCGACACGGATAGTACCAGCACGATCTCCCCGATGCGACCGCTCGGGGGCGCCTGGCCGCGAGCGCGACATCAAGGGCATGTACGCACAGGCCCGGCGCGGTGAGATTCGCGGGTTCACGGGAATCGACGATCCCTACGAGCCGCCGCTGAGTCCGGAGATCACGCTGGACACGGTCGCCGCGTCGCCCGAGGCGAACGCCCAAGACGAACCCGCTACTTCTTGACGTAGACGCTGTGCGCCTTCTCGGCTTCCTTTCCGGGACGCTTGACCGTCAGGTCGATGACCATGACCCTGCCGTCTTCCTCGAGCTTCTTGACGTCGGTGCTCTCATCCGTCTCGCCGTTAGTCACCTTCGAGCCGCGCCCCACCGTCACGAGGTTCTTGCCGTCCCAGTGTGACTTGGTGATAACCGTCTGCCCGCGCGGCGCCGGATTGGAGACCTCGCGGCCGTCGGTGTAGTAGGTCGCCTTGAACGTCCGGTGCATGCCCATGAATTCGGCGTGACGCTCGATCTTCAACGTGTCGCCCTTGTGGTCGATGACCATCGTCGTGTCGCCGCGCGACGGGACGGTCGCCGGCAGGACGCTCCGGGTCTTGTCGAGCTGCCAGGTGCCGGTGAAATTGACCGGCGGCTCGGCAAAGGCCGACAGGCCGGCCAACACGAGCATCCCGAGCACGAGCGTTGCGACACGGCGCAGATTCATCGAACACCCCTCCCGAGCGGGCTGGCGCTGCGACCTCAGCCGCCCGACGACGACCGCCGCGCTTCGAACGAGATCGGGACGTCCCGATCCTGTCGCCCCTGGCGGAACAGCTCTTCCGCGTTCGGCAGCTCGTAGTAGATCTCGAGCAGATTGCCGTCCGGATCGCGGAAGTAGATGCTCTTCTGGCTCACGTGGTCGATCGTGCGCGCGATCTCCACGCCGTGCTCCTGGAGCGTGTGGTAGGCGTCCTGGAGCGCCGCGTCGCTCGAGACCTTGAACGCGACGTGGGCGACGCCGCGCTCGCCCGGCGTCTGGCCCCGCACCACGTCGGGGTCCTTGCACGGGAACAGGTCGACCGTGTGGCCCGTGCCCTCGAGCGCCATGAAGATCCCCCCGTGTTCGGGATCCTCTTCCACCACCTTCAGCCCGAGGATCGTCGTGTAGAATTTCCGGGCCGCTTCGACGTCGATCACTCGCAGCAGCACATGGCCGATTCCGTCGAGTCGTATCATCGCTCTCCTCCCGCGCCTCTCCCTAGCGGAGGGCTTCCTCACGGAACTTCTCGAGCATCTTCACGTGCTCGGCGGGCGCCTTCAGCCCGCGGCACCTGGGGGAACACGCCGCCGGCCTTGATCCGACGCCTCCGAGCACGGGACACCTCCCGGGGGGCTGCGGCGCGAGCGCGGCGGCCCGGGCGAGTCGAGAGTAGCGGCGGGGTCGGGCCGGGTCAAGCGCGGCGTAGCGCGCGGCGTAGCGCCCAGAGCGCCCCGCCCTGGAGCGCCAGGACCGCCGCGATGGCCGCGGCGAATCCGCCGGCGATGCCCACGCGCTCGAGCAGCATGGCCAGCACGAAGAAGAACCCCGCGAAGGCGAACAGTCCCAGCAGCAGGCCGCGGAGCACGCGGATCGCCGGTCCCGGTCCCTGCAGGTGATGAGCGAATCCCGCCAGGATCGCGCCGTAGAGAGGAAACGTGGCGAGCAGGCCGGTGAGCTGCGGACCCAGCACGTGGGCGACGCCCGTCAGGACCAGCACCACGGCGGTCGTCACCACGACCCGGGCCGGGAGGTCCCAGCGTGGCAGCGTCGCCGCGCGCCGGGCGCGACCGTCGGCGGGCATCAGGCGCAGCGCGGCGACGAGCGCCACGACGACGGCCAGCGCCAGCGGGACCACCGGGAGGGTCAAGGACCGCAGAGCGACGGCCGCGGCCGCGAAGGCGAGGAAGCCGGCCAGGAGCGCCGGCCCCCAGTGCCAGCGCCCCGCCGATCGCCCGTAGGCGACGCAGAAGGCCGCCTGGGCGCTGGCGCCGGCCATGGAGCCGGCGGCGGCCGCCGCGGCGAACTCGACGCCGTGCTCGAGCGCCAGGATGAAGGCGATCGGGCCTGACGTGAGCGGAAATCCGACCAGCCATCCGCTCATTCCGGGCCCCCAGCGACGTCCGGCGATGCTGACCGCGCCGATCAGCGCGGGGGTGAGCACGAGCTTCAGAACCAGACCGTCCACGCGATCGAAGCGTATCGCGAGAGGGTCGACGAGGGGTAGGCGGTGCCGGCGGTGCCTGGTTACGCGGCGGCCGGGCCGGCCGGGGACCCCGGACGCGAGCCGCCCTGGCCGCGCGGCGCCGTGAAGAAGAACGACGCGCCCTGGCCTTCCTCGGACTCGCACCAGACGCGACCGCCCATCTGCTCAGCGATCAGTCGTACGAGATACAAGCCGAGACCGGTTCCGTCGGTCTCGAGCGAGACCACGTTGTCCGCCCGGTAGAACTTCCCGAAGAGATGCCGCTGGCTTTCCTTGGGGATCCCGATGCCGTTGTCCTGGATCTGCCAGCGGACGAACTCCTGATCGTGGGTCAGCCGGACCGTGATCCGGCCGCCCGGGCGCGAGTACTTGACGGCGTTCGAGCTCAAGTTGAGCACGACCTGCCGCAGAAGCTGGGGGTCGGCGAAGACATCCAGGACGTCCTCGGACACTTCCACGGTGAGCCGGTGGTCCTTCTCGTCGATCTGCGGCTTCAGGTCGCCGAGGACGGTGCGCGTCAGCCCGACGAGATCGACCGCTTGGACCGCGGTCTTCATCCGGCCGCTCTCCAGCCTCGACACGTCCAGCAGGTCATTGACGAGCTGGATGAGACGCTGCGCCGCCCCCAGCGCGTCCTGCATGTAGCTCTTCGCCTGCTCCCCCACCTCGCGTTCCTGGACGCCCAGCTCCAGCATCCACTTGATCCCGGACAGCGGCGTGCGCAGCTGGTGGGTCGCGAATGACACGAAGTCGCTCTTCATCTGGGCGATCTCGCGCTCCTGCGTCACGTCGTGCAGCGTGATCGTCAGACCGACCGTCCGGTCGGCGGCGTCGCTGGTGGTGCGCGTCTCCCAGTGCAGCACCCGCTTGAGGTCCGGCATCTCGAGATCGCCCGCCGCGCCGTGCCCGTCTCCGGCGTGCCCGGCGGCGAGCCCGGCGTCGCACGTCCGGAGGAGCTCCGCCGCCGAGGCCTCCGTGCACTCGTGGCCGAGGATCGCGCCGAGGTCCCCGCCGACCAGCGGGATCGACTCGCACCCGAGGAGCTCGCCGGCGTGACGGTTCGCGGCCTGGACCCGGCGGCCGGCGCCGACGAACAGCACGCCGTCGGAGGTCGACTCGAGGATCTGCGTCAGCTGGAGCCGCTGGGTTTGTGATTCGACGTAGAGATTCGCGTTCTGCAGGACGATCGCCGCCTGGTCGGCGAAGGCCTGCAAGAGCGTGACTTCCTCGGTCGTGAACTCGCGCGTCGAGCCGTCGCCCAGCGAGAGCACGCCGATGGTCTCGCCCTTGACCGCCAGCGGCACGCACAGGACCGCCCGATCTCCGGTCGCCTGGAGCCGGGTCGTCTGCGCCGCGGTCATGCGGAGGCCGGGCTCCGCGAAGACGTCCCGCGTCCACACCGCCCGGCCCTGGCTGACGGCCCGTCCCGCCAGCGAGACGCCCGTCGGCAGCACGTCGCCCAGCTTGAATCCATCGCGCGCCCGCCCCGAGATCCCGAGCACGACGAGCGAGCCGTCGGGATCGCGCGACCAGAGCACCGACGACTGCACCGCGAAGAGGTCCAGTACGGTCTGAACGACCCGGTCGGCCAGCTGGGCCACGTCGAGGTCTTCCGTCAGCGTGCGCGCGACCCGGGCCAGCTCCTCGGCCTCGCGCTGGCGGCGCGCCAGATCGCGGGTGGCCTCGCGGATGCGGTCCTCCAGCCGCGCGTGCGACGCCCCGAGCTCCGTCGCCATCTGGTTGAACTGTTGCGCCAGCTCGCCGATCTCGTCCGAGGTCTCGATCGGCACGCGGTGATCGAGCTCGCCCCGGCCGAAGCGCTGCACGCCGAGGCGCAGCCGCTCGAGCGGCCGTGTCACCCGCCGGCTGAGGAAGCGGCCGATTGCCGCGCTGACCAGGATCCCGGCGAGCGTGAGGACGGCGAAGAACAGCAACTTTCTCTCGACGGCCTGGGCGACCACCGCGCGCGGGTGCTCGACGACCACGCCCCACCCCACGCGATCCAGGCGCAACCCCGTGGCCATCGCCTCGATGCCGCGCTCGTTCTTGTAGAGCCCGCTGACGCCATTCGGCCGGCCGTCTTCCAGCAGACGCTTGACGAACGTCCGGTCGGTGAACGACAGCCGCTTGAGCACGAGGCTCGCGTCGTCGGCCGCGATGAGGCCGCCGCGCCCGTCGACGATGTAGGCGCGCCCGCCCTGTCCGAGCTGCAGCTCGGACGTCAGCGACCAGAGGACCTTCAGGTTCAGGAGGCCGACCACGAACGTCTGACCGGCTGGACTGGACAGGGGCGCGGCCAGCGTCACCCACGGCTCCGAGGTGTCGTTCGTGACGACCGGCCCCCAGATGACGTCCGCGCCGTTCGCCACGAGATCGACCGACGGCCGGGCGGTGACCGACTCGCTCGTCATCACCTCGCGGCGCGACAGGCGATATCGCCATCCGCCGCGAACGTCGAACACCCCGATCTCCTCGAAGGCCAGCTCGCGCTGGAGGAACCGCTGGCCGACCAGCGTCATCCTCTCCAGATCGGCGCCAAGGAGCACGGCCCGGAACTGGCGCGCCGCCGCGGTCAGCCCGTCTTCCTTGTCGGCGAGGAACAGCTCGATCTGGTCGCGCACGCCGCGGACCGCGACGAGCTGAAGCTCGGACCGGGCGCTGGTGACGTCGTGCAGCGCCCCCGGCAGCCAGACGAGGTTCACGCCCACGACCGTGACGACGCTCGTCACCGCCAGCAGGACGAAGAGCCGGCGCCGCAGCGTCCCGAGGCGGAAGCCGATCGCCGGCGTCATCGTCGTCGCGCCGTCGCGACGCTATTCGACGATGCGGTCGGCCCGCTCGAGGATGGCGAGCGGCGGCTTCACGCCGATCGCCTTCGCGGTCGTGAGGTTGACGGCGAGCAGCAGCTTGTCGGGGACCTGGATCGGGATCTCCGCCGGCGCCACGCCGCTGAGGACCTTGTCCACGACACGCGCGGTCTGCGCGCCCATCCGCCGATAGTCGGCGCCGTAGGAGGCGAGCGCGCCGGCCGCGACGAAGTCGTCCTCGTGGGCCATGAGCGCGACCCGGTCCTGCCTGGCGCGCTGGATCAATAGGTTCAGGTGCGCGCTCACGAGGCCGGAGGGCACGTGGTAGATCGCGTCGAAGGCCCCCTTCGGCATGACCGAGAGCTCACGGATGATGTCGTCACGGCTCGCCACGTCACGGCGAATCAGCACGAGCCCGAGCTGGTCTGCGGTCTTCTGCGCGACGCCAAAGCTGATCTCGGCGATCGACTCCTTGGCGGCGACGATACAGAGGACGCGTCGCACGTTGGGCGCGATCTCCCTCAGGATCTCCAGGCGCTTGCCGGAGAGCGGACCCGAATACACGGAGACGCCGGTGAGGTTGTTGCCCGACGAGGCGTAACTGGGGACCAGCCCCGACTTCACCGGGTCGCCGACCCAGGTGAACACGATCGGGATCGTGGAGGTCGCGGCCTTGGCCGCCGCCGTGTGCGAGGTGCCGATCGTGACCACGACGTCGGGCTTCGCGGCGATGAGCGCCTGCGCCTGCGCGCGGACATCCGGTCCCACACCCTTGGTGTCCTCGAGCAGCAAGATCAGGTTGCTGCCCTCTCGATAGCCGAGCTGGCCGAGCCCCTCGCGGAGCCCCGCCAGGATCTCGCCGAAGGTCAGGCCAGGCGTCAGCACCGCGACCCGCACACTGCCGGCGGGCGGGGCGGCGCTCAGCACGGACGCGAGAGCCACGACGATGGCGATCACCCCAAGGGCCGTGACGTTACGGATCGATTGCGCATGTATCCCCCCCTGCGTTCGCATCGAGCCTAGAGAATGACAAGTCAGACACCAGCAAGAGTCGAGCCATGGGGAGCTAAAGCTCGATGAGTGAAAGAAACCCGTGGGCTTCGGGTGCAGGGAGCGCGCTCGGCTCGAGACGAGTGGCGCGTTTTGGCCGACTCGTGACATGAATGACCGGCCCCACGCCGGTCGAAAGCCGAGACGGTGGGTCTAGCGGGTCGCGCGAAGTGTCGTGCGCCGACCCTGTTCGCTCAGGTCGACCCCGTCTTCGTGGATCTCCTCGACGCGGAGCCGTCCATCGACCGTGTCGCCCTCGACGTACCGACGACCGTTGATGAAGACCATGCGCTGGGACGGCACGTCCGAGTAGATCAGCGCCTCGAGCTTGAGCGCGGGCCCACCCGGGCTCGGGGGTATCGCGGGCGCGACCGGAGTGAACGGGACGCTGGCGATCGGCGGCGATTGGGGCAACGGGATCGGTCGCTGCGGAGCCGGAACAGGGACAGGGGGCGGTGCTTGCGGCGCGACGACAGGCGCGGGAGCCGCGGCAGCCTCCGAGCGACCTGCCGATGCGGGCTTCTCGGCTCGCGGTGCAGTCTTCGACGGAGGCCCGGCCAGCGCGGGGCGCGGGGGACCGGCGACCGGACGCGCCGGCTCCGCGATCGCCGAGCGCGCAGGCTCGACGGATGATCGCGGCGCAGCGGCGGAACGCGTCGCCTCTACGACCGGGGCCGTCGCGGGGGCCACCACCGTCGACGGGGGAGCTGGCGGTTCGGCCAGGGGCAGCAGCCACCAGAGGATCAGCATCGTCAGCACAACCGCGTTCAGCGCGAGCGCGACGAAGAGACGGCCGAGCGAGCGGGTCCACGGCGGTCTCGGCGCCCGCATCGCGGGCGTGAGCAGCCGCTGGATCACCGGAATCCGACGGTCGCGCTGCTGAGCGGCCTTGGTGAGCGCGTCGAGGATGTAGGACACGGCTAGGGTCGCGCTCCCGTGAGCGATGGGGTGCTCCCGCCTGGCGTCGCGGCGGTGAGCCGGACGAGCGTTTCCTCGCCCGCGATCCCATCGGGCGTCAACGACTCGCTCTGCTGAAAGGTCGCCACGCGCTTCTTCAGCTCGTCGTCGTAGAGCGCGCCGTCGGCGGCCGATGAGGTTCCGTCGATGGCGGCCAGTTTCTCGCGGAGCCAGACGACGTCCCGGCTGCGTATTCCCGGCTGCAGCGGCAGCGGCCCCGTGAGCGGCGCCTTCCACACCATCACGAAAGGGCCGTCCCAGAAACGCTCGATCTCGGCTGTCGGCAAGGTGAGTCGCCGCTCCCCGACCCGGAGTGTCGCACGGTCGCCGTCCAGCTCGGAAACCACGACGTAATGCTTGGCGGCGTCGGGCGTGGTCAGCTCGAGGACCGCCGGCAGGTTCAGGCGGCGGAGCACCGTCCAGGTTCCCGTGCGGGAGAGACAGCGCAGGCCCGCCTTGCGGCCGAACTCGCAGCCGAGATCGGCCGGTCCGGTTGGGGCGTCGAGCTGCCAGAGCCTATAGAGGGTGGCAAAAGCGCTCGCTCGATCGGCGGTGATCGACGGATCTCCCAGGATCAGCGCGAGCGTCGGCTCCGGCTTCGGCGGCTCCACCGCGGTCGCGGCGACCGCGGAACCCGGCGTGGGCGTCTGCGCGCGCAGCGGCCAGGTCAGGAATGGAGGCCAGGCGCCCATCGAAGAAAGGCCGCGGGACGCCAGGAGCGCGAGCGTCCCACCCAGCACGACGACGACCGCCGCGGTCGCGGCGCCCAGGATCCACCGGCGCCGCAAGGACCGACGCCCCATCACTTCCTTCGCCGCGCGGCGGACGACCTGTTCCTTGACCCGCGTCTGGCCGGTGGCGTAGGCCCCGAGCAGCGCGCGATCGCAGATCGTGTTGAGCAGCCGCGGGATGCCGCGCGACAAGCGATGGGCCGTGCGTACCGCGAGCCGCGTGAAGATCGGCTGTCGCTGACCGGCGATCTCCATTCGATGCTGCACGTAGCGGTGCGTCTCCGCCTCGGTGAACGGCCGCAGGTGATAGCGCGCCGTCACGCGCTGGGCCAGCTGGCGCAGGTTCGGTCGCGCCAGGTGGTCGGCCAGCTCGGGTTGGCCGATCAGGATGACCTGAAGCAGCTTCTCCTTCGTCGTCTCCAGATTGGTCAGGAGACGGATCTCCTCCAGCACGCGCGAGCTCAGGTTCTGGGCCTCGTCGATGATCAACACGGTGCGCCGGCCGCGGGCGTGAGCGTCGAGCAGCGCGCGGGAGAGCGCGTCGACCAGGACCCTGAGGCTCGTCGTCCCTGCCGGGTACGTGATCTGGAGCTCGTCGCACACGAGGCCGACCATCTCGACCGAGGTCAGTCGGGGATTGAAGATCATGGCGACGTCGACGTCGACCGGCAGCTGCTCCAGCAGCGCGCGGCAGACGATGGTCTTCCCGGTGCCCACCTCGCCCGTCAGCACGACGAAGCTCCCACCCTCGCCGATCCCGTAGAGCAGGTGGGCCAACGCCTCGCGGTGGACGTCGCTGAGATAGAGGTAGCGCGGATCCGGTGCAAGCGAGAACGGCCGCTCGGAGAGCCCGAAGTATTGGGCGTACATGGTCTAGCCAGTGTCGAAGCTAGAGAAAGACGGTGCCCGCGTCAAGCGATCGCCCGGAGCATCTGCTCCATCGAGAGCATCCCGCCGGGGTTCAGCTCGGCGATGACGCCGCTCCTCGACGAAGATCCCGAAGTCCATGGCGCCGGTCACTGCGCCTTGAGGCGCACGTCCTCGTAGCACGGGAACGGGATCAGGTGCATCGAGTCGAGCATGTGCTCGGCCACCCGCGGCCCGACACCGCGCAGCGTCCGGTAGTCCATGATCGGCGCGAACATCACGCGATCGATCGAGAGCTGCTGGATTTTATGGAGCAGGGCCTCGCGCTTGGCCGTGTCCCGCTCGCGCGCCTGCTGGTGAAACAGGTCGTCGAGTTCTGGGTAGCCGCCGTACGACGAGCTGCCTTTCGAATACATGAACGCCTCGACGCGGCTGGCGGCGTTGCCGGAGTTGCCCACGGCCGCCATGAACAGGCCTCGCAGCTTCTTCTCGCGCCAGGCGGTCAGGAATGCCGCGCGCTCCATCTGCCGCATCTTCGTGCGGATCCCGACCGCGCCCAGGTAGTTCGTCGCCGCCTCGGCCGTCGTGAAGAATGGCGGATTCGGCGTGAAATCACCGGCGTCAATGCCGTTGGGATAGCCGGCGTCGGCGAGGAGCTGCTTCGCCTTCTGCGGATCGTACGGCGTCACCGGGGCCTGCAGCGCGAACTCCATGACCCTCGGCACGATGACGCCCGCCGGCGGGCAGTAGCCCAGGCACGAGACCTCGTTGATCGCCTTGCGGTCGAGCGCGTGGTTGACCGCCAGCCGCAGCCGCTTGTCGTGCCACGGGGACTTGGGATCCCACTGCTCCGCGAACTCGATCCAGTAGATCGAGGCGTGCTTGGAGGGCACGAGCTGCAGCCGCGAATCGCGCCGCACGTTCAGCGCGTCTTCGCCGTCCAGCGCGTAGGCGATGTCGGCCTCGCCGTTCTTCAGCATCGCCACCCGCGAAGTGCCCTCGGGGACGCTCTTCATGACGAAGCGTCTGACGTAGGGCACGTGCCGCCAGTAGCCCGCATACGCCTCCACCACCACCTCGATGCCGGGCTTGTGGCTGACGAACTTGTAGGGACCGGCGCCGATCGGATGCTTGCGGAAGCCGTCGTCGCCGACCTGGGTCACGTATTTCTTCGGGACGACGAGACCCGCGGCCGTCGCGGTGGTGCCGTAGAAGGTCATGAAGTCCGGCCACGGCTCGGTGAGACGGAAGCGCACGGTCAGTGGGTCGACGATCTCGACGGAGCGAACGTGAGTCTGCAGCTCCTTCGCGCCAGCGCCCTTGTAGCGCTCGAAGCTGAACTTCACGTCCTCGGCGGTCAGCGGGTCGCCGTTGTGGAACTTGAGGTCGCGGCGCAGCTTGAACTCGTACACGAGTCCGTCGGGGCTCTCGGTCCAGGCCTCGGCCAGACTCGGCGACATCTTGCCCTTGCCCGGCAAGGGCCGGACCAGCGCGTCGTGGAGCGCGAACAGCATCCCGAACGCGGTGATCTGCGGGGGCGCGCTCGACGGATCGAACCAGGTCGGCGCGATCGTGACGTGCCAGGCGATGGTCACCTCGCCGGCCGGCGTCGTCTGCGCGACAGCCTGCCCGACCGTGCCCAGCATCAGGACTGCCGCCACGAACAGCGGGATCGTACGACGGAAGGACCGCGTCGTCCCCCGACGAAGCTGCATCGTCTCTATCCTCCTATCGTGCGCCAGAGAATCCGCTCGAAGGTGGTCCACGTCAAGGACGAGTATATTCGAGGGGATGAAGCGCGCCTGGAGTACGCTCCGCGTGATCGCGCTCGTGACGGTGCTCTCCGCCTGCGCCACGACCCCGCCGCTGACGATGCCGCCGAGTCTCCTACCGGATCTGCGGGGCACGTGGACGGGCACCTGGGGCGGCACGCCCTTGACGCTGGTCGTGCTCGAGCAGCAGCAGGCTACGCCAGCCGACGGCGTCTCGCTCGGTCCCTGGCACCTGCTCGGACGCGAGCTGCCCAGCGTCTCCGGCGTCCTGACCTTCAAGGTCCGAGGCGAGCCGGTCTCGGTGAACGTTCACGGGCGGCTCGGCGATTGGAACGGACGGCTCACGCTGGTCATCGAGCCAACGACGGTCAACGGCGGACAGATCACACTCGGGCTGGCGGATCAGCACCGCCTCACGGGAACGGGAACGTCGCGCGCGAGCTGGGAGCCGCAGGGCCCCGTGGAGCTCGTCCGCCAGGCGGCGAGCGGGCCCCGCGGCTCCGTGTCCGGAAGCGACGTCACATCCGATCGCCCGGGGCTTGGAACCACGTGTAGTCCCAGACCGACACCCGATAGCTGTTGGCGGCGGGCAAGTTCGCGAGGGTGAAGTAGGCGCGCCCGAAACCTCCGACGCCGCCGGGAATCGCCTGGATGCGCTGGCCGACGACGGCGCCCGACGCGTCGAGCGCCTGGGCCAGGACACGAACGCTCAACGCATTCTCGCCGTTGCGGTTGTGGAGGTAGCCGCTGACCCGGCCCCGCTCGGGCTCGGCGGTCCATTCGAGCGCGAAGTGACGCTCCCACCCGTACATCATGGTGGTCGTGGCGGAGCTCGACAGTGGAGGCTCGGCCCCCGTGGTCGCGCACGCCGCGGCCGTCAAGACGATCAGGCCGAAGAGCGCCGCGAAGCGGACGACGGTCACCGTCTATCTCCCTACATCGCGGTCTTGACGGCGGCCAGTACTTCCTCCGGGTTCAGGAGATCCAGCCCGCTGTCCATGACCTTCACGAATTTGATCGTACCGCTCTTGTCGATGATGAAGTACGCGCGCTTGGCGTAGCGGTAGACCGGGCTCTTCTCGTCCGTCACCATCGCGCCATACGCGGGAAGCATCGTGCGGCGGAAATCTGAGAGGAGGAGCTGCCTGGACTTCTGATCCTTCTGCCATCCGGCCAGTGCAAGGTGGTGATCGGTGCTGACACCCACGACCTGGGCGCCCACGGCCTCGAATTGCGGCAGCGCCGCCTCGAAGCCGTTCAGCTCACGGGTTCAGGTCGGAGTGAACGCCGCGATGAACGTGTAGATCACGACCGGGCCCTTGGCCGTCAGGTCCGAGAGCTTGACCGGCTTGCCGTCGGTCCCGTTCAGGGCGAAGTCGGGCGCCTTCTGGCCGACTTCGAGGGCGACGGCAGCGCTGGCCAAGGTCACGACGGCCAGGGCGCTCAGGACCAGAGTCCGAGCGACCGCACGCTTGATGGACATGGCTCCTCCTCCCCGGATTTCCGGGATAACGACTGAGACGGGCGTCCGGTTCCCCCGGGCGCTGCGGAACACGGTACCACGTGCGAGCCTGGCCCCCTCCACGGAGGCCCGAATGATCGCGATCGCAACGTCTCGCCGCCGATTTCTCGCCGGCGCAGCCGCGTGCGGCGCCGCGCTGTCCCCGCCGCGGCGTCCGTGGGCCGCGCAGGCCCTCGCCCGGCCGCTGCCGCGCCGGGTTCACCGGACGCGTGCCGCGTGGTCGCGCGGCCCCGCCCGGCCCATTGCCCGCCCGGACGGCGCGCCGCTAGGCTTTGTTGTGCCGGGCGTAAATCTCGTTGATGCGCTTGTCGCACTCCTCGAGCGCCTTCGCCGCCTCCCAGTTGTCGACCAGCACCCGCTGGATCATCTTCGGGATCACGTGCGTGTTGAGCACCTCCCCGGCCGCGGCCGTCGGTGACCCCGCATAGCTGACGGGCACGCCGGTCTCGGCCATGTTGATGAAGTGTTTGAACTCGGGCTTCTCGCGCCAGAACGGCGAGTCGAAGAGGCGCTTGTAGACCGGCACCCAGCGGCCGCCGGTCGACTGGATGATCCTGTCGTAGTTGGCCGGCTGCATGAAGTACTCGATGAGCCCCTTGGCGATGTCGGGGTACGGGTTCTTCTTGAAGGCGCCGTACGACCACGTGTCGATCTGGTTGACGGTGCCCTTGGGCCCGGCCGGCACCGGGAAGAGCCCGGTCTTCTTCTGCAGATCCTTGTCGTTGGAGTCGAGGTACGCGTAGATGCTCGAGGGGTTCATGACGAAGGCCGCCTGCCTGGACTGGTAGGCCTTGTTGTTGCCGGAGTTGTCCCACGAGATCGCGCCCTGCGGGATGATCTTGTGCGTCTTGAACATCGCCTCGATCGTCTTCACCCCGGCCACGTTCGCGGCCGAGTTCATCACGACCGTCTTGTTGTCGGACTCGACCATCTTGCCGCCGTAGCACCAGAGGAGGTTCATCACGTTGTCGGTCGTGTCCTCGACCAGCCCGAGGCACATCCCGAAGGCGAAGAGACGCGGCGGCGACTGGATCTTCTTGCTGACCTCGATGAACTCGTCCCACGTCTTCGGGTACTCGACCTTCGCCTGCTCGAGCAGGTCGAGCCGCGCGTGGACCGGCCACGGGTTGACGGCCAGCGGCACGCCGAGCGCGCGACCTTTGTAGAGCACGGCGGCCATGCTCGACTCGAAGATGCCCTTGGGCTCGCGGCGCATCTTGTTGACCTGGTCGGTCAGATCGATCAGGTGGCCCTGCGCGCCGTAGAACTGGACGTTCGACTCGTAGAGCCGGATCACGTCCGGCGGGTTGCCCGCCTCGATCGACGCCGCGAGCTTGGCGTTGGCCTGCTCGCCCGCGACCACCGCGTACTCGACCTCGGACTCCTTGAGCCCCGCGTGCTTGGCGGCGAACTCGTACACCTGCTCCTTCTGGAGCTGGTCGGCCAGCGGCGTGAAGTTCGGCAGGTGCCAGAACACGAGCTTCTTGGCGCGCTGGGCCTGGCTCCGGCCCACCCGCCACCACGGCCCCGTCGCCGCCACGCCGGCCGCGCCGGCGAGCTTCAGGACATCGCGTCGATGCATTCCGTGCATACGACCTCCTCGAGGCGTCAGCCCTTGACCGCGCCGAGTGTCAGGCCTTTGACGACCCAGCGCTGGAAGATGAGATACACGACGAGCGGCGGCAGCGCGCTGAGGAATGCGGCGCCCATCATGGGCCCCCAGAAAAAGACGTCCTCCACGATGAACAGCGTCAGGCCGGTGGTGATGGTCCGCACCTCCACGCTGTTGACGAACACGTTGGCGTAGAGGAACTCGTTCCACGACTGGGTAAACGCGAAGAAGGCCACCACCGCCAGCGCCGGGAGCGACATGGGCAGGATGATGCGGAAGAGAGTGCCCAGGCGGCCGCAGCCGTCGACGAGCGCCGCTTCCTCCAGCTCGAGCGGCACCGAGTGGAAGTAGCCCATGAGGAGCCAGGTGGAGAAGGGCACGCTGAAGCTGAAGTACGTGAGGATCAGCCCCTGGTGGGTGTCGATAAGGCGCAGCACCGACAGCACCGCGAAGAGCGGGATGAAGAGGAGCGCGGGCGGCACCAGATACGAGACGACGAGCCCGCGAGCGATGAGGGCGCGGCCCGGAAATCGCAATCGGGCCAGGGCGTAGGCGCCCAGGCACCCGAACAGGAGCGACGCGAGCGTGTTCGCCCCGGCGATGATCGCGCTGTTGCGCACGTACTTCAGGAACGGCGTCGTCGTGAAGACGCGCGCGTAGCCGGCGAGGGTCGGCTGGTGCGGGTAGAGCGTCGCCTCGAAGCCATAGATCTCGCGGTCGGGCTTGAGTGAGGTCACGATCATCCAGTAGAAGGGTACCAGCGTCCACACCAGCAAGAGGACCAGCAGCACGTTGCCGATCCATTTCAAGAGCCGCCGTGAGCCCGACCTCGTCCGCGGCATCGTCTACTCGTCGGCCTGACGCAGCATGCGCCGCGTGAGCAGGATGATGAGAACCACCAGCAGCGGGAAGAACACGAGCGACACCGCCGCACCCATCCCGAGCCGGCGGGCGCCGAGGGCAGTCGTGTACGCGAGGTGCGGGAAGATCTCGGTGCGACTGGCCGGGCCGCCGCGGGTCAGGATCAGCACGAACTGGAGGTTCGTCGCGGTCCAGATCGTCGACAGCATCACCGTCGTGAGGAAGATGGTCCGCAGCCGCGGCACCGTCACGAAGAAGAACTGCTGGACGACCGACGCGCCATCGATCTCCGCCGCCTCGTACAGCTCCTTGGGGATGGCCTGCAGCCCCGCCAGGAACGTCATCGAATAGAAGGGCGTGCCGGACCACACCACAACCGCGATCACGCAGCCCATGGCCAGTCGCGGGTCGGAGAGCCACGAGATGATGTCGCTCGTGAGGTGGAAGGTGATCAAGAAGTTGTTGAGGAGCCCGCTGAGATCGTCGAAGATCCAGCGCCAGTTCAGCGCCACGATGACGACCGGCACCGCCCACGGCACGAACAGGAGCGTGCGGAAGACATTGTTGACGCGTCGCTCCTGATCGAGGACGAGCGCCATCGTGAGCCCCAGCACGAACTTCAGCGCGATCGCCACCGCGGTATACAACACGCTGTTCCACGCCGTGCGCAGGAAGACCTCGTCGCGGAGCAGATCCAGATAGTTGTCGAGGGCCACGAACCGGCCGGGCGCGCCGACCATCTTGTCTTGCAGGCTCAGGGAGATCGCCGAGGCGAACGGATAGGCGACGAGGAAGACGATGACGAGGAGCGTCGGCGTCAGCAGGCCGTAGGCGAGCCACGCCTCTTGCCGGAGCGTCGCGGAGTGCCGCGGCCGCCGCGCGGTCGCCGGCGCTCGAACCAGCAATTCTTCGCGCAGAGCATCCGGCTGGCCGGCCGACAACGCCACGCGCGGATTATGTGCACGCGACGTGAGCACGTCAAGCGAGCGCGTTACCCGTCCCGTCGGCCGAGGCGTGGCTATGAAGAGAAGAAACCGAGCTGGGGTGCCGCGTCGGCGGCGCCGGCGTCGAAGCCGGACACGCCCACGCCGACGAGCCGCACCGGTCGCGAGCCCGCGTCGCTGCGGGCCAGGAGCTTGACGGCCTCGCCGGCGATCACGCGCTCGTCGCTGGTGGATGCGCCGAGCGTCGTCCGGCGCGAGACGTGCTGGAAGTTTCGGTAGGTCAGCTTCAACACGATCGTGCGGCCCGCGAGGTGGCGCCGGTGGAGCCGCTCGGCGACCCGCCGCGCCAGTGCTTCGATCTTCGCGCGCATCACCGCGAGGTCGGTCGTGTCCTCCTCGAACGCGGTCACGCGACGGCGGGCTTGAATACCGGAGCCGACCGCGCGAGACTCGACCGGCTCATGATCGGAAGTGCGCGCCGCAGGCCGGCGCGGGGCTCGGGCCCGGCGCGGCCAATAACAGGAGGAGAGACGATGAGGATCCGAGCGAGCATCGCGGCCGTCGTGATCGCGCTGGCGGCCGTTGTCGGCACCGTGGTGATGGGCGGGGCGCAGGACAAGACCCTGTCGATCGGTGTCCTGGGGCCGCTCTCGGGCGGCGCGGCGTCTTACGGCGTCGAGCTGGTCCGCGGCGCCGAGATGAAGGCGGACGAGATCAACAAGGCCGGCGGGCTCAAGGTCGGCGCCGACACGTACCGGATCAAGCTCGTGAGCTACGACCACAAGGCGCTCGCGGCCGACGCCGCCACCGCCGCCAACAAGCTCGTGTTCCAGGACAAGGTGAAGTACATCATCGGCAACGCCGTGGGCGCGACCTGCAACGCGGTCCAGACCGTGACCGAGCCGGAGAAGGTGCTGTTCTCGTTCGTGTGCTGGGGCACCAACAACCTCGGCCCCGACAAGCCGCACTCGTTCCGGGTCATGCTGAGCCAGTGGGAAGTGGCCGAGCCGTTCTATCGCTGGGTGAAGGAGAAGCACCCGCAGATCAAACGCGTCGCGGCGATCTCGCCGAACGACACGAGCGGCAAGGACACCAACACCGCCGTCGTGAAGGCGCTGAAGGCGCTGGGGTTCGAGGTGGCCGCCGACGAGTACTACGAGCGCGGCACCAAGGACTTCTACCCGATCCTCACCAAGATCCTGGCCGCCAAGCCCGACATGCTGGACGTCGCGGCGGCGCCGGCCGGCGAGGGCGGGCTCATCCTGAAGCAGGCGCGCGAGCTCGGCTTCAAGGGCGCCAAGGGCTGGACCGCGGGCACCAACCCGTTCACGATCATCGGCGTCGCCGGCAAGGACGCGGCCGAGGGCGTCTGGAGCCCGGCCAACATCAACGTCAGGAGCGACTTCGTCAGCGCGACGGTGCGGCGGTTCGGCGCGGAGTACGAGAAGCGCTACAACGAGGTGCCGGGCGTCATCGCCGTCGCCAACTACGCGGCGTTCGACGTGATCACGAAGGCGATGCAGGAGGCGCGCTCGCTCGACACCGACAAGGTCCTGGCGGCGCTCACCCAGAAGCCCTTCGAGACGGTGTGGGGACGGCTGGTCATCGGCGGCAAGGAGACCTACGGGATCGACCGCCAGTTCCTGTACCCGGTCGTGATCAGTGAGGTGCGTGACGGCAAGGTCGTCGACATCGCGCAGGTGCTGCCGACGGCGCTGAAGAAGTAGCGGCGTTGACCGGCGGTGTCGATCGATCTTCTCGTCCAGGCGCTGCTCAACGGCTTCGGGCTGGCGATGGTGTACGTGCTCGTCGCCCTCGGCCTCACGCTGATCTTCTCGATCCTCGAGATCATCAACTTCGCCCACGGTGAGTTCTACATGCTCGGGGGCTACGTCACCTACTACGCCTTCGCCGTCTTCGGGCTCAACTACTTCGCGACGCTCGGCTTCGCCATCCTCGCCGTGGGTCTGGCGGGGGTGGTGGCCGAGCGGCTGATCTTCCGTTACCTGAGGGGCAAGACTCTCAACGCGTTCATCGTGTCGCTCGGCCTGCTCTGGGTCATGCAGGCCTCCGCCCAGCTCTCCTTCGGCGTCCTCGACAAGCCCGTGCCCTCGGCCTTCTCGGGCATCGTGCGCGCCTTCGGGCTCGTGATCTCGGTCGAGCGTCTCGTGGTCTCGCTCTCGGCCATCGTCCTGATCGCGGCGCTCTACCTGTTCTTGCGCTGGAGCCGTCCGGGCCGTGCGATGCGCGCGGTGGCGCAGGACGCCGACGCGGCAGCGCTCCAGGGCGTCGACATCGAGCTGGTCTCCGCGCTGGGCTTCGGGATCGGGTGCGCGCTCGCGGGCGGCGCCGGCGGGCTGCTGGCCCCGGTGTTCGCGGTGAGCCCGGCGATGGGGGCGCTGCCGGTCGTCAAGGCGTTCATCATCATCATCATCGGCGGCATGGGGAGCCTGCCCGGCGCGGTGGTCGGCGGGCTCCTGCTGGGCTCGGTGGAGGGGCTCGGCTCGCTGTTCATGGGGAGCGCCGCCGTGAGCGTCCTGGGATTCCTCGTGGTCATCCTCGCCCTGCTGGTCCGTCCGCGGGGGCTCTTCGGTGGAGCCTAGCCGCGGCCTCAGCGCGCCGCCGGGGCGCGCTCTCAGCGCGCCGATCGCGGGTCTGGCGCTGCTCGCGGCGGGTGTCGTCGCGCTCCCGCAGCTGACCCGCGACTCGTACTACCTCGACGTCGCCACGACCATCCTCATGAACCTGGCGCTCACGATGAGCCTGCGGCTTCAAGTAAGCACCGGACAGCTCAACATGGCCCACATCTCGTTCATGGGGATCGGCGCCTACGCCTCCGCCTTGCTGGTGACGCGCGTCGGGATCTCGTTCTGGGCGGCGCTGCCGATCGCGGCCGTGGTGGCCGCGTTGCTCGCGTTCCCCATCGGGGGACTGGCGCTTCGCGTGACCGGGCCCTACTACTTCCTGATCACGTTCGCGTTCTCGGAGGTCGTCCGGCTCTTCTTCAACAATTTCTTCGTCGACCTGTTCGGCGGGCCGTCCGGGCTCGTCGGCATCCCGAAGCCAAGCGCGCTGCCGTGGTTCGGCCGCGCGCTCACCTTCACCACCAAGCTGGAGCTCTACACCCTGATGGCGGCGCTGCTCCTCGTCACGGCCGCCGTGCTGGTCAGGCTCGAGCACTCGCGGTTCGGGCTCGTCGCGAGCGCGATCCGCCAGGGCGATCTGCTGGCCGAAACGCTCGGCGTGAACGTCTTCCGCTACAAGCTCACGGCGTACGTCGTGGGCAGTCTGGTGGCGGGCGTGGCCGGCGCCTTCTTCGCCCATTCGCATCAGGTGCTGCACTCGAGCGACTTCGGCCTGGAGCCGATGGTGCTGCTGGTCGTCTTCACCGTGATCGGCGGGACGGGGAGCGTGTGGGGGCCGGTGGCGGGCACCGTGCTCATGACGATCGCCGGCGAGCTCCTGCGCGAGCTGCACCACTACGAGTCGCTGGTGTTCGGCGTCGTCCTGATCCTCACGATGCTCTGGGCGCCCGACGGGCTCGTCGCGTTGCCGGGCAAGCTCGCGCGGCGACGGCGTGCGGGAGTGTCCCTTGCCCCTTGAGCTACGCTCGGTCGGCCGGCGCTTCGGCGGGCTGCAGGCCGTCGCCGATCTCTCGATGACCGTCGCCCCGTCGACGATCCACGGGCTGATCGGTCCCAACGGCGCCGGGAAGAGCACGGTGTTCAACCTGATCACCGGCGTCATCCCGCTCACGTCCGGCGCGGTCTTCTTCAAGGGCGAGCGGATCTCGGGGCTCCGTCCGGCCGAGATCTGTCGGCTGGGCATCGCGCGCACGTTCCAGGCCACGACGCTGTTCCGTGAGTACACCGTCCTCCAGAACGTGCTCGTCGCCGCCCACCTGCTGTCGGCGCCCGGCCTCGGATCGGCGCTCCTGTGGTCGAGCCGGTATCGCGAGCGAGAGCGACGCGCCCGCGAGCGCGGCCTGGCGCTCCTGCAGACGCTTCACCTCGCTGGGCTCGCCGATCAGGTGGCCGGGACGCTTCCCCATCGAGACCAGAAGGCGCTCGCGCTCGCGATGGTTCTCGCCACCGGCGCCGAGCTCGTGATCCTGGACGAGCCGATGGCCGGGCTGGCCGCTCAGGAGAAGGCGGAGACGACGAGCGTCCTCCAGCGGCTCCGCGAGCAGGGACTCACCGTGCTCCTCGTGGAGCACGACATGAAGGCGGTCATGGGCGTGTGCGACACCGTCACGGTCCTCGATCACGGGCTGCGCATCGCGGAGGGGACGCCACGCGAGATCCAGGCCAACCCGGCCGTGATCGAGGCATACCTGGGCGTGGAGGAGCCGGGTGCTTGAGCTGACCGACCTCAGCGTCCACTACGGCAACGTCGCCGCCG
>Ga0209161_10001433_pt1 | contig 19773 bp, 18 predicted proteins | sample GraSoiAngelo_155_FD_186169 | JGI IMG/M metagenome (GOLD analysis project Ga0209161, IMG submission 186169) | Grasslands soil microbial communities from the Angelo Coastal Reserve, California, USA - 14_1009_13_30cm (SPAdes) (version 2) | ecosystem: Environmental > Terrestrial > Soil > Grasslands... | reverse complement strand
AAACGAACAGCCCCCCTCCCAAGGTTACTAGTGCTGTCCTTGACCCATCGCCTGAAGTGCTCGCCGTTTCCAGGCCGGATAGTTGCTGGTAGCTATCGGCAGTGATAGGGTTCGCGCTGAAGAGCTCCTTTCCACTCAGGCGGTCATAGAGTCGAAGCGTGGCATCTATGGTACCGGGATATCCGGTGATAAGGGCGATAGTAGAACCATCTCGGGAAAAATCACCAAGATGAAGAGTCGGGAAAGCTGTCGACAAGAGGGTACTGTTGGAGTCTTTTCCAAAAATGCTGATGCTAGATCCGTTTGCTGCGGCCACGAAGTCGCCTGTCCTACTAATCTGAACGGATAGCCAGGAGCCCGTCCTAGTCCAGAGTGTTTGGTTGTCATGTTGAGAGAAGAAGTAGAGAATACCAGTGTCGGGATCAATAGTCGCCAAGTAAGCCCCCTCGTAGGACAATGAAATCGGTGCTGGGCCCGGGCCTGGATAGACATCATGGGTTATGTTGTGGAACCACAAGGGAACCATGCCAGCCCGTCGGAACATTGCAATAGAATCCAGCACTCCACCCTGAAATCCAACATGCACAGGCAGCAGTTCATGAACGGCCACGTATTCTCCATCTCCCGAAACGGCACTCGTGGCGAAAGCACCGAACCCAACAAATGATGTATTTACGTAAACCGGAGTATTAAGAGTCCAAAGCGGAAGGCTACTTGCTCGCCCAAGAACAGCAAGGCTTCTTAGCCGCAAAACATCTCCCCCGGTCGAAAGATACGCCCCATTTTCAGACATTGACACCCTGACGGGACCATCTAGAGTGAAGCCCGTCGCATAGGTCCATATGGGTCGGCTACTGTTGCTAGCAAACATAGTTACGGTGCCGTTTCCTGAGGGACCGCCGCCAATTGGAGAGTGGATTGATCCAACGGACACGTAGTTTCCGTCAGCCGAAATTCCCAAGGAATCGACACCTGAAACCATCGAGGTCCAAACGACAGGGCATGTACCGGTACTAGAGAATAGATCGATAAACGGTTCCGAGGTAAGACCGATTGATAGGCAGATCACTAGAAGGCACTTGAACGACATAGGCCTGATTGAGAAAGAGCGATTATCTAAATAAGGAGATTCCGAGGTGCGACGCATTTCTTATCCAGCAAAAGATAATACTCAACAGGGTTGAGCAGTCAATCTATGGGGAAGGCTACGTCGGATTTCATTCGCGTTGCTTCCACAAGTGAGATTCCTGAAGGCAAGATGAGAAGGGTCATCGTCGATAGTCTACAGGTTCTAGTTGCCAACGTGAAGGGCAAGTACTACGCTATTGGAAATGTCTGCACCCACTTGGGTGGACCTTTGGACAAGGGTATCCTCGAAGGTCATGAGGTAGAATGTCCTTTGCACAGATCCCATTTCGATGTCACTAATGGCCAGGTGAAGAGAGGTCCCGCTATGAGGCCAGAGCCTGTCTATGATGTTAAGGTTGAAAGTGGTAGTATTCTAGTGCGACCGAAACAGTAGTTCATTACGATCTCCTCAATTCGGTTAGGCTACGCCTGTTTTGCACCGCAGCTGGTGCAGAAAACCGCGACACTTGGAAGCTTGGCTCCACATTTGAAACAGAATTTTGACTCGACCTGAGGTTGCTGCTGGGACATTGCTGGCTGCTGTGGTACTGGAACCGACGAAAAGGTCTGTGGGGCAGGCTGTCCCCAGCCTGGCGAGGGTGGCCGATCTTGAATGGAGAAGTACGCGACAACTTGGAAGATCAAGGCAACTAGGAGAATCAGGAAGCCTACGAATACGATCGTGAGGGCCGCACCAATAAGGTAAAGTAGACCGGTGGTTGCGAACGCGCTTACGTTCAGTCGCTGTGATATCTTCTCGTATGAACGTTTGAGAAAGATGGCAGATATGACTGTAAAAACCCAGAACGCTCCAAGTATGCCAAAGAATAGTAGAAATCTGGGGAAGCCAAGACCAAATGTAAAGAGTCCTGTGATGGACCCTGTAACGATAAATGCGACAAAAACAACCGCTCCAATTATTGCTGTTATGGCGGCGAGGAGGGCGTCGTCGAAGATACTCTTGTCCTGAACAGTCTCGGATATTTCCTTGGTCGCCAGTAGAATTAGTATCCAGCCAACAAGACTGACGAAGGGTAAGAAGACGAGAATCCCGCCCACTCCCCCAAGGGTCTTCGCCGAGGACAAGGAGCCCATGGCGGAAGCCTCTACTGCTCCGAACTTAAGGCTGGAATTATCCTAGTCGTCATTGGCATGACTACTCTTCCTTCCAATTCATCAACATACTGCCAAGTACGATGAAGAATGCCGCTAAGCCTAGGGCGATGATCGTGTTTGTCAATGCTTGGGCCGGTTCCGCGTAGATCAGCGCATCTCGCAGCCCATCGTTCACGTATGTCAACGGCATGAAGTTGGCTATGATCTTCATGATATCGGGCAGTGTCTCGCGTGGCCAGAAGGTTCCGGCCAGGAACATCATGGGGAAGGTTATCGCGTTGGCAGCCGCATCCGCGCTCTCCGCTTCCTTTACGAAATTCGCGAGAACCATGCCGATGCCTGGGAAGAGGAGTGCGGCGGCAACTACCAATCCCACCGTGTAGATGTCGATGGTCGCCGTGACGCCGAAGAGGGCATAGCCGAAGAAGAGGATTACGACGAGGGAGATGGTGGCTAGAATCATCTGGTAGCCGACCATTCCGAGAATCCATTCGATCTTGCTAAGGGGTGTCGTGGCGAGTTTCTTGATGATCTTCAGTTCGCGGTAGCGTCCGTTAGTATTCACGGCACCAAAGACGCCTGTGGTGAGGAGGGTCATGCCGATGACTCCGGGAATGAAGAAGTCAATGTAGCGGATGTTCCGGGTTACGATGCCAACTTGTTGAAGATTTAGGTGGTCAGGCGCACCGGCAATGGCGGCTGCATAAGAGGTGGTGACCGAGTGCACTATTCCGGCGAGCGATGCGGAGGCTTGGTCGCTCTGATCCATGTAGAGCTGAATTGTAGCGTTCTTTCCGTTCATCAGTGTAGCGTTGAAGCCTAACGGGATGACTAGCAGTCTCTGGCCTCGATTATGGAGTTGGGCGTCGCTTTTCACGTATGCTAGCGGGTCCGGTTGCTCTGCCGCGACCGTGTGGAGATTGAAGGCGCCAGTCTGGTTCAGCACATTGACGTAGCCTTGGGATAGAGGAGTTGGGACGTTCCCAGTCAAGTCCTGGTTTTGTAGGTAAAGATCGAACTTGGTGCTTCCGTTTCCGAATATTGCTCCGAAGAGGACGATGAGGAGTAGTGGGAAGGCGATGGTCCAGAAGATGTTGCTCTTGCTGCGGTACCAGCTCTTGAAATGTCCGCTGATTATAGTGTAGATTCGACTCCTCACGGCTAGTTTCCCTCCTCCGAGACCCTACGCCCGGTCAGGTTGAGAAAGACGTCGTCTAGAGTGGGGCGTCTGACCTCGATCTCCTTGTCGTGCAATGGGGTCGCTCCCAGGCTCATGAGGATGTTTGTGAGTTCTCCGTTGCTTAGAGGGATGGCGATGTCTCCCGCGTTTCTAAGCTCGGCTTTAGGTAGGCCAGGCGGTAGTTGTTTGAGTCCCTCCTCGCCGGCTTCTCTGATGATTAGTGTTTTCTTTCCGCCGTGGGTGTCTATCAGCTGGTCCGGTGTCCCGGAGGCGATTATCTGTCCGTGATCGATTATCGAGACGATATCGGCGAGGTATTCTGCCTCGTCCATGTAGTGTGTTGTGAGAAAGACCGTTTTTCCCTGGCTCTTCAACCGCTCGACGACGCCCCAGACATCCCTGCGAGCTCTGGGATCAAGGCCCGTAGTGGGCTCGTCAAGAAACACCACATCAGGGTCGTTTACAAGGGAAACTGCAAGGCCGACCCTCTGCTTGAGGCCTCCTGACAGCTTCTTGAACTGCTCGTCCCGTTTGTCCTTGAGATCGACTAGTTCGATTAGCTTGTCCGCGTCGAGCTGGTGTTTGAACATGGCTCCGAAATAGTTGATGTTCTCACGGACGGTAAGACGATCGATGGCGTTGAAGTCCTGCGGCAGGACGCCGATCCGTTTCCGGATCTCCGCCTGGTCCGAGCGTTTGCTGACATCGTAGCCAAGGACTTTCGCCTGACCCCCCGTTGGGTTTCGGAGACATTCCAGAATCTCGACCGTGGTAGTTTTTCCCGCGCCATTTGGGCCTAGGAAGGCGAAAACCTCGCCTTTTGTAAGGCTGAAAGATATGCCGTTGACGGCCACGTTCTCGCCATACTTCTTAGAGAGATTCTCTACCTGGACAATCTTGTCAGACTGCCCTAGGAATGGCGTCGGTTGGCCGATGCTCATTGATGAGCCTCGCCTATCGAGCGATTCTCAAAAGATTTGTAATGACTATTGTAGTCGTGATTTGTTCCGGCTTCGATCGAGTGTGAGTTTCCATCAGATTTCACCACAATTACCGTACTGAGGTCGTTGTTGCTTTTAATGGTCGGGCACGTCTCGTAGTCACATAATGTGATTACATCTCGCTGACTCGCGAGATCCGTTTCAACTGGATGCATACCGTTCATCTCGAATTTCCTTTTCCATTGTGGAAGAAACTAGGAGAGATGGGTTAGTTTTGCGCTGACGTCCCATAGTCTCTGGGCGATCTCCTCATTATAGGATTCGTCTGACGATTTCTTCACTTTCAACTTCTCAAGATATTCTCCGTTGAGACCCTTTGCGTCAGGTGAGGAGGCGAGATAGACAATTGTCTCTGCACCCTGATCAGGACTGGTCATGAACAATTTTGGCAGGGCCATAATGAAGCCTACTGGACCTAGAGGTCTACTCCAGATGTTAGTCGCGACTGTTCCGGGGTGAACTGCGTTGACCGTTACCCCTGTTCCCTGGAGTTTCTTGGCGAGTTCATGGGTGAAGAGGACGAGGGCAAGTTTGGATTGTCCATATGCTTTCCATCCACCATACTCTTTTTCCAAATTGATATCGTCGAAGTTGATGTGCCCATTGTAATGTCCCACGGATGATACATTGATGATTCGGCTTGGAGCGCTAGCCTTCAACAGGTCAAGTTGGAGGTTTGTTAGAAGGAAGGGTGCAAGATAGTTTGTTGCGAAAGTATTCTCGTAACCGTCAGCGGTAACGCGTCGTCTTTGGTTGAAGAGTCCAGCGTTGTTGATCAGGATGTGAAGTTTGGAATATTTTTTCCGAAACTCTGCTACAAGCTGCCGTACCGATTCAAGGGACGATAGGTCGGCGAGTAAGAGATCTATTGATTTGTTCTTGGATTTTGTGACTATTTCGTATCTTGCGGCTTCGCCTCTCTCAGGGTTGCGCGACACCATGACTACTGTGGCGCCCATTTTGGCAAGAGCGAGGCATGCTGATTTTCCTATCCCGGAATTGGCTCCGGTGACCATGACAACCTTGTCTTTCATCGTTGTCGTGTCTGGGACTTTTTCGTTCTGCATTGTCGGTCGCTAAACTGACTGGTGAGTCATTATTTAAACGCGTCGGTCATTTTTAAATACAACGCACGCGTACATGTCATAGTAGAACGATGCCGCGGGTCGTCCCGGAATACAAAGAAGAAGCCAGGACACGGATTCTCACCGCTGCAAACCAGGTCTTCGGCGAGAAAGGCTACCGCCAAGCAACCATGGACGACGTGGCAAAGAAGCTCGGTGTCAGCAAGGGAGCACTCTACCTCTACTTCGCTAGCAAGGAGGAGTTGTTCGAGGCAATCGCCCAAGCAGAACCCCTGGCGTTCAAAGAGATCCTATACTCCACTTTTGGCGAGAACAAGAACCCCCTGGAGAGTGCAAGCGAATTCTTCGACAAGATGTTGAAACGCTACGGGTCTAACTCGGGACTGAGCTTCGAAATATTCTCGGAGGCATCGCATAATCCTGGCCTTCGAAAAATTCTCAAGAAGACGCAGGACGAGTATGCGGCGACCCTGATGAGTTACCTGGAGGAGGGACGAAAGAGAGGCTTCATCGATAGAGAGTTGGACTTGCGATTCATAACCTACTCCCTGATCGCGTTGTGGAACGGGATTGAGACAATAGTTGTGACAGGGCTGCCGGTTGAAGACGCGAGACGAGCGTGGCTTGAAGCATTCAGAGCCATATTTCTGCCAAAGAACAGCGAGCACCCGTCACGAAGTCGCTGACACGGATATTATTCTGTTATCTGAGATAGCCATAAAACCGCCACCGAGCCCTTGATTGGATTAGAGTTGATCGGGGAACCACCCTGGATGACAAAGATATACTAGTGTAGAAATAGATATTTCGGTATCTGTGGTTGTATACAATACTGTTATAGGGGCCAAAGAACCGTTCTGAATAAGGGCTAACTTTCTGGGCACGGGGACAAGGGAGGCGGGGATTTCGGATAGGCAAAATGCGCTTCGAACCCACATTTCGTTCAGGTTACGAACCGATGTTTACCAGAAACTCAAGAAGGAGGCCGAAGAAAGGCATGTCAGCATGAGCGATATTGCCTCTCAAGCCCTCAGGCACTATGTAGACTGGGACTTACCGGCCGAACGATTTGGTTTGGTATCAGTTCCTAAACCCGTGATTAGGATGCTCTACGAGAAGCTGAACGAAAATGAGGCTCGTGAAGTCGGCCGCAAGTACGGTGAGGCTATGGTTGAGTTCGTTACCTTCTACTACAAGAAAGCCAGTTTTGAAAAGTATCTCGATCTACTAGATCTTCTGTCCACCCCGTCCCAAACTGTATACGAACATACGTCTAGCGAGAAAACGCACACGGTTATTCTGAGGCATGGTAGAGGACTTCGCACTTCTCAAAGCCTAGGTGAGACTCTCAGAGTTATGATGAAAACTATTGGGAGGCTTGCGACGATCAAAGAAACCGATGAGCAGGTTCTAGTCACGACGGACAAGTCGTGAGAATGTCGTGCGTTTAGCCCTGAACTAGAATCGTTCCGGTCATCTGTGGTGAATGAAATTTGCAGTGGAAGGCAAAGCTTCCTGGTTGGCTTGTTGTGATTGTTATGTTTGCGTTCTGGATTACCGTAGATTGGGCTGCCACCACCACATCGTTTGCGTAGGGAGCCCCGATCGTGAATGAGTGAGCCGTGTCAGTGGGGTTGTAGAAGTGAATGGTCACAGTGTCGCCTTTGTTCACGGTGATCTGGCTTGAAGAGTAGATGTAATCGGAGTTCAGGTTTGATGGTGCGCTGAAGCTTAGGTCTTGGGCGAACAGGTAGATGTTTCGTGTCTGGGGCGTGGGGCTGGGATGCACAAGATAGCTGATTGCTAATCCTGTAGCGGCTCCCACGATTGCTGCTAGTAATATGGTTGCGATTAGGAGGTTGCGGGTGGTCAAGGGAGCCATGGTCCAGTCAAGTAACGATGTTGTTAAAAGGTTTTATCTTTATAGTGTCTTTAAGGCGTCGAGGGCCGAGTGTGGTTCTTTGTAATCGCTTGTACACGCGCCGAATATATCCGCTCATAACTCCTGTCCCCCGCGAATAATCCTTGAACAACAATCTCTTCCCTCAGAACAAAACAGACATCCTAACGCACATTCTACGATTGTCGACCATTCTGCTAGTAATAGGAATGAGCACACTCTACTCCATCGGAGGCGCCAGGGCCGCAGGCTTTGCATTCACCAACTACGAGCTCGGAAACACTCCTGGAGTATCCTGCCCCAACACATTGGCAAACTGTTACAATTTCGCCGCAGAACCAGCAATACGAGCCGACTTGGCTGGCAACTTCTACTCTTCCTCCGAGAACGGGCTGTCAGGGGGAACTGATGCCTGGAAATCCACCGACGCCGGGCTCCACTACATCTCGCTAGCATCACCTAACAGCGCCTCTGCAGCCGGAACACAGTTCTCGCCGGCCGGTGGAGACACGGACTTGGCTGTCGCGTCGGCCCTGAACGGGAACGGCGTCTACAACGTCTACGTTGCAAGCCTCGCACTGACAAACGTCTACGTGAGCACTAGCACTGACGGCGGCAGCACATGGCTTCTCAATCCAACAGGTGCTTCTGTACCGGGCGACGACAGACCATGGATCGCTGCCGAGGGGGCTGGCAAAGTCTGCGTCTCCTATCACAGCATTACTGCCACGAACGACATCTTCGTCACCTGCAGCACTGACGCTGGCATGACCTTCGCCCAGACAGGAAACGCGTTCGATGCGAACCATCTCTGGCTGGCGTCATTCCAGAACGAGATAGGGAATCTCGCAATCGACCCAGCCAACCACAACATCTACCAGTCGCTTAGCGGAATCGCAAGCGCATCTGAGACGACGTGTCTCAATTGCGGCCTTCACGCGGTCTGGCTTGCAGTATCCACAGATGGTGGCTTGACATTCACTGACCATGCTGTGTACGTCAACCCGAACACGTCAGTCTCCTACGGACACCAGTTCGTCAATGTCAGCGTTGATCTTGCAGGAAACATTTACGCTGTGTTCACAGACGACCACAATCTCTACTACAGCTTCTCCACTGATCACGGAACAACATGGTCTGCTCCATCGCAGATCAACCAGAGCCCATCCGCTACCTCCATCATGCCTTGGAGTGTTGCTGGTGGAGCGGGCAAGCTTGACGTTGTTTGGTATGGAACCTCTTACTACGACGGTGTGAAAACGCCCGACAACTACCCCTCAAGCGCTGCATGGTACGTCTATTTCGCACAGAACCTCCAAGCAACAACCGTTGGAAGCTTGTTCTCTCAGCAAGCAGCAACACCGGTGATCCATAATGGTGGAGTCTGCGAGTCAGGCGCGACCTGCACTGGAAACAGAGATCTGTACGATGACTTCGGAGTCGCTGCAAGCCCAACGACGGGTCTAGCATCTATCGTCTACAGTGATGACCAGTACAGCAACACGTCGACACATCCTGCCGGGCCTAACTGTACTCCGAGCCGGACGAACACAGGCTACTGCGACAGCACCAATATTGCAACACAGACATCTGGTACAGGAATATTTCCCTAGGAAAATCCCAATCGAGAGCTAGGAGGCATCAAGCCTCCCTGCCCCTTCTTTTCCCGTGCGTCTCCAATTATCCCAGAGCACGTTCAGATTCTAACTGCGCTAAACGGCCTGTGTTGGGGATGGTTGAGGGGATAGAGGCTTCAACTCATCATGAATGACTCCCCCTACAGTTAGTTGCTCGTCAGGCTTCTGAACGAATATCTTTGCGACGATCTGACCTTCGGTTTCTTCCAGCTCAACCCTCGTGCCAAGAAGTGCGAACACGGATTTGACGAATCCGGCATAGAAAGCTGACGCACGGGGTCCACTATCATGCCTGAGTATCGCAACATGGGCTTGTCCATCTTGGGTGTACTCGAATTCGAAATTGTGGTTGTAGTGCGAAGCGACCCGGTCCAACGATTTTATCACGTTTTCCAGGTTGAAATCCTTGAACCAGAAGGTGACGAGAGCGACTCCTTCATGTTCGCCGGATTTCCTACCTAGCGCCCTTGCCTGCTCCTGCGACATCAGACTGAAGAATGTCTTCAGGAGCCCCTTGGAAATAGTGACAAGGCCGAACTTTTCCGAGTAGGCGTCATACTCGACATGCTTCCTCAGCGACTGGTTGACGATAACGTTCACGCTAATTTTGTTCTTCTGCGCGAGCTCGTCAAGTTGCTCGGCTACCTCAGTGTCGATGCGGAAGATGCGAGTCTCGATTCGCCTCAATTTTGCACCCGTGACAATCCTAGGGAAAAATAGATACGGGAATTGTAACCAAGCCCACAGCCATGCGGGATTCACTGGACCTCGCAGAGAGACCGCACGCATTAATTACAAACGGCCAAACCAGCGACCCAAGTCGAAAATCTGGGTTCTTGATGAAAAAAACGACAAGTGGGAGAGAGCAAGCTGGCGAAAAACAATCGGAGACTGCAGCTCAGCTTCTTGTTCGATGCTTGGAAAATGAAGGTGTCAAGTACGCCTTTGGCATACCAGGTGAGGAAAATATTCATTTCATCGACGCGCTAAACAATTCGTCTATCCACTTCGTTCTTGTCCGTCACGAGCAAGCCGCCTCGTTCATGGCAGACATCTACGGCCGCTTGACCGATCAGGCGGGAGTCTGCGTTGCGACCCTCGGGCCCGGAGCGATCAACCTCTTACTAGGAACTGCGGACGCGAACAGCGACAGTGTCCCCCTGGTCGCGATAAGCGCGCAGGGCGGCTTGAACCGGATATACAAAGAATCCCACCAGATAATCGATCTCGTCAGCATGTTCAAGCCTGTCACAAAGTGGGCTGAACTCATCCCGAGACCGGAAGCTGTGCCGGAGATGGTTCGGAAGGCGTTCAAGCTAGCACAAACCGAGCGTCCCGGCGCTGTCTATCTTGCACTGCCTGAAGATGTCGAAAAAATGCCCGTGCCCCCGGGGCATCATCCTCTAGAGATCAATGTCGTGCGTGATACCTCTCCCTCTCCAGCTCAAATATCGCGTGCCGCGAAAGTCTTGGAGGCGGCGAAGAATCCTGTATTACTCGCAGGACATGGTGCCGTGCGCAATCGCGCGGGTGAAGCGCTGGTTCGCTTCTCCCAGAGTCTTCACATTCCCGTCGCGACGACGTTCATGGGCAAGGGAGTCTTTCCTGACAACCATCCCAACGCCCTAGGTACAATAGGATTCATGGTCCACGACTACGCTAATTTTGGCTTCGACCAGGCCGATGTGATTCTAAGTGTCGGTTATGACATGCAAGAGTTTGATCCAGCAAAGATCAACCCGAAGGGTGACAAGCAGATCATCCACATCCACCGTTATCCAGCACAGGTAGACGCTCACTATCATCTCGCTGTTGGTATCCAAGGTGATATTTCAGAATCTCTTGACGCTCTATCCCGAGAGACTAGACTCAATCCGGCATCGAATCCGACAGGCCAGAAGATTCGTAGTCTGTTACAGGAGGAGCTTGAGATGGGAAGAAAGGAAAACTCCTACCCCGTCAAGCCCCAGCGCATCGTCGCCGATATCCGAGCAGCGATGGGCGAGAAAGACATTGTGCTGGTAGATACTGGTGCGGTGAAGATGTGGATGGCCCGGTTGTACCCGACCTATCAACCGAACACTTGCATAGTCTCCAACGGTCTCTCAACAATGGCCTTCGCCTTGCCCGGGGCGATTGCCGCGAAACTCGCTTTCCCTGACCGTAAGGTTCTGGCTGTTGCGGGGGACGCTGGTTTCTTGATGAACTCAATGGAACTCGAAACCGCCGTGAGAGAGAAGATACCATTGGTGATATTGATCTGGGTGGACGGCTCCTATGGTATGATCAAGTGGGAGATGGATCTGGAGCTTGGACACCACTCGCATGTTGACTTTGGCAACCCTGACTTTGTCAGGTTCGCCGAGAGCTTCGGCGGCAGAGGATACCTGATCACACGAGCGGGAGATCTCCTCCCTACGCTGAGGCGCGCACTGGCGGACAATGCAGTCTCGGTTATTGCCTGCCCAGTCGACTACGCGCAAAACACGGTGTTAACAGACAAGCTGGGAGAACTTACCCAGCCCATGTAGTACCCTGAGAGCCTATCTCCTGCTGTTGTGCGCTGCCACAAGAATCTCAATCCTCTCATAGTTGCTACTCTGTTCGACAGCATCTGGTTCTTGTCGCAGGGAAAAAGAGTTCAAGGAAGTGAACGCTCTCTCTTGTTTTTCGGATAAACCTAAATGCCCGTCAAGTTGCTCGCCAACAAGAGGTGTCCTCACAACGAGGTCGACCAAAGACCTCGAACTCATGCTCGCATTCGTCGTAGTATTTTCCATGCTATCCCTGCCGGGATCGCTGAGCGCTGGGTCTTACCTTCTCCAGATTCATCTTGCAGCCGCGAATACGGCCCCGATCGAGCCCTGGTACCCTGCAGGACCCTCAATGAACACACTTACCCATCCTACTTTCACGGATGAGGCTGCGGAGTTCACCGCTATACAGGCGACTCCCTCACCTATCGATTTCACCGACTGGCCCTTGGATCCCAGCATAATTGGGCCTCTAACTGCAAGCCCCAACTTCCAAGTCACACCCCCAATATCGGATGCTGGATATTTCGAACTCCAGTTCCATATGGGACAGAACTTCTGGGGTTGCCAGTTCAACTATGGCAACGCGCTTTGTGGCACCCATATCCGCCAGGCTTTTGCTCACGGACTCGACAAGAACATTTTCGTTTCAACTGAACTCGGAGGCAATGCTCAGCCAATCGATAATCCGGTCCCGCCGAGCGTGGATCTCAACACGCCTGACCCGTGTGCGTGGGACGCATTGTTCCCGCAGACAGGCGCTGGCTGCATCGTTAACGGTGCTGGTGGTACAGCCTATCATCTCGCAGCAGCTACTGCAGGCAGTGGTTGTAACACTCCACAGTTCCCGTATACTCCGGGTTGTGGAACACTAGACTTTTGCGCTGCAGCTGACCACTTGATCGCTGCTAATCTGGCAACTGGAAAGAACCCGACGACATGTGTTCTAACCGGCATATCCTCAGCGGTCACTGCAAACCCAATCCATATCTTCGTCCGAAGCGACAATACTCCACGCCTTCATGCTGGTAACAGCTATGGGCAGTTCATCTGCGCGTTGTTCACCGGCACGTTCAGCACAGGTTGCTCATTCATCTTTGTCTTCGACGGCGGTGGCTCAATCTCTGCATTCCCAGGCTTCACAACCTCAACCACTACGGTCGCGCTCACATGGTGGATCTACACTGCTGGCTACGGCAACGTCTTGACCTTCGACAGCAGCCTGTTTTTCAACTATGATAGCCGGTTCGTGTCGGGAATTAGCATGATCAAATCTCCGACCGGTCCCTGCTCTGCTCAATCCGTACCAACGTATAGCGCAAGCAACTACATGTACCTCTGCAGCTCTGCTTACGACTCGAACATTGAACAGGCAGAGTTCGCTCCATGCCTGACTGCACCAGGCGATCCGACTGCTGGACAGACGCACTTGACAGTGACGTTCGCCAACTGCCCAGCCACCACATCACCGTCTTCAGCTAGTGCTGCTTACAAGGCGCAGGATGTCTTTGGGCAGAACGCTTTCACGATTCCTTGGTGGAGTGGAAAGAACCAGTTCGCATACTTGACTGGTTGGCAGCGCGCCATACTTAACAAAGGCGACGGCTTCACGCCTCCCGGCAACTTCTTCCTCACCCTCAACGCTTGGAGTCCCTCGCCACCCGTCGCGGGTACTGTGCGCCAAGGATTCAAGCAATCAACTCATACTGTCAGCCCTTTCACATCCTCTCAAACTCATCTCTGGGACCTCGGCGTTGTGAACGAAGTATGGGACATGCCAGGTCGCACCAACCCTGACTCGCCACAGGCCTACCTAGACTGGATGACTATCAAGACTGACCAGCTACCGGCTGCAGGTCTCTCGTATATTCCACCGTCAGGCACTGTTTCGGCGTTCAGGTACACGTTGCGTAACGACCTCTACTGGCATACCGGTCAGAAGGTGACAGCGTGGGACCTAGCGTTCAGCTACATTGCCTTCAGAGCTTCAGGCGTTGGCCCTGGACTAGCACCAATGACCGGCGTCAAAGTACTCAGTCCTACGCAGGTTGACGTGGACGTTAACGCTGTCGGACCTTTTACGAAACTGTTCCTTTCGACTTTCGTCCTTCCAGGACGTGACTGGGTCAACACCAGTGTCTGCACAGCCTCAGCGTGGGACGCTGCAGCCGACAACCCGAACTTCGATGCAGCCAACACTGCACTGACAGCGTGCATTGCTCCACCAAGCGCTGTGACCCCCACCGGGGTAATCACTCCGTCTGGCTCCAATATCGACAATGCCAAGGTACAGCCAGCCTACGACCCCGTGGCATCTGGAAACCTCATAGGTTCTGGTCCGTGGATGTGCGGGTCCGGTTCAGGTACCGGCGGTCCAAGCTGTTCCTCGAGCGGCACCCAGTCTGTCCCAGCTGGCGGCTCATGGAGCCTGACACGATATGGCACAGGCACAACTCCAGGAGGCTCCTTGAACACCTACTTCCGCAGCGCAGGTAACCTTGCGTTGTGGGCGTATTCAGGTGACAGAGGCAATTTCGGTTCTGACTTCCTTAACTTCGGCCAGGTTAGTCTCTGCTTCGGCAAGCCGGTTGGTACATCAGGTTGCACTGTCTGGCAGCATGGCATAGGCGGCTCCCCGACGGGAATACCGGTCGGTCTATCACAAGTCAGCATCGTCCAACGCTTCGTCGGAGTCAACTGGGTAGCACCTTACGACTGGATAGCATCCCCACCGCAAAACATTGCAGCATTCCCCCCAGTTCTACACGAGGGAGTTGTTACGCTCAATCCGTGCAGCATCGATCCAGTAAACGGCTACGACTGCTAAACGAAACGGCAAGCCTAAAGTAAACATTTTCCTAGTTTTTGGCTCATCCGGTTGTTGGTATGACGCTCCGCGTCTTCATTGCCAAACGGATCATCTACACGATGATCTTGGTGATCTTCGTTGTCCTGCTCAACTTCGTTATTTTCGAGGCGATGCCAGGACAGTCCGGCGCGTTCTACGCCATATTAGGCCAGCGTACGCCCGATAACCAAGAGGCCTGGGATCACACATGTGCAATTTACCATTGCCACGACTCGTATCAGCAGCGGTTCGTCTCGTACGTCACGAATCTTCTAACTTTCAATTTTGGCTATTCGTACGAGTACCATGAACCTGTCCTCAACGAGATTGTTACCTCAGGAAGACTTGCCAACACATTGCTTCTCGTTGGTAGCTCGACCGCTCTCTCCATTCTCCTTGGGATATTGATCGGAATCGTGGTCTCTAAGAGGAGGGGATCGAGACTGGACAGCTTCTGGGTCACGAGCTCGCTCACCACTTTCTCGCTCCCCGTCTTCTTCGTCGGCATATTCTTGATACTGATTTTCGCCATCACTCTAGGATGGTTCCCATCAGGCAACAACCAGCCCTTCGATTGGGGGAACCCCAATATTGGGCCGCCTTCATCGCTTCTACTTCAGGTCCTAATCAAGTTGCAGTACCTTTTCCTTCCCGTCGTAACGCTTACGTCCATAACTTACGGAGGATTCCTCCTTTTGACTAGGGCAACGATGCTTGAGACTTTGAGTGACGATTACGTAACGACAGCTCGGGCCAAGGGGCTTTCTGAGCGAGTGATAATGTTCAAACATGCGTTCAAGAACGCGTCCCTACCGATGGTAACGGCGTCGGCGCTTGCTTTTGGCAGTATTCTCGGCGGAGCGATAATTACCGAGACTTTGTTCAACTGGTCTGGGCTGGGGGCCTGGCTCTACGAGGCTGTTCTCTACAAGGACTTCCCTGTCATGCAGGCCATGTTCTACCTGATCGCGCTTTCCGTAATCGCCGCCAACTTCGTGTCTGACATAATCTACGGAATAGTCGACCCGCGAATAAGATACGAGTGAAGGCGAAAGGTTCTGCGCTTATGAGACCAATAGTAGGCTCATTTTTGCGTCGCGCTGCTCTACGTGGACGTAAGGGTCTTAGCCATCGTTGACCGGATTCCCAGTGTTGGTCTAGCTGAAGGATTTTACTTTGAAAGAGAAAAAGTTCAAGCGTATTGAGACAAAGCTCATCCATTCCGGTGAACCGGAGCCTCGGGTCCAAGGAGCTGTGAGTATGCCGATTTTCCAGTCGGCCATGTTCGAGACCCGTAGCGAACCTGGTTACCATGATATCGAGTATATTCGCCTGAACAACACGCCAAACGCGAAGGTGCTCCACGAGAAACTGGCCGCGATCGAAGGTGCGGACGACGCTCTTGTGGCCTCGAGCGGAATGGCTGCAATTTCTACTACATTGCTCACGTTCCTCCATAACGGGGATCACCTGCTTGTCCAGAACTGCTTGTATGGTGGGACTCATGATTTTGTCACGAAGGATCTCCACACGTTCGGGATATCCTATGATTTCATCGATGGCAATGACCCGGAGTCTTGGGAAGAGAAACGGCGGCCGAATACGAAGGCAATCTATGTTGAGACCATGACGAATCCAATGCTGGAAGTGGCCGACCATGAAGCGGTCGTCGAATTCGCCAGGGCACACGGCCTCACATCTATGATCGACAACACTTTCGCCAGCCCGATCAACTTTCGCCCCATCGAACATGGATTCGATCTCTCACTCCACAGCGGTACGAAATACCTGAATGGCCACTCCGACATTGTCGCCGGAGCGGTCATTGGAAGCTCGGAGCTAGTCAGCCAAGTCAAACATCGGCTTGATCATCTGGGGGGAAGTCTGGACCCGCACGCCTGTTTCCTATTGCATCGGGGAATGAAGACACTCGCCCTCCGCATGAGACACCATAACGAGAGCGCTCTCAAGATCGCGAGGTTTCTAGAAGAACATAACGCTGTTGCGAAAGTCAACTATCCAGGGCTAATGAGCCACCCACAACACCATCGGGCTGGAGAATTGTTTGACGGGTTCAGCGGGATGATGAGCTTCGAACCCAAAGGTGGTAAGGATTCAGCCGAGCTCTTCATGAGGAACGTTTCCATCCCGATCATCGCTCCAAGCCTGGGCGGAGTTGAAAGCCTACTCACGAGACCAGCGGCAACCTCGCACTCCGGAATGTCCGCTGAGGACAGGAAGAGGCTCGGGATCACTGACGGGCTCATTCGAGTCTCGATTGGAGTAGAGGCGACAGAAGACCTCATCGAGGATTTTGGAGCGGCACTTGACGCGATTAGAAGCGTGTCGGTATTCCCCGAGGGAAGGTCATGATTCTCGCGGTAGTGACAGCCGGCTTCAGTCTTTCAGAGTAAAGTTCGCGACTAGTATCGGTCCTTGCAAAAATCAGACTTTCTGGCTCCAGCTAATCCTGGATAACATCGATCTCGATCATCTTATTAACATGCTACCAGAATAGAATGTTGGTCATGTTATCCTTCAGACCACTGACAAAGACACTCGTCATAGTCCTTCTGATAGGCATCATTCCTCTTGTGATGAACCTACCTCTCCCTTCCATCCGTCTGGCCCAAGGGATAAGCCGCAATCTCTCCCTGCTTGGCTTCATAGCTGCCTGGAACTCTTCCACAATCCCAAATCCTACGTTAACCGTTGTACAAGGAGATTCGATTACACTCAGTCCGAAACCAGGTGATGGAATAAGTCATCAGTGGTTCCTAGACGTGAATAATAACGGAGTCGCGGATTGTTCACCGGGTCCTGACATATGCTCGGCGACTTTCAGCAGTGCCAGCCCGCCTCCAGTGGCCTTCACCGCTGCCTTTGCACCAGCCGCCTACACGCTAACCTACTACTGCTCTGTCCATCCCGGCACCATGCACGGACATTTCACAGCGATGCTCCTTACCGGGGGCGGCGACAGGTATGCTGACTAGGTTTTTGTTTCAGATAGTCGTTTCAGGTCTTCGCCTGTGATCTGCATGACTCGCCAGTGCTCTCGGAAACGACCTCCCAATCGCTGGTAAACGTCTATGGCGGACGTGTTCCAATCGAGCACTTCCCATCGCATTCCGTAACAGTTCTCTGCGATGGCGGTTCGTGCGAGATGAACCATGAGGGCCTTGCCGATGCCTTTGCCTCGGAAAGGCGGCCGGACAAAAAGATCTTCTAGAAAGAGGCCATGCCTTCCCTGCCACGTTGAATAATTCTGGAAAAAGAAGGCCATACCGGCCGGGTTACCATCCCAGTCAGCAATCAGTACCCTGAACTTGGGATTCACCGAGAAACCATCCCTGATCAAGTCGTCTTCTGTCGCTTGAACAGCATTGGGTTCTCTCTCATACTCGGCCAACTCGCGAATGAAGGACAAGATCAGCGGGACGTCCTCGACACTTGCCTTGCGAATTTTCAGCATGGCTTGCAGGCTCTTATTCCCGATGAGTCAACTCTAAAATTGTCAAGGACAAATTCGCCATTCACGGACTGTTGAATTGTATGGGCATAAACCTCTCGAGAGCTCAGGTTAACTCTTGGCGTTTGTCACGGCATCACCTTGCCAAACGAGCTCGAAAAGGGCAGATTGAAAACGTGGTTTCGGACCTCTGCGGTGTTCAGGCCCAAGTCCTGTCATATGCCGCCTTGGCAATCTGGGCGAGGGTCGAGGGCATCACAATTCAAGATGTCCAGGACGCACTCTGGAAACGTCGTTCGGTTGTGAAGACATGGTGCATGCGCGGCACCCTTCACCTAATCTCGGCCTCTGACTTGCCGGTCTACGTGGCCGCTAGGAAAACGACTCTCGTTGTCAAACGAGATTGGCTCAGTCCTGAAATTGGTGTGGAAGAGAGGGAGAGAATCGTCCACGCAATACGTGAAGCACTCGACGGACAAATTCTGACCAGAGAGCAACTGGCTGATGAAGTAGTCGAGCGGCTAAGTGTGAGTGCCAGTGTCCGCAAACATATGCTCTCAGGCTGGGGTAACCTACTAGGGCCAGCAGCCGAACACGGATACCTCTGCTTCGGCCCGAGCCAGGGAACTAAGGTCACATTCGTCCGGCCCGACCAGTGGATCGGAGGCTGGGACGAGCCCACTGGACGTGACGCATGGAAGATACTCCTTCGACGATTCCTTTCTAATTACGGTCCAGCCAACCATCACGATATCGCTCACTGGTGGGGCCTTCGTCCCGAAAGAGCGAGAATGCTGATGGAGTACATCGCAGACGAGCTAGTAGAGGTCGAGTTTGAGGGCAAGAGATGGGCCCGAGGTGTTGATGTTGAACGGATCGTCCATGTAGAGAGGGTGCGTTCTGTGAAATTGCTTCCAAGCTGGGACTGTTATGTAATGTTCTACCATCCACGAGAGCTCTTCGTTTCTCAGAACGATCGAGCCAGAGTGTTTAGGAAGCTCGAAGGCAACGCACCTGTTCTGCTCATCAACGGAGTCGCTGGAGGAGTATGGGAACAACGACGTAAGGGCAGCCATATCGAACTGAGGGTCCACCCATTCAGCCACCTTGATTCACGGCACAAACAACTTGTCAGGGAGGAAGCCGCAAGCCTTGGGGAATTTCTGGGAACAAATGTTGATGTTACAATTTTGTCGTAGCGTTGAAGAGGATCGAGGGTTTCATCTTTAATAACGACAGTTTTGTCCCGCCTCGTGACCTGATTGTCCCAGACGATCCTGAACGATGATTCGCTTACTTTCGCTGAGAAAATCATCAGCATCAAAGCTGATGGAGGCAAGAAGGTCCACAATGCTGGAGAGATCGCTGTTCTGCCCGGGGACATGGCAATGGCCCAAGATAGCACTGGACCCTTAGCGATCAAGGTCTTCCGTGAGATGGGCGTTCAGAAGGTCTGGGACCCGAAGAAAATCCATCTGGTGATTGATCATAGTTTTCCTGCGCCTGACGAGAAAGTGGCCAATCTCCATATTATGATTCGAGAGTTCGTCAAGCAGCAAGGCGTCCGGCTTGTCGAGGGAAGTATCTCCCACCAGCATCTTCTCGAAAATCATGTGGTGCCAGGTATGGTTCTCTTTGGTGCCGACTCGCACACATGTCAAGCGGGGGCGATAGGTGCTTTTGCCACTGGCATTGGTAGTTCGGAGATGGCGGCTGTCTGGGCGAGCGGCAAGCTCTGGGTCCGAATCCCCGAATCCATCAAGATCAATCTGACTGGCCAGTTCAAGAAGGGCGTCTATGCCCGTGATATCATAACCCACTTCATCGGAATGGTCGGCGAGGATGGCGGGAACTACAAGTCGCTGGAGTGGA
>Ga0209161_10001431_pt1 | contig 19777 bp, 14 predicted proteins | sample GraSoiAngelo_155_FD_186169 | JGI IMG/M metagenome (GOLD analysis project Ga0209161, IMG submission 186169) | Grasslands soil microbial communities from the Angelo Coastal Reserve, California, USA - 14_1009_13_30cm (SPAdes) (version 2) | ecosystem: Environmental > Terrestrial > Soil > Grasslands... | reverse complement strand
TCGTGACCGCGAAGGCCGCAGGATCGGCGACGATCACGGCGACGAGCGAGGGCCGGAGCGGCGGTGCCGCGGTGACGGGGACGAACGTTCCCGTGGCCACCGTGAGCGTGACGCCGGCGAGCCTGAGTCTCACGGTAGGGCAGACGGGGCAGCTGACGGCTACACCGCAGGACGCCAGCGGCGCGCCGCTCACGGGGCGCGTGGTGACATGGGCGAGCAGCAACACGGCGGTGGCGATGGTAAACGGCAGCGGGCTGGTGACCGCGAATGCTGCGGGGTCGGCGACGATCACGGCGACGAGCGAGGGACAGGGCGGCTCGGCCACGGTAACTGCTATGGGAGCGACTGCGGCCACCGGACTCGATTTCCCCGGCAACGTCTCGGTACCAACCGTGCGGTTTGAGTTTACGTCACCCTTCGCCGCGTACCCGGCAACGTATATCTGGCGCGTGTACCCGCGGCAGCAAGCCGGGTACTACACCTCGTTCTTCCATGCCAACAACAGCTCGAACTTCAACAACCAGTACCAGTACTACGGATTCCACCCGTATCCGTACCCGACCTATCCTCCGCCGCCGGGTACGACGGCTGTCCCGGAATGGGAGATTTCGGTCGACGGGGGAGCGGATATTACCGGTGATCCGGTGGTGTTCAATCGCTGGTACCTGCAAGTGGCGGTGGTCTACAAGGACGGGTCAGGCACCCATCATACGTATTACTGGGATTGGCCCGACACAACGCACCAGATCCACTGGGACGGTTCGCTGTACGCCGCCGCCCCGAATCCGGCGATCATGGTCGGTGACAACCCGTGGAACCCCGGGGAAGAGGTCTACGACGGCGTCATGCGCGGCTTCCAGTTCTACGACGCCGCACTGACCCCGGGCCAGATCGCGCAGGAGATCGCCGCACCTGGCTCGGTACGCCAGCCGTGGTATCTGAATCTGAACCCGACGCCAGGTGACATCTCGGACAAGAGTGGGAGCGGCCACCACCCCTCGTGGGTGGGAACCGCGCGACCGGCGCTTTGGACGGGTAGCGGGCCGTAGCGGTTCACCACGCGCCGCGCTTGAAGACGACCACCGGAACGGTGCGCAGCATGATGCGGAGGTCTTCGAGCACGGACTGGCGCTCGACGTATTCGAGATCGTAGCTGACTTTGTTGCGCACGCTCTCGACCGACGTGTCGTAATTCAGGTTGATCTGTGCCCAGCCCGTGATGCCGGGTCGAACGCGCTGGCGCTCCTGATAGCGGTCAATCTGCGTGCGCAGGTGCGCGAAGATGGTGGGTTGTTCGGGGCGGGGACCAACGACATCCATGTCCCCGAGCAGGACGTTCAGCAGCTGGGGGAGCTCGTCGAGCCGATAGAGTCGCAGCAATCGGCCGATGCGCGTGACTCGTGGGTCGTTCGGCCGCGCCCACACCTGCTGGCCGCCATCGCCGTTCGCCGAATGCCCGTTCGTGGCCATCGTCCGGAACTTGTAGATCATGAACGGCTTGCCGCCACAATCCGTCCCGCGACGACTCTGCTCGCGGGATTGCTTGCCGGCGCGGCGGTCGAATCCGATGCGCGTCTGCTTGAAGAAGACCGGGCCGCGCGACGTGAGCTTGATGCCGAGCGCAATCGCCGCCATCAGGGGCGCTGCCAAGAGCAGGCCCATAGCGGCGACCGAAACACTCACCGCGCGGCGCAGCAGCTCCGACGGTTGGGTCGCGGTGCTCGAACGGCTGAGTGCCTGACTGAGTCTGATGCTCGTCACGAAGGCGGCCCTTATGCAGGTGGCATGCCTTCCGGCGAGCGTTGGAAACGCTGATCAGATCAAGGGATACACGCCGCGCTGCGAGCGCTGTAGCACGGCGCCACGGTGGTTGTGAGGCAGGTGCTACAAACCGTCGTCGTCTTTGGTCTTGCGCTGCAGTCCGTGCCGCTCGATCAGGCGGTAGAGCGTCGTCCGGTCCAGGCCCGCCGCTCGGGCCGCGCGCGACATGTTACCGCGCGACTGTGACACGAGCTGCGTCAGGTACTGCAGCTCGAAACTGGCGACGAGCCGGTCGCGGGCGCTGTAATACGGCTCCTCGGTAGTGACCTCGGAGTTCATTAGCGCCGGTGCGGCACCGGCGGCGCCGCCCTGGTCGACCGCGGGGATGTTCTCGGGCCGAATCTCGGAGCCGGGCTCGAGCAGGACAACCATGTGCTCGACAACGTTTTCGAGCTCGCGCACGTTCCCCTTCCAGGCGCGGGCGCGGAGAGAGCGAATCGCCGCTTCCGTGAAGCGGGGCTGCGGCGCAACGGCCCCCCGGTGGCGAGCCCAGTAGTACGACAGGAAGTGCTCGGCTAGCAGGAGGATGTCGCTGGGGCGCTCCCGCAGCGACGGCACGCGAATCGGGACGACGCACAGGCGATAGTACAAATCCTCGCGGAGCGTCCCGGCTTTGACTGCCTCCTCGGGATTGTGGTTCGTGCAGGCGATAAAGCGGACGTTCACGACGGCGTCCGTCGTCTCGCTCCCGACACGCCGCACGACGCCATCCTGAATCACCCGGAGCAACTTGGCCTGAATCGGCTTCGACATCTCCACGAGCTCATCCAGGAGCAACGTCCCCCCGTTCGCGGCTTCCAGCAGGCCAGGTTTGTCCCGGACTGCACCCGTGAACGCTCCCTTACAGTGGCCGAACATTTCCGACTCGAGCAACGCCTCGGGAAGGGCGGCGCAATTCACGGCGACGAGCGAACGGCTGCTCCGTCGGCTGTGATGGTGGATGAACTGAGCGATCAGCTCTTTGCCCGAGCCGCTCTCGCCAGTGATGAAGACGGAGGCGTCGGTCGGAGCGACGCGACGGGCCAGATCCACGGCTCGGCGGAACGCTGGTGCCGCGCCGAGGACTGTGACACGCTCACTGTTGCCGTTCTCCCGGGCAAACTCGGCCTGGATCGCGTTCGACTCCCGCGCCACGAGGACGGTGTGCGCGGCGCGACCAAGCAGGATCTGCAGGTGGGTGCCGGAGAAGGGTTTCGGGAGGTAGTCCCAGGCTCCCGCGCGCAGTGCCTCGAGGCTCGAATCCACGCTCGGATTGCCGGTCATCATGATGACAATCGTGTCCGGATGGGCCTCGAGGCACGTGCGCAGGAGGCGCATACCCGGCACATCACCCATGTACAGATCGAGGAGCACGATGTCGAACCTGGTCCGCTTGAGCATCTGGGCCGCTTCGTCCCCGCGCGCAGCCAGGCTCACTTCGTAGCCATCGTACTTCAGCACGGTCGCGCAGCTTTCCCGCAGCGAACGCTCGTCGTCTACCACAAGAATGTGAATGCTGGACTTAAGCTCCGGGGTGAGCTGCGGGAAGCTCACGGCCTGGCGTGAAGGAACGGCCGGGCCTTGGCGCACCCGCCCCGCGCTCTGATCTGAGGCAATGTCGGACATGTAGTCGGCGAACCCTCCGTGCCGGCGACGAGTAGCTATTGGCTGCGTTGACATTCCATGGCACGGATCGGGCCCGAAGGCGTGAATTTTAGGGCTACGAGAAGTGATGCATTTACACGACGTTCAGAGGCCTGTCAAGGATAGTGTGGCGCCCAGCTGACAGAATTTTGTGTTTCGAGCACGCCTCTGTCAGTGGCCTGCGACACTTTCTGGCCTCCCCCCGGCGTCACATCCCCACGTCGCTCTCAGCCCCAAGCGCTCGTGCGGTATCGCGCTTGCGGTGGGGTGCGGCATGACGATCCAAGCTGGTTCTGAGCGTCCCCAGCTCCCCGGCAATGGCAATGCCTGGCCGTCCCCCGTCGACCCCCGGGCTCGCGTCGCGCGCCCGGAGGTGTCGGGAGACCTGGCGGGTGCGCCGGTCCAAGCAACGGACTGGGCTCGCCTGGGATCCGCGGCGCTCCGCTACCGGTGGTGGATACTCGCGCTGGCGGGTGCGGGGACCCTCGGCGGGATCGGCGCCGGTCGATTCCTGCCACCTCGCTACCAGGTCCAGGCCACGATTTGGATTCAGGCGAGCGAACCACGCGGCGGCACTGGCCGCGGGCCGATCGGTGCCAATCAGCTCTTCGAGTCTGTCGCCTGGGTCGATTTGCTCAAGTCCTATGTCGTGCTCGATCAAGTCGCGCGCGACCTGAGGTTGTACGTCTCGCCTGCGCGGGGCGCCGGGAGCGCGTTTGTCGGTTTCACGGTCAGCGATACGTATCGACCCGGCAAGTACCGGTTCGTGGTGGATAAGACGGGCCGGTCGTTTCGCCTGCTTGGGGCAAAAGGAGACCTGCTGCAGGAGGGCGTAATCGGTGACTCGGTGGGCGTGACGCTCGGCTTTCGCTGGGCGCCTGCCGCGGCCGCACTCCCCGCCGGGAGCGATTTCGCGTTCACCGTGAGACCACTGCGCGACGCCGCCAGGGGCTTGGCCGGCGCGCTGAACGTCACGTTGGACCCCGGCGGCAATTTTCTGCGCATTGGGCTGACGGAGGAGGACGGGACGCGCGCGGCGGCGACGCTGAACGCGGTCGCGCAACGCTTCGTCGAGGTGGGCGCGGAGCTCAAGCGGGCGAAGCTGCACCAGCTGGGCACGCTGCTCGACGAGCAACTCCGGGCAGCTCGCGAAAACCTGCAGGGGGCGGAAGGCGCGCTCGAGCAGTTCCGCATTCGGAACGCGACGTTTGTCCCTACGGTGGAGGCGACGGCCGCGACCGCAGCCCTTGCCCCCAAGTTCGAACAGGACCAGCTGCGCAGCGATCGGGACGCGATCGAGCGCGTGCTCGCCCGGATGCGGGATTCGGGCGGGTCTCCGGAGGGCCTTGCCTTCATCGTGGCTGTGCAGCGCTCGCCGGAAGTGAGCGGAGCACTCCGCGACTTGACGGCGAAGCAGGCCGACGAGCGTGCCTTGAGCGCCCGCTACACGGCGGAGCACCCCGCCGTGCAACGCCTGCTGGGACAGATCGCGGAGCTGGAGCAACGCACGATTCCCTCGCTGGCGCACGCGCTCAGCGCCGAGTTGCTGGCGCGTGAGCGCTCGCTAGCGCCGCAGATCGCGGCCGGCGAGCGCCAGCTGCGAGATGTTCCGCAGCGAGCCATCGAGGAAGCCCGTTTGCGGCGGGACGTCGACCTGGCCACCACCCTGTTCACGAGTGTGCAGCAGCGCTACGACGAAGCGCGTCTTGCCGAGGCGAGTAGCGTCGCCGACGTGCGTGTCCTCGATGCTGCTGTGGCACCGCAGGATCCCTTGAAAGAGAAGGCATCGCGTCTGGTCGTCCTGGGTTTCGTCGCTGGACTTGGTCTCGGGCTCGTCGGGGCCGTCGTAGCGGACCGGGTCGACCCGCGCATGCGCTATCCCGACCAGGTGACGCGTCAGATGGGGCTGCCGATCCTTGGAGTGTTGCCGCACGTGAAAAAACGGAGCGCGGGTCCGGATGACGAGGAAGTCGCGCAAGTCATCGAGGCGATGCGCAGCGTGCGCCTGAGTCTCATGCATTTCTACGGTGGAAACGGTCCCGTGGTGGTCACGATCACCAGCCCCGGGATCGGTGACGGGAAGTCGTTCGTCTCCGCCAATCTTGCCCTGGCGTGCGCCGAGTCGGGAAAAGCGACGTTGCTCATCGATGGGGATTCTCGCCGTGGCGCCTTGCATCGCGTCCTGAAGCGCCCGCGCAAGCTCGGGCTCACGGACTATCTGGCCGGTGGCGCGTCACTCGAGGCGGTAACGCAGACGACGCTGTATCCCTCTCTGGACTTCATCGCCGCCGGGTCGCGCTTCCGCGACTCACCGGAGCTGCTCGGGTATCCGGCGATGGGGGAGCTGCTCGAGCGGGTGCGCGCGCAGTACGGCGTGATCATCGTCGACAGCCCGCCGCTTGGCTCGGGTGTCGATCCGTACACGCTGGGGACGATGACCGGAAGCCTGCTGCTCGTGTTGCGCACGGGCACGACGAATCTCGCGCTGGCGCATACGAAGCTCGCGGTGCTGGATCACTTGCCCATCCGCCTGCTCGGCGTGGTACTGAATGACGTGCGCACGGGCGGCGTGTACCGGCACTACAGCTACCTGTCCGGCTACGCCACGGCGAACGAAGGGGAAGGATACGCCATCGCGGGTCGGAAGTCTCGCGGCGTGTTGTAGCGCGTTGTGATCGGGCTGGTGCGAGAGCTGCTCGCTCGCGGCGTACTCTTGCCGCTGTACCGGGCACAACGAACCCTGCGTCCATCGCGCCGCGCGGCCATGCGCCACGCGAGCGACGGGCGGCGCTTCCGATCCGCCGCCATGGAGTGGAGTGACGGCCACAAACGCGACTGGATCCTCGTGCAATTGCGGGCCGTCGTCCGTCGCGCCTACCGCGAGACCAGTTTCTACCGGGCATCCCTGGACGCCGCGGGTTTTGACCCGGCCGCAGACTTCACCTTCGCAGATTTCGCGCGTCTCCCGGTGCTGGAGCGCGAAGCGGTCCAGGCCGCCGGCCGCGGCCTGCTCTCTCGTACCTCTGTAGCCGAGACGCTGCGGCGCGATGCCACAGGCGGGTCGACCGGTACGCCCACGGAGATCTGGCTGGGTCCCGAGGAGCTGGGTTGGCGCGAGAGCGGCGTCACCCACTTCATGGAGCGCATCGGGGTGCCGGCCGGGTCGCGGACCGCGTACCTCTGGGGTCATCACCTCGATCCCGTCGCAAGCGATGGATTCAGGGAGCGGCTGTACTCGTTCATCGAGAATCTCAGATGGTTCGAGTGCCTGCGTCTTTCTCCTCCGCAGTTGCGCCTGAACCACGCCGAGCTCCAACGGTGGCGTCCGCGCTGCCTCGTCGCATATGCCAGCGCCCTGGGTGCGCTCGCGGACGTCGTGCAGGACGAAGCGAACCCGCCGCGCTATCCGGTACAATGCTTCGTGACGGGCGCCGAGAAGCTCATGCCTCGCCATCGCGAGCTGATCGAACGGGTCTACAACCGGCCCGTGCATGAGCGCTACGGATCGCGCGACGTCGGCCTCATGGCCTTCCAGGTGGTTGGCGCGCGTGGGGCGGACTTCGAGGTCGACTGGGCCAACATCTTCATCGAACCCGAGACCTCGGAGCGCGACTCGCCGATCCTCGTGACCAAGCTCCATGCCGACGGCATGCCGATGCTGCGGTACCGGGTCGGGGACGTCGCGCGCTTTCCATCGGACAGCCGCCCGGGACATCCGGCGCTGCGGTTGGATGAGATCCTGGGGCGCGCGGCCGATCGCGTCTGGCTCGCCGATGGCGGGTGGGTCGATGGGATCACGTTCCCGCACCTCTTCAAGGACCAGCCGGTCCGTGAATTCCAGGTGTTACAGCGCCTGGACCTCAGTGTCGAGGTGCGGCTCGTTCGCGCAGGCGGATTCACGGCCAAGAACCAGCAGCAGATCCTCGAGACCATCCAGGCCAATTTGCCCGGACTCCCGGTACAGCTCGAGTTCATGGACATCATCCCGCGGACCGCCGCGAACAAGCTGCGCCCAGTCATGAGCGAGCGCCGGCCGTGAACGCGCTGTCCGACCCGAGGGTCGCGATGGTCGAGCTGGCCACGGCCTCGTACGGCAGCCCCTCCGATGGAGCGGTGTCGGGCGCGATCGCGCGCCTAGCGAAGTTGCTCGCGTGGCCGGCGGCCGGCAACGGGATCTTCGGCAAGTTCATCGCACCCGGCGCACGCGTCGTCGTAAAACCCAACTGGGTCATGCATGCGAACCACGGGCCGTGGGGCATCGAACCGCTCGTCACGCATGCCGCCGTCATTCGTGCCGTCGTGGACGAGCTGTTGCGATCGCAGGCGGCGCGGGTGGTCGTCGGCGATGCGCCGTTGCAGGCCTGTGACTTCGAAGAGTTGCTCCGTGTGACGGGATTGGATTCCTGGTCGGAAGAGGTGCAGGCGGCGGACTCGCGGTTCGCCGGGATCCGGGATTTTCGCCGAACCACGTGCGAGGTGCGCGACGGCGTGCGGGTCCCTCAGATCGACCGGCGCCCGCGCGAGGACTTCGTGCTGTTCGACCTTGGAGCGGGAAGTCTGTTGGAGCAGGTGTCGGATGACCGCGGATCGTTTCGGGTGACGCAATATGACCCCAGCCAGATGGTGGCAACGCACGGCGCGGGGCGCCACCAGTACCTCGTCGCGCGCGACATCGTCGAGGCGGACGTCATCCTCAACTTGCCGAAGCTGAAGACGCACAAGAAAGCTGGTCTGACGTGCGCGTTGAAGAATCTCATTGGGATCAACGGCAACAAAGAGTACTTGCCGCATCACCGCGTCGGCGGCGCCGGCGCGGGCGGCGACTGCTATCCCGGTCGAAGCCCGCTCAAGCGAGCGCTCGAATACGCCTTCGATCGCCAAAACCTGGCGACATCGCACACCGGACGCCGCACCTGGTACCAGGCGACGCGCGTGCTGGATCGCCTGGTTCGCGCGTCGGGAGACGTGATCGGCGTCGAGGGAGCATGGTCGGGGAACGACACGCTATGGCGCACCTGCCTGGACCTGAATCGGATCCTGCTGTACGGCCGCGTGGATGGGACACTCGCGAACCGTCCCCAGCGGACCGTGCTGCACATTGTCGACGCGATCGTGGCGGGGCAGGGTGACGGCCCACTGGCTCCGGAGCCGCTGCCGCTGCGCCGCCTACTCGCCGGGTCGAACGCGGCGGCCGTGGACTGGGTGTCCGCGCGCCTGCTTGGCTACGACCCCGAGCGCATCCCCATCGTTCGGGAGGCATTCGGCGCCTTCCGCTGGCGGATCGCCGATTTCCCCTGCGACCATGTCATGCCCGTGCGTGACGGTGTGCCCTCGGGTGACGACCCGTTCGAATCGCCAACGCTGGGAGTGACCTATCCCGTCGGTTGGCGAGACGCGGCTATTAGTCGCTGAGCACGTCTCCCTCGTCGAAGCTGCGCAGCCAGGCCCCCGCAGACTCAGTCTGCGCCTTATGCAGCGCCGCGGTGGCGCGCAGCATCAGCTCGTCGGAATCGATGGAGGCGATGTGAAAGTCGGGCACGCCGTGAAACCCCGCCCGCAGCCGAAACCGATGCACGGCGGGGAAAGGGCTCTCGGCTTCCGCGAGAATCGCTGTGGCGAGACGCTCGGCAAGGCGCCGAGCCTGCGCGGCATCGGTGTCGACGGCCACCACAGCAAACGCGTTGGCGTCCAGCCTGCCGATGGCGTCCGATTGCCGCCCTGCCGCCCGGAGCGCCGCCGCGATGCGACGCACGAGCCACAACGGTGTGTCGTTTGGCCGGCCGTCCCCCCCCCCTCCCCCTCCGGGGGCGGGTTCGGTATCGGGGGCGAGCAGGACGCAGCACAGCGCCGTGTGGCGGCGTGTTGCCTGCGCCGCCAACTCCTGCGCGCGGAGCGTCAGGCCGCGGACGTTGTACACGCCCGTCACCTCGTCGACGAGCCCCTGAGTCCGCGCCTGGTCGGCGTCGAGTTTCGCAGGCACGTACACGTCGAGCGCCGCGAGCAGCTCTTCGGCGTCGAGCGGCTCACCCAGACACGCCCATGCCCCGGCGCGGAGCGCAGCGAGCCGATCGCGTCGCGTCGGCGGTCGCGGCAGCGCGAGGAACACGGGCGTGCTCGGAGAGATTCGGCCCTCCTCGGTCAGCTCGCGACACAGCACGTACCCGTCGCCATCGGGAAGCTGCTCATCGATGATGACCGCGTCCGGCGGGGCTCGCCGAATTTGCGCGAGAGCCTGCGCGCGATTGTAGGTTTTGCGGAGGACGTACCCCTGTGGGCCAAGTATGCTCGCGAGCGATCGGCTGATCCATTCCTGCTTGCTGGCGATCACCACGTCGGCTGGGCGTGCCGACACAGCTATCGTGGGCATTCTCATCCTCTCCGGGGGGCCCCCCGAACGACGACTGCCGGTGCGTTGCAACGACCGTCGGGTCGTCGGGGCCCTTCTAGTGCAGGACTCGTGCGCGACGCGCCGACCGCAATGTCGCGGTCGCCATGAAGTTACACGTTGGCACAGTCCCGCAAGCGTTGCAGAACTGATGCACCGAGACCACAAAGGCGTGACGAACCGTGTTTGCCAGCTTGCCACCGGGGTGAGGCGACGCGTGCACACCGTGGCGTAAGTGCACTGCTGGTCCGGGATTCGGCGTCCGCTCGCCGGGGGGCAACCGGCGGCCCGGAATTTGAATCGCGAGCGGGCATGCGTTGTCGCCGCTGTAGCACTCCGGCACCCAGCCCGTCGCGGCCCGTGGAGGCGCCGCGACCGGAGCACTGGGTCGCCGATCGCATCAGCGGATTGCGGTGCCTGCATTGCGGTGTCTTGCTCGGTGCCGACGACATCGCGCAGCTGCTCGGAGAAAAAGAATCGCAGCTCGCGCAATTCGGACTCCTGTCCGTGCCCACCGACTCCGGACCACCAGCCACTTCGACGCCGGCGCGCACGCGCGCGATCCGGCTGTGGAAAGACTGACCATGTGCGGCATCATTGGCTACACCGGCGATGGCCGGCGCCAGGGGGGGGCCGGGCCGATTCTCCTCGCCGGGCTGCAACGCCTCGAGTACCGCGGCTATGACTCCGCGGGCGTCGCCCTCCAGAGCGATGGCGGTCTCGTCATCCGCAAGCTCGCGGGCCGCGTCGCGGGACTCCAGGCGCTGCTCGATCGCCGGCCGCTGCATGGCGTCACGGGCATCGCCCACACGCGCTGGGCGACGCACGGCGCGCCCACGCCGCGCAACGCGCATCCGCACGTTGACTGCCGCGAGACCATCGCCCTCGTTCACAACGGGATCGTCGAGAATGCCGACGCGCTGCGCGCGGCGCTGGAGCGCGCGGGCCACACCTTCCGGACCGAGACCGACACCGAGACGCTCGTTCACCTGATCGAGGATTCCCCGGGGGACACGCTCGAGGCGCGCGTCATCAGCGCGCTCGAGAACGTCGTGGGGACGTACGGTATCGCCGTCATTTCGGCCGACGAACCCGGCAAGATCGTGGTGGCGCGCCAGGGGTCGCCCGTGCTGCTTGGCATCGGCGAGAACGAGTACTTCGTCGCGTCCGACGCGTCGGCGATCCTCGAGTACACGCGTTCGGTGGTTCATCTCGACGACGGCGACATCGCCGTGCTGACGCCTGACGGCTACCATGTCATCGACCGCCAGGCGCACGTCCAGCTGCGCGAGGTGGACGACGTGACCTGGGACCTCGACGCGATCGAGCTCAACGGCTACTCCCATTTCATGCAGAAGGAGATCGCCGAACAGCCCGACACGGTGCGCAGCACGCTGCGCGGCCGGCTCGTGTTCGACGAAGGACTCGCCCGGCTCAACGGCCTGAACCTGTCCGCTGCCGACTGCGCCGCCATTCGCCACATCACGATTGTGGCATGCGGCACGTCCTGGCATTCCGGGCTCGTCGGACGGCACATCATCGAGTCGTTGGCGCAGATCCCAGTGAGCGTGGAGTATGCCTCCGAGTACCGCTATCGCCGGCAGCTCGCGTCCGCCGGAACGCTCACGATCGCCATCTCGCAGTCGGGTGAAACGGCGGACACCCTCGAGGCGATGCGCGCCGCACGCGCCGCGGGGTCGCGGGTCGTCGGGATCGTGAACGTCGTCGGCAGCACGATCGCGCGCGAATCCGATGGCGGCATCTACCTGCATGCGGGCCCCGAGATCGGGGTCGCTTCGACCAAGGCATTCACCTCGCAGATCGTGGCACTCGGGCTGCTCGGGCTCTACCTCGGCAGCCAGCACGGGCTGCCGCTCGAGGAGCGCCAAGAGCTCGCGTGCCGCCTGGCCCAGCTCCCGGGCCTAGTGGCCCGCACCCTGGAGCTCGAGCCGCAGGTCAGGGTGCTCGCCGAGCGGTTCGCGGAGGCGCCCAACGCGTTGTATCTGGGACGGGGCGTGAACTTTCCGGTCGCCCTCGAGGGCGCCCTCAAGCTGAAGGAGATCAGCTATATCCACGCCGAGGGTTATCCCGCGGCGGAGATGAAGCACGGCCCGATCGCACTGATTGACGCGAACATGCCGGTCGTCTTTGTCGCGCCGGCCGACGAAGTCTATTCCAAGGTCGTCTCGAACATGCAGGAGGTTCGGGCGCGGGGCGGTCGGATCGTCGCCATCACGACCGAGGGCAACGGCGACCTCGGCACGCTGGCCGAGCACCAGCTGCGCGTCCCGGCGACGGCCCCGCTGCTTTCACCCGTTCTGACCGTGATCCCACTCCAACTCTTGGCCTATCATGTCGCGGTCTTGCGGGGCTGCGATGTGGACCGGCCGCGCAACCTCGCGAAAAGCGTGACGGTAGAGTAACGTCCCCTGCTGATGACAACTCGGTTCACTGCCTTCCGGGCCGCTGTATTGCTGGCGTTGTGCCTCCCCGCCGCCGCCCCCGCCCCCCTGGTTGCCCAGCTGCAAGGGCCCGCCTTCGCGACGCGCGAGAGTCTCCAGCAGGAGCTTGCGCGGCTCGAGCGCGACGGGCGTTCACCCGTCGCGGTCGCGCTGATCCGCACGCGGCTGGAAAGCGGGGACTTTCAGACGGGCGACCGCATCTTCCTGCGCGTGGACGGAGAACCGCTACTGACGGACACGTTCACCGTGGGACCGGGCCCGGAGCTGGCCCTGCCGCAGCTCGGCGCGCTGCCGCTCAAAGGCGTGTTGCGTCAAGAGCTGCAGCCGCGTCTCGAGGCGCACCTCACGCGGTACCTCCGCAATCCGGTGGTCCAAATCCGGCCGCTGATGCGGGTGCTCGTGGAAGGTGAAGTGTCCCGTCCCGGGTTCTACGCCGTCGCGCCGCAAGAACCGCTGGCCGATGTGATCTCAGCGGCGGGTGGGTTCACGCAACGGTCGCGGCCCACAGAGATGCGGGTCGAACGTGGGAGCACCACCATCTGGGGTGGCGCACCGCTGCAACAAGCGTTGAGTCGTGGCGATTCCTTCGACTATCTCAATCTGCGCGCCGGAGACCGCGTGTTCATCCCCGCGCGAGGTGATTCCGAACGTATGTTCCGGATCATCGGCTTGCTCGTCACGATTCCCGTGGCGGTCTACACCATCACGCGCATCCACTAATGACCCGGCGTGGGAGCGACCAAACGATCCTCTCGGTCGTTGGTGCGCGCCCCAACTTCATGAAGCTGGCGCCCCTCGCCCGGCAACTGGCCGGGCGACCCGGCGTCCGCCATGTCATCGTCCACACTGGGCAGCATTACGACGATGGCATGTCGGAAAGCTTCATTCGCACCCTCCAGATTCCCCAGCCGGATTTCAATTTGGGCGCGGGATCTGCGTCCCACGCGCAACAAACCGCGACGATCATGCAGCGCTTCGAGCCCGTTTGCCTCGAAACGCGGCCCGACGTCGTTTTGGTCTATGGCGATGTGAACTCCACCGTCGCCGCGGCCCTCGTCGCCGCGAAGCTCGGGATCCGCGTCGGCCACGTCGAGGCGGGCCTCCGCAGCCGCGATTGGTCCATGCCGGAGGAGATCAACCGCGTCGTGACCGACCGCCTGTCGGACATGTTGTTCACACCGTCGCGCGATGCGGGGGAAAACCTCCGCGCGGAGGGGATTCCGGCCGACCGCGTGCACTTCGTGGGCAACATCATGATTGACTCGTTGGTCGCACTGCTTCCCGAAGCGCGCCGGCGCAACGGGAATGGCGCGGGTCGGGGTCCCTATGCCGTCGTGACGCTCCACCGCCCGGCCAACGTCGACGACCCGGCGGCGCTGGCTGAGCTGCTCGGCGCGCTGTCGGAGCTCAGCACTGAACGCTTGATCCTTTTCCCCGTGCATCCGCGCACCCGGGCTCGACTCGCCGCGCTCGACTGGCAGCCGCCTTCCGATCGCTTCAAGCTCCTCGACCCGGTTCCGTACGTGGAGATGTTGCGCCTGATTATGGATAGCGAGATGGTGATCACGGACTCCGGTGGGCTGCAGGAAGAGACTTCCTTCCTCGGCATTCCCTGTCTCACGGTCCGGGAAAACACCGAGCGGCCGATCACGTGCACCGAGGGAACGAATCGGCTCGTTGCGGCACGCCGGGACGCGATCCGTACCGCGGCGCGGGAGGCGGCCGCCGCCCGCCGCTCCACGCCTCCCGCCATTGAGCGCTGGGACGGCAAAACCGCCGAGCGGATCGCGGCGATATTGTGCAACGGGGCGAAATAAGCGCCATATTGACGGTGTGAAGCCGTTGCGTGTCGTGCTGGCCGACGACCACCTGATCCTGCGCCAGGCGCTCAAGGCGCTGCTCGAGAAGGCGGGCCTCCAGGTCGTTGCCGACGAAGCGGATGGGGTGGCTGCGGTGGCGGCAGTGCGCCGGCACGGCCCGGACGTCGTGGTGTTGGACGTTGCAATGCCGCTGCTCAACGGCGTGGACGCCGCCCGCGAGATCACCCGGTCGGAACCGCATCCCGATGTGATCCTCCTGACTGGTCTCGATGACACCCGCTTCGTCCCCGAGGCATTACAGGCCGGCGTGAAGGGCTTCGTGCTCAAGACGCAAGGCGCGGAGGATCTGCTGCGCGCGATCGAAGCGGTGCGCGACGGCGTGCTCTATGTCAGCCCGGGAGCGTCGCAGGCGGTCGTGGATGCCTGGAAGCAGGGGGCGAGCGAGGCTCAGCTGACTCCGCGCGAGCGGCAGGTGGCCCAGCTCGTGGCGGAGGGCAAGTCCAACAAGGAGATCGCCGCGGTGTTGCACATCAGCGTCAAGACCGCGGAGTTCCACCGCGGTCGGCTGATGCGAAAACTGCAGTTACACGACGTGGCGGGGGTCGTTCGGTACGCCATCCGGCAGGGAATGATCGCGCCGTAGGAACTCGGGTTTCTCCCAGCCCCATGTCGGGACGCGGCCGGTTTGTGGCGTCATTGTTACACTTCCATGTCCTAGCGTCTGACCCAAGCTCGTGTGATATTAGGCGTCGCCCTAGTCACCCAAGTGCGGATGCCACTTCAAAGATCCACTCCGGTCACTCCGGTAACGCTTCTCTCTCATGCAGGGCCACGCGGGGACCGCAGTGGTCGCGTCTCCAGTTGGGCGCCAATCCTCCAGTCCGCCGCGCGACAAGTCGCGGAACGCTGGGGGCGCGAGCCCGCGAGCCCTACGGTCGCGTCGGCGATCGCCGACTTGATGACCGCGTTGGTGACCCGCGTAGTTGCTCTGCCGATCACCACGAGTGGCGTCGTCCACGAGTCGCTGCGCTCCGAGCTAGGTCGTCGTTTACTGGACGAGTTGCGCTCGGAGGTGGTGCGCGGCTGGGCAGCGGGCGGTGCGCCTGATGCGGAGTTGCCGTCGCTCATGGTGGCGATCGAGGACCTTCGCGACGCGATCCAGCCGCCGGCGCAACAATCCTTCGCCGCGCACCTGCGCGGCCCCGACGGGATGGAGTTGCTGGTGAACGTGGCGCACGACCTGCGCTCGCCGCTCACGTCGATCCTCTTTCTCTCCGAGACGCTGCAGCGGGGTCAGAGCGGCGGCGTGAATGAGGTCCAACGGCGCCAGCTCGGTCTCATCTATACTGCTGCGCTCGAGCTCAGCTCGGTGGCCAGTGACATCATCGATCTCACGCACAGCGAGCTCCTCATGGAGCCCGATCCGGTGCCGTTCTCGGTCGAGGGCGTGCTCGAGGCGGTCAACGATATCGTCCGCCCGATCGCGGAGGAAAAACAGCTGGCGGTGCGCCTCGCGCCGCCCAGCGTCGATGAGCGGTTGGGACATCCGGTCGCGCTGAGTCGCGTGTTGCTCAACCTCACGACCAATGCGCTCAAGTTCACCGATCAGGGATACGTCGAGATCGGTACGCGCGAAGTGTCACCCACCCGCGTCGAGTTCTCCGTCCGCGACAGCGGCAAGGGGATCGACCCGGCGATCCTGCCGACCCTGTTCGATCCGGTCCGCCGCGTGAACCGGCGGGAGCACGCCGCCAAGCTGTTCTCCCAGACTGGGCTCGGACTCACGATCTGTCGCAAGCTGGTCGCCGCCATGGGCTCCACGGTGCAAGTCGAATCGCGGGTGGGGTGGGGGACCCGGTTCTTTTTTGAGCTGGAGTTGCCGATCTGTCCCGCGCGCCGCTCCGGGCCGCGCGCGGCGTTGAGCGACCGGAGGAGCCAGCCGGCGCGCACCAGCTCCTGAAACTCGGCTGGTTCCCTCGGGTAGAATGCCGGTGCCTCCAGCACGTGTGACCCCGACTTCGGTGCAGCCCCGGATTTCATTCCCGCCAGACCATCCCTTCGGCGCGGATGTCCGCTGTGTCCCTTGCAAGGTCCTCAAGGACGCCATTCGTGCGCTGCTCTCGGGCTGGGCCAAGCGTCCGCGCTCGACCGGTCCGGACGAGGTCTCCGAGCTGTTGGGACTCGTGGCGATCGCGACGCACGAAGCACGGTTCGCGCTTTCGCCTGGCGGGCCAGCGCGACTCAAGGTCGATCCGCGCATTCACACATCATTGGGCCGCCGCCTGCTCGAGCTGTTGCGCAGCGAAGTCGTCGCGGGATGGCGGGAATTCGGCGTACCGGACACAGAGCTGCTGCCGCTGTTCAGCGCGATGGAACGCGTGCGCGTCACGATCCAGCCCAGCTGGGCACAGACCTTCGAGCAGCAGTTATCGGGAAGCGACGGTCTCGCACTGCTCATGGATGTGGCCCACGATCTCCGCTCGCCGCTCACGTCGATCCTGGTGCTCGCCGAGGCGCTGAAGGGAGGGGCGAGCGGGGAAGTCAATGAAGTCCAGCGACGGCAGCTGGGGTTGATCTATACCGCGGCGCTCGGTCTCTCGTCGGTCGCGAGCGACATCATCGAGTTCACGCAGGGCGGCGATCCCCTCGTCGACCAGGAGCCGGCGGCGTTCTCGGTCACGGCGATGCTCGAGTCGGTGCGCGACATCGTGCGGCCCATCGCCGAAGAGAAGCATCTCACGGTGCGGCTGCTCGCGCCCACCAAAGACGAACGCATGGGACACCCGGTCGCGCTGAGCCGCATGTTGCTGAACCTGACCACCAACGCCCTCAAGTTCACCGACCAGGGCTATGTCGAGATCGTGGCGCAGGAAATCGGTGGCGAGGGCAGCAGCCGCATCGAGTTCGCGGTCCGCGATTCAGGCCGCGGGATTCCGTCCGAGAAGATCACGACGCTGTTCCAGCCGCTACGCAAGGAGTCGGGACGGCGTGGCCAGCTGTTCTCGCAGGCGGGGCTCGGGCTCACGATCTGTCGCAAACTGGCGAGCGCGATGAAGTCGGAGCTGAAAGTGGAATCGCGGACCGGCTGGGGGACGCGCTTCTTCTTCGAAGTTGACCTGCCCGTCGTCGTGGCGCGTCGCTCGGGGCCACGGGCCGCCCCGCGCACCGCCGTACACCCTGTCCGCAACAGTGGCTCGCACGTACCGCGGAACAGCGGGTCGAAGGGCCGCCCTACTTCTTAGCGCAGGGCGTTGCGCGCGCGATCCAACAACTCAGCCGGAGAAGGTAGAGGTGCCGGGGCCAGCGACCGCCGTGCCGTGCGCTGCGGCGCGCCGGCGGCGCTGATGCCGGCGCGCAGCTTCACCGCCGCCGTGCGCGTCACCGCATCGCTGATCCGTTGTACGAGCCCTTCGGCGCCGGTCTCGTCCGTCGCCGGCGCAAACACCGTAAACTCGGCAGGGCCGGTGCGACACACGGCGTCGGAGATGCGGCCCGCATTCCGGAAGGCCAGCGCCAACCGGTCCGCGGCGCTGCCGGTGAGCACCCCATCGTCGGGTTGAAACACGGCGCAGGCGAGCGGCAGACCCTGACGCGCGGTGAGCGCGGCCAACTCGGTCGAGCGTCGCGCCATACCGGTTTCGTTGTAGAGCCCGCTGGTGCGATCCACGAGCCCCTCGTCGCCGAGGCGATCGACTTCGAGCTTGCCCTGGACATAGACCCCGAGGTGCAGCACCAGCTCTTCCAGGTCGAGCGGATCGCCGCGCAGCTCCCAGGCGCCCGCGCGCAACGCGTCGATCTTCTGCGCGCGCAGCGCCGGGCCGGCGGTGGTGAGAATGATCGGCGTCGCGCGCGAGATGCTGGGATCGGCCCGCAGCGTGCGGCAGAGGACGAAACTATCGCTGGCGTTTTGGTCGAGACCCGAGTCGAGCAGGATGGCGTCGGGGCGTTCGCGGCGCGCGAGCTCCAGGACCTGCTGTCGCTTGAGGGTCGCCGTGACCCGATACCCGCCCTGCGTGAGCACGCTCTCGAGCGACTCGGTCAGCCACTTGTCGGCATTGGCCAGCAGGACGAGCGGTTCTACGGCCATGGGCGGGTTATGTTAGGGGCTATGGTACGGACCGCAAGGACCGCCGCGCTCGTCATCGCGCTCTCGAGTTGTGCCACCTTGCGGAACGCCTTGACGTTCGAAGACCCGCAGATCGCGCTGCAGGGCATCAATATCACCGGCATGGGCATGAGTGGCGGCACGCTCGACCTCGTGTTCGATGTATACAATCCCAACCAATACCGGCTCACTAGTACGCGGCTCGAAGTTGCACTGGCGTTGGCGAACACGGATTTCGGGGAAGCCCTTATAGACAAACCCTTGGATCTATCCCCGCAAAACCATAGCCGCGTGGTCATGCCGGTGCGCTTTACGTGGGCGGGGGTGGGCGCGGCGGCCCGCTCATTGCTGCAATCGCAAGAATTGCCCTATGGGATTACCGGGGCTGTGATACTGGATACACCCCTAGGGGAGCGTAAGGTACAATTGCAGGGTAACGGCAAGGTGCCGCTGAAGAAGCTGATTCCGTGACGCGTCGGCTGATCGAGATACAGGCGCCGATCGAGCGGGCGTTTCTGGTGGGGGCGCCGCGCAAGGGCTCCGACGACGCCGTGCACGTCGACGAACACCTCGAGGAGCTGGAGCGCCTCGCCGACACCGCCGGCGCCCAGGTCATCGGCAGGACCGTGCAGCGGATCGACGCGCCAACGCCCAATTTCTATCTCGGCCAGGGCAAGGTCGAATCGCTCAAAGAAGATTTGAAGAATTCCAATGCCACCCTCGTGCTCTTCGATGAGGGTCTCACCCCCGTACAAGGCGTCAAGCTGGAAAAGAGCCTCGGCGTGCGCGTCATGGATCGCACCGAGGTCATTCTCGATATCTTCGCGACGCGCGCGCGCAGCCACGAGGCCAAGCTGCAGGTCGAGCTGGCCCAGCTCGAGTATCTGCTGCCGCGCCTGACGCGCATGTGGACCCACCTCTCGCGCATTCGCGGCGGTATCGGACTCCGCGGACCTGGTGAAACGCAGCTCGAAACCGACCGCCGCGTCATTCGCCGCAAGATCTCGATGCTGAAGAAGCGGCTGAAGGATGTCGCGGAGCATCGCGCCAATCAGCGGCAGGGCCGGCGCAACGTCCCGACCGCCGCGCTCGTCGGCTACACCAACGCCGGCAAGTCCAGCTTGCTGAAGGCGCTCTCGGGGCACGACGTGTTTATCGAAGATCGGCTCTTCGCGACGGTCGATACCTTGGCCCGCGAGGTCGATGTGGGCGAAGGCTACCGCTATCGGCTGACGGACACCGTCGGATTCATCCGGAAGCTGCCGCACCACCTGGTGGCGTCATTCAGGGCGACACTCGAGGAAGCGGAGGATGCGGATCTGCTCCTTCATGTGATCGATGCGAATCATCCAGGCTGGGAAGACCAGGTTGATGTCGTCGAGAACGAGTTACGTGGGGCGTGGGGCGTGCGGCGTAGCCGGGGCGAGGTCGAGCGCAAACGGACGATTTACGTGTTCAACAAAGCCGACTTGTTACCTGATCCCGACGGGTTTCTTGCACTGGTGCGCGAGCGCTATCCGCACGCGATCCTTACATCCGCTACGCCGCACGCCACACGTCG
>Ga0209161_10001430_pt1 | contig 19793 bp, 21 predicted proteins | sample GraSoiAngelo_155_FD_186169 | JGI IMG/M metagenome (GOLD analysis project Ga0209161, IMG submission 186169) | Grasslands soil microbial communities from the Angelo Coastal Reserve, California, USA - 14_1009_13_30cm (SPAdes) (version 2) | ecosystem: Environmental > Terrestrial > Soil > Grasslands... | reverse complement strand
TCACGGGTCTGCACACCGACTGCTGCGCGCGGCACACGTCGGGAGACGCCTTCCAGCGTGGGTATGATCTCGTGTGGGTGACGGATGCGCTGCAGGCGTTCACCGACGAGGCGCATCAGGCGGGCCTGGAGTACTTCAAGACCTGGTACGCGACCGACCCGACGCGCCAGCTCAGGACCGTGGACGAGCTGGTGGGTGAGTGGACGGCTGTGCCGGAGCCGGCGGTGGCGTAGGGCGCGCTTGTCGCTGGGCGGCGCGCACCCACACCCGCACTTCCGCGGGCGTGGGGCGCGCGCCGCCCCCCCCGGCCCGCAGCATCCTCCACACCGAGTCGGGGTCGGAGCCGGCCAGGGCCTCGACACTCTCCACCCCGCCGCCGATCAGGACGGCCGCGTGCGCGGTGCCGATGCCTCGGAGTGTCACGAGGCGCGCCGCGTCGTGCGCCGCGCGCGCGTCGCGCGGGCTCAGGTTGGCGCGGTAGGCGAGCTCCGCCACGGGGCTCTGCGCGACCCGGAACACGGTTTCCCACCCAGCCCCGCGCAATCGCGCGATCACCCCGTTCGTCACGCCCGGCAGATCGCGCAGCGCCGGCGTCGTGGAGCTCACGGTCCAGTGGTCGATCCCGATGAGCACGAGCAGGACGAATGCCGCGGAGCCGACCAGGGTTCGCCGGGTGGTATGCGGCGCGAGCAGGTGATAGAGCGACCACACCTCGAGCGCGAAAAACGGGAAGCCGAAGAACCCGATCAGTGGCATCTCGAAGATCTTCAAGTGCTCGAGGAACGGGACTGTGTAAATCCAGCGGCCACGCGCCATGGCGTTGAACGATTCCCACACCACGCCGGCGAAGAGGCCCGCGGCCATGAGCCGTGCGATGCGTCCCCAGCTGCCCCCGGCGATGTCCGCAAACAGCGAGTGCGCGGGGTCGCGCCGGTACAACAGCGGCTCGGCGATGAGCCACACTGCACCCCAGGTGAGCGGGTAGAGATAGCGCGGGAAAGCCAGCACGGCCGCCAGCAGTCCCCAGCCGACCCAGCCCGCGATCTCCAGATGTCGAGGCGCGAGGGAGAAGCTGCGGAGCCTCAGATCGTGCCACACCCCCAGGCGGTCCAGCAGGTGCTCGGGGAGCAGCACGGCGGGGACGACCGTGGCGAGCGACACGGTGATCCCGAGCCAGCGCTCGAGGCGGCTCGCCGGCAGGAAGACGTAGTACCAGTCCTGCAGCCGAAAGTTGATCGCCTCGAACAGGAACCAGATCACCGCCGACCACCACAACATCACCGCGAGCTCGCGGGGCCGGGCGAGGAGCGACGCACCGCCCAGCATGACCACCACCTCGTCGAGGATGACGAGGGTAGGGTACCAGGCCAGGACGTAGAACCAGGTGGGGACAGGCGGGATCTCGTAGCCGAGCAGCAGGACGGCGGCGATCAGCACGACCGCCGCCGTTGCGAGTCTCACCCGGGTCAATGCGGCAACCGCGGCCGCAGGTAGCCGTAGGTCCACGTTGCATGCCCTCCGCCCAAACACGCCCGAATCTTAACGCGACGTAACGATCGGTCGGAACACGAGATCCTGGTAATCGAAGCTGAAGTCCGCGAGCGGCGACACCGCCGCCATCTGGAACCGATCGATAGATCCGTCCGGGGTGAGCGCGAAGGTCACATACGCGTCCTCCAGGTGCTTCGTGCGCCAACGCGCGATGAACGTGTCGTACTGCCAGTGCTCGAGGTCACCCACGAATGCGGGGGAGCGGCCGAACCGGAGGACGAGCCGGCCATTCTCGAGGGCCACGGTGGCGTCTCCGTACAGGTCGTCGCGGTACGATCCCGCGTACCTGGCGAGCGGCAGGGACGGCCGAGACGTCGAATCCCGTTCCGCGCGAGTGGCCTTGAGCGTCGAGTCGGCGCCGCCTCGGGCCAGTTGTTCGGCCTGGGCGAACGCCGCCACCCAGTCCCCGCGCGGCCGGGGCGCGCCGAGCAGATCATCGAGCAGCCGGTAGGTGAGCGCGGCCATCAGGTCCGATTCCGAGTTGGTGAGGATCACGATGCCGAGCTTCTCAGTCGGCACGAGCGTGATCTGCGACGACATCCCGGCGAGGCCGCCCGTGTGCGACACGAGCTTGCGCCCCTGGTAGTCCCGCACTCGCCACCCCAGCGCGTATTCCGCAAAGTTGGCCCGCAGCGCCGCGAGCGGGGGTGGGGGGTCCGCAATGGGCAGGATGGTCTGGCCCGACCACATCTCGCGCGCTTGCCGCTCACTGAACAGGCGTCCGCCTGAATAACGGCCCGAGTCGAGCCGACAGACGAGCCACCGTGCCAAATCCGTCACGTTGGAGGCGATCCCCCCGGCGGGGGCAATGTTGTCGACCGAATCGAGCGGGACGACCCGCAGCTTGCCGTCCTCGATCGCATGCGGCGCGGCGGCGTTTCGACTCGACGTGAAGAATGCCGTGGTCGTCCCGGACTCGGTCATGCCGAGCGGCGTGAAGATGCGGTTCTTCACGAAGTCGTCCCAGTTCTGGCCGGCGACGGCGGGGAAGATCTCGCCGGCCACGATGTAGAGCACGTTGTCGTACGCGTAGGCGCTGCGGAAGCTCGACACGGGCCTGGCGAAGCGGATCCGATAGGCGATCTCGCCCCGGTTGTAGTTCGAGTGGAACCACAACAGGTCCCCCGCGCCCAGGCCCAGGCCGCTCCTGTGTGTCACGAGATCTCGAACCGTGAACTCGCGGGTCACGTAGGGGTCGTACAGCTGGAACCCCGGGAGGAACTTGGACACGGCATCGTCCCACGAGAGCTTCCCCTCGTCGGCCAGGATCGCGAGCGCGGCGGTGGTGAACGCCTTGGTGTTCGAAGCGACCTGGAACAGCGTGTGGGCGTCCACGCGGGCCGTGTCGCTCAGCGTGCGCACGCCGTAGCCCTTCGCGAACAGCACCCGGCCATCCTTCACGACGGCGATAGCCGCTCCCGGCGTCCGGAGCGCCTGGAGTCCTCGGGCGACGTAGGTGTCGAAGTCCTTCTGGCGAAAGCTCTGCCCCGGGGTCCCGGAGGGGGCGAAGAGCGCCAGCCCCGCGGTGACGAGGGCGATCCTCACGGCGATCGAGCTCGGTCTACAATCCGGTGGATAGGCGCACCACGACGTTCCGACCCTCTCCAAATGCGAACACCTTGTAGCGGCTGAGAAAGTCGGTGTACCGGGTATTCGTGGCGTTGCGGACTCGGACGTCGAGATAGATGAGACGGCCGCCAACGGTCTGTTCGAGCCCCGCCCCCAACTTGAGGAGCTGGTACGCCGGGGTTTGCTCGTCGAACGGCCCGAGGCGGGTCTGGCGCGTGACGGCCTCGAGCCCGGCGCTCAGGTAGACGCGCTCCGCCCACCGGAGCCCGGTCGTGTGCCATTCCGCCTCGACGTCCGCGCGCGGCGCGGGTGTGAGCGGCAACGGCTCGTTCGTGTCTTCGTTTGTGCCCCGCACGGCGTCCACTCTGGCGCGCACGGTGAGTACCGGGGCGGCCACGACCTCCGCACCCGCCTCCGCGCCCACGAGCACCGCCCGCGCCTGCTGGTAGCGATAGATCGCGAGCCCGGACCCCGGGTCCGTCGAGCCAGTTGGCGCGATGTAGAGGTAGCTGCCGATCTGGTTGCGATACACGGCGAGCTCGCCTCGCACACGGCTGCTCTGCCAGCGGACGCTCAGGTCGGCGTTGAAACTCACCTCCGGACGCGCGGTTGGCAGCCCGATCTCGTAGCGGTCCTCCCCCAGGTGGGGCCCGTTGGTGAAGAGCTCGAACAGGGTCGGCGCGCGGAACGCGCGGCCGGCGTTCGCCGCGACTGCGAGCCCCGGCGCGGCGCGATAAACCGCGCCAAGGTTCGCGGTCAGCGCAGAGGCGTTCCGCGTTTGCGCCGAAACCTGAAGTGCGGCATTGGAGTCGGCGCTCAAGTGGCGGGCGTCGCCTCGGGCGCCGATCAACAGGGTCCAGCGACCCAGGGTGGCCGTCTCGAGCGCGAATACCGCGCCGCCGACGGTGCGGGCCGCGGGGACAAGGGGCTCGATGCCGCGCGTCTGGTTGTCTTGGTACAGGCCCGAAACGCCTACCGTGCCCGTGAGGCCGCCGGACGACGAGTGGTGCAACAAGACGTCCGTCGAGTACGTGTTGAGCAGCAGATCGAAGTTCGGGGTCGAATCCCCGTTACGACTCTGGTCGGACACTTCCTGGAGGGAGTGACGCTGCCACTGGGACTTCGTCTCAAGGCGCACGCCACCGATCACGCTGTTGCTCGCGAGCTGCAGCCGATTGTCGGACAGCCGGCGGAGCGGTCCGTCCGTGTTGTCGGCGGGCACCGGAGGGCCATCGAGTAACCCGAACGAGCCTCCATACCTCGTATAGCGAAGGGTGACCGAGCCGCGATCGCTGTGCAGGCCCGCCACCGCTTCCCCGTTGATGGCGTGGAACGCGGTGTTGTAGATATCGCCCGTGGGCGTGGAGTCGTTGCCCGGCGGCGTGTGGAAGTTGTCCGCGCGACGCCCGATGCCGGTCACGCTCCACCCGAACCGGCCGCTCGCCCCCTCCGCTCGAAGGACCGTTCCCACTTCGTTGTTGTTGGTCGCGCCGTACAGCTCAGCGGCGCCCCGCATGAAGGCTGGACGACCGCGGCCGTCGGGCACCTCCTTGGGGATCACGTTGATCACGCCGCCGATCGCGTCCGACCCATAGAGCACGCTCGCCGGCCCGCGGATCAGCTCCACGCGCTCGGCCAGCCGGGCGTCCACGGAGGGGCCGTCCTCGTCACTCCAGGAGTAGTCCTCGAGCCGCTGTCCGTTATCGAGCACCAGCACGCGCGGTCCCGTGAGTCCTCTAATGACTGGTTTGCCCACTTGCTCGCCCGTGCTCAGCGTACGGACACCCGGGATCTGGTCCAGCGCGTGCGCGAGCGACACCTCGTGAGCGCGCCGCAGTTGCTCACCCGAGAGCTCTGCGGTCGGCAGCGGCGCGGCGAGAGGGCTAATCGCGGACCGAGTGGCGGTGACCGTGACCGCACCCAGGTGCAGCGCGCTGGGTCGCAGCACGAGAGCCAGCGGCGGGCCAGGTACGGCAGCGGTCGCAACGATTGGCGCGTAGCCCAGGCGGCGAACGACCAGGGTGTACCGACCTGTGGGCAGCTCGGCGACCCGGAACGTTCCGTCCACCTTTGTCACCAGCGTCAGGCCGAGTTCGGCCACGCTGACGGTAGCCGCTGTGAGGGGATGGCCGGCCGTGTCGACCACCGTGCCGCGCAGTGTGTCGCCGCCCGCCAGCAATGACGTGAGGAGCGCCGCAATGGTCAGAGTCACCACTTGTCTCCCGGGAAATAACGAGCGGCTCGCAGCATACCCTACCGAGGGACACGTCGCAAGCCGCCCAGAAAACACGTGGGGCCCGAGCTGATGAATGCGGCCGGGCCCGCCTGTGCGCGAACTACGCGCTCAATCCTTGTCGTACTGGAGGGCGAGCTTGAGCTGCACCAGCGCGGCATCGATCGCCCGGATCGCTTTCACGCGATGGCCACCGAAGTCGTGCGCGGCACGCTGCAAATGCAGCCTGGCGGCCTCGAGCGCCCGGATCGCCGCCATGATCTGCGGGTGTGGCTCCTGCGCGACGCGGGAAGCAGGGCGGGTCGGATTGCTCGGCTGTGCGGCGGCGAGCGGCAGGGTGAGGACGGCAGTGAGCGTGGCCACGGTGATCACGCGAGTGAACCCGGCAGGCATGTTGCCTCCTTTTAGACGCTTGACCCCCTTCCCGTGAGAACGGTCACGCGTCTTCCGCCGCCCGCTTGTACATCCAGTACTCGGGGCCGGCCTGCGCCTCCGGCCAGTCGGCGATATGCTCCTGGCCGCGCCAGCGCTCGTCGCTCAGATCGGCGCGCCACGGCTCGGCGTCGCAATGGCGATCGCCGCGCCACGCCTCGTCGTCAGCCCATTCGTCCGGTCGCCAAGACTGTGTCATACATCACTCCTCGTCGGCCGCGCCGTGCGGCCGTAATCCCTGACTCGCAAGGCGTGTGCCCGGCGGGGGGCGTGCGGGACAAGTCGGCTCGTGCTATAAGGATAGAGGGTCAACCGGTTGGGACCACCGGCGCCCGGCCTGTCGCAGAGTCGGCCGTGCTGCCGCGCTCCGACACTAACATCCAGCGTGACCTCGATCACTATGCGCCTGCGCGTGACGTATCACCTCGCCTGCTCGAGTCGGCTCGCCGCCGCGAAGGCGCGCGATATCGCGTTCGAGCAGACCGTCGAGCTCCCGGCGGACGCCGTGCCTCCTGGGGTCGCTGCGCACTTCGCCGGACGCGTCGAGTCGGTCGACACGCTCGGCCGCGGTCGCTCCCGCGCCGTGATCTCGTTCGACCCGGGTGCGGTGTGCGGGGACCTGCCGCAGCTCTTGAACCTTCTGTTCGGTAACATCTCGCTCAAGGCCGGGATCTTGATCGCCGGCCTCGAGTGGCCGGACGAGCTGCTCACCGCGCTGCGTGGCCCGCTACTCGGCATCGCGGGGCTCCGGGAGCTCACGGGCGCCCGCGGGCGACCCCTGCTCTGCACGGCGCTCAAGCCACTCGGTCGCTCGGCGCCCGAGCTTGCACAGTTGGCCTACGGATTCGCCCGCGCGGGGATCGATCTCATCAAGGACGATCACAGTCTGGCGGATCAGACGACCGCGCCGTTTCGCGAGCGGGTCGAGCGCTGCAGCGAGGCGGTCGCGCGAGCCAACGGCGAGACCGGCAGGAACGCGCTGTACTTCCCGAACGTTACGAGCGGTCCGCCCGAGATCGTGGAGCGCGCGAATGCCGCGCGCCGCGCGGGCTGCCGCGGCGTCGTGGTCAACGCGCTTCCGGCAGGCCTCGGCGCCGTGGGCGCGATCGCCGCCGCCACGGGGCTCGCGATCATGTCGCACCCATCGCTCGCGGGCGCGTTCTTCCATCCGGACCACGGCATCGCACCGGAGGTGCTATTGGGCGACCTGTTCCGCGTCGCGGGGAGTGATGCGGTGATCTATCCCAACGTCGGAGGGCGATTTACGTTCTCGGAAGCGACCTGCGCCGCGATCAACGCGCGGCTGCGCGGGCCGCTCGGCCCGGTGCCGCCCTCGTTTCCCGTGCCGGCGGGGGGGATCGACGCGGCGCGCGTGCCGCACTGGATCGAGCGGTACGGCGCGGACACCATCTTCCTGATCGGCGGGAGCCTGTACGCGCAGCCCGATCCCGCCACGGCGGCGAAGCGGTTGGTCGCGGCGGTGAGACGACATTCCCATGGATGATCGATCGAAGGTCCTTAAGTTCGGCGGGTTTCGCTGGGACGGGATCCCCGTGCGCGAGTACAAGACGGGCGACGTGCCGTACCGGGACGTCACCCGTCAGACGCTCTTGGGCGAAGGCGCCGGTGAGGAGCCATTCAACTTCGTGACGCGGTATTTCGAGATCCAACCCGGCGGCTACTCGACGCTCGAGCGACACCAGCATCCGCACGCGGTGGTCGTCATTCGCGGTCGGGGGCGGGTGACGCTGGGCGGCACGAGCTACGACATCGCGCCGTTCGACTGCGTCTACGTGTCGCCCGGCGTGGCGCACCAGTTCCGGGCGACGGGCGAGGAGCCCCTGGGTTTTCTGTGCACGGTGGATCGGGTGCGGGATCGGCCCGAAGTGGTGGCGTGAGCGTCCAGTCGATCAACCCCGCCACCGGCGAGGTGCTCGAGACGTTCCAGGAGACGGCGCCGGACGCGCTCGCCCGGATCCTCGAGGGCGCCGACGCCGCGTCACGCGATTGGCGCCGCAGCCCGGTGGCCGAGCGGGCGGAGCGGCTGCGCGCCGCCGCGCGTGTCCTGCGCGAGCGCAAGGACGCCTATGCCCGCACGATGGCGCTGGAGATGGGAAAGCCGCTGGCGCAGGGGGTGGGCGAGGCCGAGAAGTGCGCCTGGGTGTGCGACTACTACGCGGACCACGGGGCGGCCTTCCTCGCCGATGAGCCCCACGCGACCGACGCCTCGCGGAGCTACGTCCGGTTCGAAGCCCTGGGTCCTGTGTTCGCCATCATGCCCTGGAATTTCCCGTTCTGGCAGGTGTTTCGCTTCGCTGCACCGGCCCTGGTCGCCGGGAACGCCGGCATCCTGAAGCACGCTCCCAACGTGCCGCGCTGTGCGCTCGAGATCGAAACCGTCTTCCAGGAAGCCGGCTTCCCGGATGGTCTGTTCCGGGCGGTGTTCCTCTCGAACGAGGCCGCCGGCGGCGTCATCGCCGACCAGCGGGTGCGCGCGGTGACGCTCACTGGCTCGGACCGCGCGGGGAGCCAGGTGGCGGAGCAGGCAGGTCGACACCTGAAGAAGACGGTGCTCGAGCTCGGCGGCAGCGATCCGTTCATCGTGCTCGAGGACGCGGATCTCGAGCGGGCCGCGACCACAGCGGTGGAAGCGCGTCTCATCAACAGCGGCCAGAGTTGCATCGCCGCCAAGCGCTTCATTGTGGTGGAGCGCGTGGCGGAGCGGTTCCTCGAGCGGTTCACGAGCGACATGCGCGCCCGCAGGGTGGGCGATCCCCTCGACCCGGCGACCCAGGTCGGACCACAGGCGCGGGTCGATCTGCGCGAGAATCTCCATCGGCAGGTGCAAGAGTCGGTGAAGCGGGGCGCCCGACTCGTGCTCGGTGGCGAGGTCCCCGCCGGCCGGGGCGCCTTCTACCCGCCCACCGTGCTCAGCGCCGTGGAGCCCGGGATGCCCGCGTTCGATCAGGAGACCTTCGGCCCCGTGGCGGCCGTGATCCGCGCTAAGGACGAGGCGGACGCGATCCGCATCGCGAACGCGTCGCCCTACGGACTGGGGGCGTCGGTCTGGACTGCGGACTCGAAGCGCGGCGAGCGCGTCGCGCGCGAGATCGAAGCGGGAAGCGTGTTCGTGAACGGGCTCGTCCGCTCCGATCCGCGGCTGCCCTTCGGCGGCGTGAAGCGTTCCGGCTATGGACGCGAGCTGTCGGCGTACGGCCTGCGCGAGTTCGTGAACATCAAGACGGTGTGGGTGGCGTGAACGTCCGCGTCGGCACCTCGGGCTACAACTTCCCCCAGTGGAAGGGCCCGTTTTACCCGGCCAAGATTCGCGAATCCGAGCTGCTCCCGTATTACGCCCAGCGGCTTTCCACGGTGGAGATCAACTACACCTTCTATCGCATGCCGAATGCGAAGACGGTCGCCGGCTGGGATGCGGCGACTCCTCCCGGATTCACATTCGTCCTCAAGGCGCCCCAGCGCATCACGCACATCGCCCGGCTCCGGGACGTGGACGACCCGCTACGCTACTTCCTCGAGACGGGACGCAAGCTGGGCCCCAAGCTCGGGCCCATCCTGTTTCAGCTGCCGCCCAATTTCAAAAAGGACCTGGACCGCCTGAACGATCTGCTCACGCAGTTTCCCGCGGACCTGCGGTGTGCCTGGGAGTTCCGGCACGAGTCGTGGTTCACGGACGACGTTTACGAAGCGCTCCGCGTCGGCAACGCGGCGCTGTGCGTCGCGGACACGGAGGCGGGACATACCCCGCTCGTGGCGACCGCCGACTTCGGCTACATGCGACTACGCGACGAGGGTTACGAGAAGAAGGATCTCGAGCAGTGGGCCAAGACGGTGAAGGATTTGGGGAAGGGTTGGGGGGATGCGTTCATCTTCTTCAAGCACGAGGAGTCGGGGATGGGGCCCAAACTGGCGCAGCAGTTCGTCTCGCTTCTTGCGCCCTAGCCACGCCCAGCTCGCGCCGCTTCAAGCGGGTGTTGCCGAGCCTCGGACCCCGTAGCTCACACCTGCGACCACTGCCGTCAGCACGAAGTTCACGAGCTCGGCCGGCGTCACGACCCGGACCGCGACGCTCGGCCCCGCCGCCCAGTCCAACATACGAAGGTACCACACCGCTACGCTGAGGATCAGGAGACCCAGGTTGGCAGTGCTCTCCGCGAAGGCGATGCGGCTCGCGTACTGTGGTGCCCGCAGCATCACTATGCCAAGGACGAAGCAGAGCAGGTAGTAGGCGTTGCGCCCTACCGGGAAGTCATCGAGAAAGGCGACGCGCACGTTGACACCCCATATCACCCCCACCAGCCAAAAGAGTGGCGTCGCGATGTAGTACCAGCGCAGGAACGAGAGCCGCGTGGCTGCGGGCAAGCGACTCTAGAACGCGCCCCAGGCCTGCTTGCCGGGGATGTAGTAACTCGGGCAGATGAACTTGAAGATGTTCGCGACGTTGCGGGCGCTCTCGAGCTTGGCCTTGTCCTCGCGCAGCATACCGGCGAGCTGCGTATCGAACATCTCGCGATAATACGCTTGCGCGGCCTTGTGCCGGTCGCCGTCTGACTTGTAATCCGAGCGAATCTCGGCGAGCTCGCCGGGGTCGAGGAAAATCCCTTCGCACTTGGGGCACTCGTCCACCACGACGTCCCGCTTGACGCTCCAGAAGTGCCGCATCATGACGATGCCGGCATCGCGTGGGCAATTGCGTCGCTTCTCCGGGTCTAACTTGACCGCGGCGTTCTGCTCGATGTGCAGCAACGCTTCCCCCGCCGACTGGTCCGGCTGGTCGACCTTCCGGAGTGTCCATTCGTCGAACCACAACCCGCCGCAGCCACCCTTGCAAGCCTGGATCTTCACGTCGCTCACCGCGACCTCCGTCATCGCCGTGCCGCAGGCTGGACAGTTCATCGTGATGACTCCTTCGCGCGGGTGTTCAAGGTATCCGACAACCCTAATGGCTCCTCCACGCGCTGCGCAACCAGCAGGCCGTCTCGCAGGGGGATCACGGACGCAATCCAACGCGGGTCAGCCTGAACGCGCCGCGTCAGCTCGCGCACGCCGCGGGTCGCAGGGCTCGTGTCGCGGCGCTCGAAGATGCGCCCACTCCACAGCATGTTGTCGACCAGCAGCAGCCCACCGGGTCGCAGCTTGGTCGTGATGACATCGAGCGCCTTCGGGTAGTCCTGCTTGTCGATATCGTTGAAGATGACGTCGAACGCCCCCGGAGCCTGTTGCAGGGTCGCCACCGCTTCCCCGACGTGGAACTGGACGACATCGGCCAGGCCGAGGGCCACGAGGTTCTCCCGCGCCTCGCGGGACAGCCGGTCGTCCCACACGACATGGTGCACGATCCCTCCGCCGTTTTCCTTCACCGCACGGGCGAACCACGCGGTCGAGTATCCGAACCCGGAGCCGAGCTCGAAGACCTGTCGAGCGTTGCTGAGACGTGTCAGCAAGTAGCACAGGTGTCCTGTCGCCGGGCCGATGATCGGAAACCCCGTGCGCCGCGCCTCGGCTTCCAACTCCGCGAGCCGCGCGGGACGCGGGGGCACGAGCTCGTCCAGGTACGCTGCCACGCGTCGCGACAGGAGATTCATGGCTACGCCTCCACCGTCAGTCTCCGGTAGATCGACAGATGCCGTAGCGCCGCGGCCTTCTTGCCCACCTTCTCGTACAACCGCGCCACGTTGTAATGCGCGTCCGCCAGCCGGGGGTCCGTCGCCAACGCCCTCCGGTACGCTTCGATCGCATCCCCCGGCTGGTTCAGGTCTTCCAGCGCGATCCCCAAGTTGAATGCCGCGGTGGTGTGGTCGGGACTCTCGCGCAGCGCGAGCCGGTAGTGCCGCTCCGCCTCCTCGATCATCCCCTGCTCGTGCAGCAGCCGGCCGAGATTGACGTGGGCGTCGGCGTGATGGGCATCGAGCTCCAGGGCACGCCGGTACGCGTCCCGCGCCTCGCCGGGCTCGACGGCCTCGAGCTCGACTCCGAGCTCGTACCAGTCTGCGGCGTCCAGGTCGCCTTCGGCCGCGCGCGCCGCCTGCGCCGTACGTCGGGCGATCGGTGCCGCCCGGGTCGCGAGATCGGACACCGCGAAATCGAGATGCGTCTGCCCCGACTCGGGATTCCACGCGGTGTACCCGTCACTCACCACAATGCGGTCGCCCTCGGCCGTGATGCGCAGCTCGGCGAGCGAGCGGCCGCGGGGCAACTGGTGCCGCAGCTGCTTGAGCGCATGACGGATCCGCCGCGTCGGAATCCGGGCGGCCACGAGTGCCTTCGCGGTCCGCAGAATGACCAGATCCTGGAACGAGAACTGGAGCTTGCGTCGAGTTCCGCGACCGGACCGGGATGGGGGCGTCAAAAAACCGTCGCGCGCGAAGCCTCGCACCTGCGCGACGGTCAATCCCAGCAGTTTGGCTACGTCCCGGGAAGTGTATCCCTTCATCCCCTATTGGCTCCTAGCCCCTGGCACCTCCCACTTTGCGTTTGGCGACGGGAGCCGCTTTCGACGCCTTGCCCTCGACCCGCTTCGCCGGTTTCCGCTCGCCAGCCGTCCCTTTCGCCTTGAGGCTCGCCTTGAGCGCTGCCATCAGGTCGATGATCTGCGTCTTCGGCGCCTCGGCCGGCTCCTCGGTGATCTCCTTGCCCTCGACCTTGCGCTGAATCTGCTCGAGCACCCGTTTGCGTACGTTGTCCTCGTACTTGTCGGGTTCGAAGGCTTCCGACGCCGCTTGCTCCACCAGCTGCACGGCGAGCTGCAGCTCCGGTTTCTTGACCTCGATCTTCGGGATCGGCACGTCGGCGATCGAGCGGATTTCGTTGGCGTAGCGCAGCTGCTCCATGACGAGCCCGTTCGCCTCGGGACGCACCGAGATGAGGTACTGCTTGCCGCGCGCCGCGTACTGCCCCACCGCCACGCGCTTCGTCTGCTTGAGGGCCTCCGCCAGCAGCCGATAGGCGCGGTCCCCGCCCTTGTCGGGGCCGAGGAAGTACGATTTCTCGACGACCTTCCGGTCCACCTGCTCCTCGGGCACGAACTCCGTGATCTCGATCGTGTTGGTGGACTTCTCTTCGAGGGCCTTCAGCTCCTCCGGCTTGAAGATCACGTACTGCCCCTTCGTGAACTCGTAGCCCTTCACCATCTCGTCCTTTTCGACCTTGTCGCCGTCCTTGGAGCAGACGTACTGCTGCTTCAGACGCGCGCCGTCCTTCTTGTGCAACCAGTTGAAGCTGATCGCGGCCGACGACTCGCCGGTGGAGAACATCTTGATCGGCACGGAAACGAGGCCGAAGGACAGGGTTGCGGAACCAAGCGGGTGTGCGCTCATGGGTTAAGATTTCACCCCAATGCCTGCAAAACGGAAGCCCGGGCCCGATCCCCTCAGTACCTACCGCGCCAAGCGGTCGTTGGACCGCACGCCGGAGCCGGGCGCCCGTCCGGCGACCGCGGGCCCCCCCCCGTCCGCGGGCGGCCTCTTCGTGGTCCACATGCACGCCGCCCGGCGGCTCCACTGGGACCTGCGTCTCGAGATGGATGGCGTGCTCAGGTCCTGGGCGGTCCCGAAGGGCCCCTCGCCCAACCGGGCGGACAAGCGGCTCGCGGTCCACGTCGAAGACCACCCGCTCGAGTACGGCGATTTCGAGGGGATCATCCCCGAAGGGAACTATGGCGCCGGCGCGGTAATCGTGTGGGACCGCGGGCGCTGGGTGCCGCTCGAGGATCCCGTGGAGGGGATGAAAAAGGGGAAGCTGTTGTTCGAGCTGCAGGGCTACAAGCTCAAGGGCAAGTGGACCCTCGTGAAGCTCAAGAAGGGCGAGAAGGAGTGGCTGCTCATCAAGGAGAAGGACGCCTACGTGTCGGCGGACAGCGCGCTGCCGCCGGAGTCGGTGCTATCCGGACTCACGGTCGAGGAGCTCAAGGCGGGGAAGGACCGGGCGGCGCCGGTTTTGAAGGCGCTCGCGCGTCTCAAGGCGCCGCGCCGCGCCGTGACGGTCGCAGAGGCGGAGCCGATGCTCGCCGAGACGCGTGAGCAACCGTTCTCGAAGCCCGGATGGCTGTTCGAGCTCAAGCTCGACGGATACCGCGTCCGTGCCGGGCGCGAGCAAGGAGAGGCGCGCTTGTTGACGCGCAAGGGGAACGATATCTCTGCCGCGTTCCCCGAGCTTGCTCGCGCGTTGGCTGCACTACCGTTCGAGGGATTCATCCTCGATGCCGAGCTCGTGGTGCCGGACGAGGCGGGCCGCCCAAGCTTTCAGCGCCTCCAGAATCGCGTCAGGGTGTCCCGCGGGCTCGAAGTGCGACGCGGGGCGGTCGAGACGCCGGCCGTGCTGTATGTGTTCGATCTGCTGGCGTTCGAAGGCTACGACCTGCGGCCGCTGCCGCTCGAGCAGCGCAAGGCCCTGCTCGAGCAGATCGTGCCGCGAGTGGGCCCGCTCAAGTATCTCTCGCACTTCGAGAAGGACGGCGAAGCGCTGTATGAGCAAGTGGTGAAAATGGGGCTCGAGGGGATCGTCGCGAAGAAGGCGGATGCGCCGTACCGCGCCGGCCGCTCACCCAACTGGCTCAAGATCCGCGCCGACCGGACCGACGACTTCGTCGTCGTGGGCTTCACGCGGCCCAAAGGCTCGCGTTCGGGGTTCGGCGCGCTCGATCTCGGCGCACACCAGGACGGAAAGCTGGTGTACGCCGGGCGAGTCGGCAGCGGGTTCACCGATGCGGAGCTCAAGGACGTGAGCGCCGCGCTCGAGCGCGGCATCCGTCCGACGCCAGCCTTCTCCGGTCCCGTCCCCCAGGACGCCGGGCATACCTGGGTCGAGCCCGCGCTGATCGCGGAAGTCCGGTATAAGGAATGGACGGACGAAGGGTTGCTGCGGCAGCCGGTGTTCGTGCGGTTCCGGGACGACAAACCGGTTACGGAGATCGCGAAACGGGATGCGGGAGGCGAGATGCGAGATGCGGAGCCGCCGGTGGCGATCGCGCATCCCGCATCCCGCATCCCGCATCCCGAGATCAAGTTCTCGAACCTCGACAAAGTCTTCTGGCCCGACGAGGGCTATACCAAGGGCGACTTGATCGCATACTACCGCGCCATATCCACGTGGATGCTGCCCTATCTGGCCGATCGGCCGCTGGTGCTCACGCGCTTTCCCGACGGCATCAACGGGAAGTCCTTTTTCCAGAAGGACGCCCCGGAGTATGCCCAGGCGTTCGTGCGAACGGTCACGATCTGGAGCGAGGACTCGCAGCGCGAGCTCGACTACTTCGTGTGCGACAACGAGTCCTCACTCCTCTATATCGCCAACATGGCGGCGATCCTGCTCCACGTCTGGTCGTCACGCGTCGAGAGCCTGGAGGCGCCCGACTGGTGCATTCTGGATCTCGATCCGAAGGATGCGCCGTTTACGGACGTCGTCACAGTGGCGAAGGCGGTGAAGGCGTTGTGCGACGATATCGGCCTGCCGACGGGCATCAAGACGAGCGGCTCGACCGGCCTGCACGTGCTGATCCCGTTGGGCCGGCAGGTCACCTACGAGCAATCTCGCACGCTCGGGGGACTGCTGGCGCGGGTCATCGCGGCCGAGCTGCCCGAGATCGCCACGGTCACCCGCCAGGTCCAGAAGCGCGGCGGCAAGGTCTACCTCGATTACGTGCAGAACGGCCACGGGCGCCTGCTGGTCGCGCCGTATAGCGTGCGGCCCCTGCCGGGCGCCCCCGTGTCGATGCCGCTCAAGTGGAGCGAGGTGACGCCGAAGCTCGACATCAAGAAGTTCACGATCAAGACGGCCCCGGCTCGGATGAAGAAGCTGGGGGAAGATCCGCTGCGCCCGGTGCTCGAGCTCAAGCCCGATCTCGTCCACGCGCTCGAGCTGCTCAATGATCGCCTCGGCTGAGGTGCGGATCGCCGTTGGCGAGCGGGGTGACGTGTCGGGGCTGTTGCTGCGGCCGGACGGCGCGCGACTGCTCTACGTGCTGGCGCACGGCGCCGGAGCCGGAATGCGGCACCCGTTCCTCGAGGTCGTAGCCCAGCGGCTCGCGGAGCGGAGTATCGCCACGCTGCGGTATCAGTTTCCCTACATGGAGCAGCGGGGGCGGCGGCCCGATCCGCCGGCCGTGGCCGCTGCGACGGTGCGGGCGGCGGTGATGGAAGCGGCCCGCGTTGCGCCGGGGCTGCCGCTCGTGGCGGGCGGCAAGTCGTTCGGCGGCCGCATGACGTCGACGGCGCAGGCGCAACAGCCGTTGCCTGGCGTTAGAGGGCTCGTGTTTTTCGGCTTTCCGTTGCATCCTCCCGGTCGGCCCGGCGATTCGCGGGCGGAGCATCTGGCACGGGTCCAGATTCCCATGCTGTTCCTGCAGGGGGACCGGGACGATTTCGCCGACCTGAAGCTCTTGAAGCCTGTGCTCGAGGGCCTGGGCGATCGGGCCACGCTGCATCTCGTCGAGGGTGGGGATCACTCCTTCAAGGTCCTCAAGCGGTCGGGCAAGACGGAGGCCGACGTGATGGGCGAACTGGTGGGGACGATTGCGGACTGGACGGGGAGGCTTGTAGAGGCACTCCCGACCTCCACCAACCTCCACTAACCTCCACCAACCTCCACAACCTGCATTATGGCCACCCACTGGATAGTGAAGACTGAGCCGTCCACGTACAGTTACGATGACCTGGCCCGCCAGAACACGGCCGTTTGGGACGGGGTCAAGAACAATCTGGCCCTGAAGCACCTGCGGCAGATGAAGCCCGGGGACCGGCTGCTGGTCTATCATACGGGAGACGAGAAAGCCGTCGTGGGCGTGGCAGAGGTGACATCAGAGGCCTATCCGGACCCCAAGCAGAAGGATCCCAAGCTGGCGGTGGTCGACCTTCGGGCAGTGGAGAGACTGCCGCAGCCCGTCCCGCTCGGCGAGATTAAGAAGGACCGGGCGTTCGCCGACCTGGCGTTGGTGCGCATGAGGCGTCTCTCGGTGATGCCGGTATCGGCGGACCAGTTCAAGCGCATTCTGAAGCTCGGCGGCGCGAAGTAGCTCACCACGACAACGGACGGAGAACATCTCATGGGTAAAGGCGACATTCGCAGCAGACGTGGCAAGATCTTCCGCGGTACGTATGGCGTCACTCGCCTCAAGAAGAAGAAGCTGAAGAAGAAGGCCGCCGAGGCGGCGAAGGCAGCGAAGGTGGAAGGGCAGTGAGAGCTCTCTGGGTCGCCGGGATCGTCCTGCTCGGGGCCGCGCCGGTGGCGGCGCAGCAGGACGACCGCTGGCAGATAACGCTGAACGACGGCAGGATCCTCTGGGAGCTCCATCTGGTCCGGTTCCGGGGTGACACGCTCGTCGTGCAGCAGGGGGACTCCGTGCTCCGCTTTCCCATCCATCAGGTGGACGAGCTCCGTCTCGTGCGGAAAGCCGAGCGGCGCCAGACCCCCGAGCCCAACCGTTACGGTGGCGTGCTGGGTGGCGCGGATGACGAGGTCTTCCGGCTCACGCTGTACAGCCTCACCGAGCGTCGTCAGATCGTCGCCCAGATCTTCAAGGACCACCCGCCCGCGCCGTCCCCCTAGTGCCCGGTGAGCTCCGCGCAACGGATTCTTCTCGCCGATGCCGACGCGTTCTACGTGGCGGTGGCGCGCCTGGCGGACCCGGAGGGCGCGGGCAAGGCCCGGCTCCTCATCGTCGGCGGGTCGCCCGCACAGCGCGGCGTCGTGACCTCCGCGTCATACGAAGCGCGGGCCTACGGCGTGCACTCCGCGATGCCGATGGTGCGCGCGGTGCGCCTCTGCCCCGGCGCGACGGTCGTGCCCGTGCCGTGGGAAGCCTGCACGCGGAAGAGCCGCGAGATCGGCGCCGTGCTGCGGCGCTTCACTCCCGTCGTCGAGCAGGCCTCGAGCGATGAGTTCTATCTCGACCTCTCCGGCACCGAGCAGCTGTATGGCGCTGAGCCACTCGCCGCCACGGCCCGCCGGATGCGCGACGCCGTGCTCGCCGAGACCTCGCTCTCATTGTCCATCGGGGGTGGCACGTCGAAGCTCGTCGCCAAGCTCGCCGCCGGCCTCGCGAAGCCGCGCCCCGGCGCGGCGGCGGACGGCGTGTACGTCGTGGCCCCGGGTGCGGAGGCCGACTTCATGCTCCAGTTCGCCCTTGCGGACATCCCGCTCATCGGGCCCAAGGCTCAGGAGCGGCTGGCGCGCTTCGGCCTCCGCACCGTGCGCGATGTGGTCCCACATGATCGGGAGACGCTGGTGGGCTGGCTGGGGGAACGCGAGGGCGCTTGGCTACACGAGCGGGCGCGCGGCGTCGATCGAGCGCCGGTCGAGGCCAATCGCGAGACCAAGTCGGTGAGCCGCGACGAGACGTTCGCCACCGATCTGGACGACGACGGAGCGCTCGCTGCCAAGCTGCTCGCCCTGGCCGACCGGGCCAGCGCCGACGTCCGGGAGGCCGGCCTGATCGCCCGCACGGTCACGGTGAAGCTGCGCGACGCGGATTTCACGACCCGGCAGGCGAGCCGAACGCTCGCCGACGCCGTCCAGTCGGACCGGGCAGTGTACGCCGTGGCCCGCGAGCTGTTGACGCGGCTCCGCGCCGCCCGGCGCGTCCCCGCGCGCCTGCTCGGGGTCGCCCTCTCGCAGCTCGTCCGAGCGGGCAGTGAGAGCCAGCTGTCGCTGCTCGAATCCGCCGGCAACACGATCGAGACCGACCGCGACCGGGTCATCTCTCGCGTGATCGACGAGGTGCGCGAGAAATTCGGTCCCGACGCCCTGGGCCGAGGTGGCGCGCGCTGACGTCTTCGCGCGACGTTCCTACTTGACGTCTCTTTTCCTTTACATAGCTCCGAGCGCAGCCGCGGCTTTGTTCACTGCGCCCTGCTTGACCCAGAGCAGGGCGCCATACCGCCCCATCCCCGCACACACCCCTGTCACCGCCGTGACGTTGATCTTCGCCGCGCCCAGCCGCGCCAGGATGCCGGCCAGCGCTCCGACGCGGTCGTCCCCGTCGATCAGGAAGGCCGTCTTCGGCTTCGACAACTTGATCTTCGCGCCCTTCGCGGCGGCCGTGAACAACGCCGCGTCCGACGGCACGAAGTCCACCTGCGCCTTGCGCGCGCTCGGGAAGGCGTGGAAGGCCAGCAGGTTCACGCCGGCGCTCCTGAGGGTCTCGAGCAGGCGGGCGCCCTCGCCGGGCTTGTCGGATATGGTCGTGTAGTAGTAGCTCACCCTGCGGATCGAGTCGGCCATGGCGGTCTCCGAATGTGGTCTCGTGGCTTGACAATGGCCCGCCGTCCGCCCGACCGCTAGGTCGCGACGCTATCTCACGTAGAACGCCGTCCGTTCGAGCCGCCCGGAGCGCTCGTACCACACGGTGACCGCGCCGGCGCCCGCCGTTGCCGCGAACGCCCGGCGCAGGTCCTCGGCGCTCGACACCCGCACCCGGTTGATCTGGAGAATCACGTCCCCCGAGCGCAGGCCGGTGGCCTCCTCCATGTCGTCGGGCAGGTCGTAGATCAAGGCGCCGTGGTCGCTCTGAATGTTGCGCTCGGCGCGCACCGCCGGCGTCACCGTTACCACCTTCATGCCGCCCAACACGGCCACCTTCTCCGCGAGCGTGGTCGGGAAATCCGTGACGAGCAGCCGGGCGCTGCGGCTCTCGCCCCCCCCGTGGCGGAAGCTCACGCTCAGCGTATCGCCGGGGCCCGTGTCGAGCATGACCGCCTCCCAATCGAGGAACGTGCGCAGCCGTCGGCCGCGTGCGTTCACGAGTACGTCGCCCGCCGCGACACCGGCCCGGCCCGCGGGCCCGCCCGGCGCGACCTGGGTCACACGCAGGCCGCCCGCCCGCTTCCATCCTTGCAGATCCTCGGCGCCCGCGACGTCGAGCCCCACCCAGGCACGCCGCACCTTCCCGAAGCGCCGCAGCTCGTCCGCCACCCGCAGCGCCCGCTCGATCGGGATCGCAAATCCGATTCCCACCGATCCGCCCGAGCTCGTGAAGATCGAGCTGTTCACCCCGACC
>Ga0209161_10001426_pt1 | contig 19826 bp, 16 predicted proteins | sample GraSoiAngelo_155_FD_186169 | JGI IMG/M metagenome (GOLD analysis project Ga0209161, IMG submission 186169) | Grasslands soil microbial communities from the Angelo Coastal Reserve, California, USA - 14_1009_13_30cm (SPAdes) (version 2) | ecosystem: Environmental > Terrestrial > Soil > Grasslands... | reverse complement strand
TGCTAACAAAGAGGGCGAGCCGAAGTGCCAATAAGGCTTCGAGCCTGAGGCATCAGAGCGGCGGGGGAACCCCGCCGCTCTTTTTTTTGGCGCTCGTGCGCTATGCTATGAGCCTAATGGACTTCCGTCAGCTGCGCTATTTCGTCGCTGTCGCCGAGGAGCTTCACTTTACGCGGGCGGCGCGGCGCGTTCACGTTGCCCAACCAACCCTGAGCCAACAGGTCCGGATGCTCGAGAAGGAATTGGGCGTCTCGCTGTTGAAGCGCAGTAATCGTCACGTCGAGTTGACGCATTCGGGCCGCATCTTTCTGGAAGAAGCAAGACGACTGCTTACGACCGCGGCCGACGCGGTCCAGGCGGTGCAAGCTGCGGCCGCCGGCCGAAGTGGTCGACTCACGGTGGTCTGCGGACCGACCTCGGCATACGCTGGATTGCTCGGCATGCTGGAGCTCTACCGCCGCCGGTCGCCGCTGGTTGACGTTAACTTGCTGGAGTCACCTGTCGTGGATGCCGTCGTCACGGTTGAGCAAGGCAAAGCGGACGTGGGGCTCGTCGTGCCGTACTTCGAATCACCGGTGCTCAAGCGCGAGACGGTGCTGGAGTTGCCGTTGCTTGCGGCGTTGCCGAGATCCCATCCGCTGGCATCGGCCGGCACCATTTCGTTGAAGCAGCTCTCCGGCGAACCGTTCGTGCTGTTCGGGCAGCGACGCGGATCGGGCTTCTACGAGCGGATTTTAGGGATCTGTCATGGCTCCGGGTTTTCGCCGCGCGTGCTCGAGGCCATGGAACACATCCACACCCTGCTCTACGTCGTTGGCGCCGGCTACGGTGTGTCGCTCGTACCGGCGACGCTGAAGCCGATAGTGCATCCTGAAGTCGCGCTGGTCCCCTTACGGGAGTCAGCGGCGACGCTCGAGCTGGGAATGATCTGGCGATTCGACCAAACTTCGCCGCTCGTCACGGCATTCCTGGCGACGGTCCGCGAGTGGTGCAAAACGCATCGCAACGACTAACCACTCCCGTTGATGCTTTACACGGTTAGCGTTGCAAAAAACCACAGCTCGTCAGTCTTCGAACGATACGATCGGATGTTTCACATGCGAGCTAAGTGATTGCAACGATTCACCTTGCAATGGGTGGCTCAAAGAAAGGCATGGGAAATGCCTCTCAATGGGGCGGGAATAATAGCTGGTCTCAATGGTGGACATTTTGGGGGGGGGAAGAATGAACCGCAAGGGCTTTACCCTGATCGAGCTTCTGATCGTGGTCGTGATCATCGGCATTTTGGCCGCGATCGCGATTCCGAAGTTCGCAAACACGAAGGAGAAGGCGTATCTCGCGTCGATGAAGTCCGACCTTCGTAATCTCGTGACGGCCGAAGAGGCGTTTTTCGCCGACTCGGTGAAGTACACGAGCACGGTCGGCGCGGGTGGTGTGCTGTATGCGACGACCAGCGGCGTGGTTGGCCCCACGATTACCGTGACGGCCGACGGGTGGACCGCGAGGGTCTCCCACACCACGACGACGAAGACCTGCGCGATTTACGTCGGGTCGACGGCACTGGCCCCGGCCAACAAAGAGGGCGAGCCGAAGTGTCAGTAAGGTTTCCGGACTGAGACATTGGGAGAGCGGCGGGACAACATCCCGCCGCTCTTTTTTTGTCATGCGGTTCCTGCAGACCCGTTGCACGCATGGTTCAAAACGCAACCGCAACGCTTAACAACTGCGGCTCTGCTTTACACCACCGGAATTGCAGAACACCACAATTGCTCAGTCGTTCGAACGAGTCGGCGCGATTGCCATGTGCATGCTAAGCGCCTGCAGCATTTTCGCTTGGCTTCAACGGCTCATACAAAGGCATGAGAAATGCACTTCAGAGGTCCGGCGTATGGACGTTCTCAATGGTGGACAAATCCGGAGGGGGAGGGCTGTACCGATGAACCGCAAGGGTTTTACGCTGATCGAGCTTCTGATCGTAGTCGTGATTATCGGCATTTTGGCCGCGATCGCGATTCCGAAGTTCGCAAACACGAAGGAGAAGGCGTATCTCGCGTCGATGAAGTCCGACCTTCGTAATCTCGTGACGGCCGAAGAGGCGTTTTTCGCCGACTCGGTGAAGTACACGAGTACGGTCGGCGCGGGTGGTGTGCTGTTTAATACGACCAGCGGCGTGGTTGGCCCCACGATTACCGTGACGGCCGACGGGTGGACCGCGAACGTCACCCACACCACGACGACGAAGACCTGTTCGATCTACGTCGGGTCGACTCCGCTGGCGCCTGCTAACAAAGAAGGCGAGCCGAAGTGCCAATAAGGCTTCTAGCCTGAGGCATTGTGAGGGCGGCGGGACAACATCCCGCCGCTTTTTTTGGGCCTTATCTTGGGGCCCATGAAACGCCTCAAGCCGGCGCTCCGCGTCGAGCTGCTGTTCTATCTCACCTTTCTCGTCGCCTTCGCGCTGCTGGTCGGCGTGGCGACCTCGCAGCTCGCGCTCGCGATCTCACCGGAGCGCGGCGTCGTGCTCGTCGTGATCTTCGTCGCCCTCGAAGTCGGGATCTTCGTGCTGTACGGGCGATCGCTGGTCACGCGATTGGTGCTCCGCCCCCTCGCCCGCGTCATGGACACGGCTGACGCGGTGGCCGACGGCGATCTCGAAGCGCGCGCGCCGGACGCCGATACGCGCGACTTCGCCACGCTCGCCGAGCGTCTGAACCGGATGACCGACCGGCTGCTGGACGCGCAGAGCCAGCTCGTGCGCTCCGAAAAGCTGGCGAGCATCGGTCGCCTGGCGGCGGGCGTCGCGCACGAAGTGGGCAACCCCCTGGGTGCGATCGGCACGTACGTCGAGGTGCTGCGGCGCCGCGGCGGCGACCCCGAGGTCATGGCCGGCCTGACGCGCGAGTTGGAGCGCGTGGATCGCATCGTCCGCAGCCTGCTCGACTACGCGCGTCCCCAGGAGGATCCCCTCGTACCAGTCGATCCCGACAAGATCGTGCGCGCCGCGTTCGAATTGCTCCGCGCCCAGGGTGCGTTTCGCAACGTCCGCGCCGATACGGATGTCGGGATGCATGTGCCGGAGGTCATGGGGCGCGCCCACATTCTCGAGCAGACACTCGTGAACCTGCTGTTGAACGCGATCGATGCCACACCACTGGGGGGCTCGATCGTCATCGGCGCCCGGCGCTGGGCCTACGAGCCTGGCCAGTCACTCCCCAAGCGGGCCAGCGACCCCGGCGACAGCCGGTTTCCGCGCGTGTCCGAGCGGCGGCCGGCGCGGGTGGAGTTTGCCGACGGCCAACCCGGCACCCTGATCTTCGTGGCTGACTCCGGGCCGGGTGTCACGCCCGAAGACCGCGAGAAAATCTTCGAGCCGTTCTATACCACCAAAGCACCCGGTCAGGGCACCGGACTGGGGCTCGCGATCGTCGCCCGCTCGGTGCACGACATGGGCGGCGTGGTGTGGGTGGACAATGCTCGCGAAGGCGGAGCCGCGTTCAAGCTGTTCTTCCCGATCGCAATGCACCGATGAAAAAAGTGCTCGTCATCGACGACGAACCGGGGCTCCGCCAAAGCCTCGGCCTGCTCCTCACCGACGCCGGGTATACGGTCACCGCCGAGCAAGACGGCAAACGGGCCCTCGAGCGCGCGGTCGCCGAGTCGTTCGACCTCGTGTTATGCGACGTGCGGATGCCCGAGATGGATGGATTGACCTTCCTGCGCAATTATCGCCGGCGCGGCGGCAACGCGCTCGTCATCGTGATGAGCGCGTACGGTGGTGAAGACGCCGCGATCGCCGCGATGCAGGAAGGCGCGTACGACTATCTGCCCAAACCGTTCCGGCCCGACGAAGTCGTGCTCACCCTGCGCAAGGCGGAGGAGCGGGAGCGGCTGCGGCAGGAAGTGGCGGGCCTCAGGGCGCAGCTCGCCACGGGACCCGCCGAGCGGGGCCTGGTCGTCGCAAGCGCCGCGATGCGTCAAGCCCTGGCCCTCGTCACGCGCGTCGCCGAGCACAGTACCACCGTCTTGATCACGGGTGAGAGCGGCACCGGGAAGGAAGTGATCGCTCGCGCGATTCACCGTGCCAGCCCACGAGGGAGCAAGGCGTTCGTCGGCATCAACTGCGCGGCAATTCCGGAGAATTTGCTCGAGTCTGAGTTGTTCGGTCACGTCCGCGGCGCCTTCACCGGCGCGACCAGCGACAAAGTCGGCCTGTTCGAGCAGGCGAATGGCGGCACGTTGCTCCTGGACGAAATCGGCGAGCTGCCGATCGGTCTCCAGGCCAAGTTGCTCCGGGTGCTCCAGGAAAGCGAAATCAGGCGAGTGGGCGATCAGAAGACGCGGCGGGTGGATGCGCGCGTGTTGGCCGCCACGGCGCGCGATCTGGAGGCCGAGGTCCGCGCCGGCCGCTTCCGCGAGGACCTGTTCTATCGCATTAACGTCGTCGTGATCGAGTTGCCGCCGCTCCGGGACCGGCGTGAGGACATTGCGCCGCTGGCCCGCCACTTTGTCGCGCGGCTGGCGCAGCGGTTCGGCAGACCGTTGTCATTGAGCGAGGACGCCCTGGCGTGGCTCGAGCAGCAGGAATGGCCGGGTAATGTGCGCGAGCTGGAGAATGCGGTCGAACGCGCGGCCGTGTTGTCGCGCAAGGAGATCCTGGAAGCCGGCGAATTTCGGAGCGAGGCTCCCCGCGCCTCCGAGCTGGCGCCGTCGGAGGGAGAATCCTTGAGCGAAGTCGTGGCGGCTGCGGAACGCCAGGCGATCGCCAGCGCCCTGCGCGCCGCCAACGGCAACCGGCGCGAAGCGGCGAAACAACTCGGCGTGAGCCTGCGGACGCTGTTCTACAAGATCGATCGGTACGGGATTACCTAGAGGTCTCGGAGATGCAAAAACCTGCATAAGTGCAGTATTCTGCGGTGGATTTCGACGTGTCATTGCAACGTATGTCTCTGCAGCACTTCCACTTACGTGCAGGCATAGAATGTGTAAATAGGCGTGCGAACGGAGGACACATGGGTCGCAAGGGGTTCAGTCTCATTGAACTGATGTTCGTGTTCGTGCTGGCCGGCGTGATTATGGCGATCGGCTTTCCGCGGCTGCGCAACAGCGTCGAGCAGCAAAACATCCGCAGCGCGAAGGCGCTGCTCGGGACGTTGGCGGCGACGGCACGCGGCGCGGCGGTTCAGCGTGGCTGCAACGCCACCCTGAACATGACGGTCGACAGCATCTGGGTGACCGCCTGCGATCTGACGCCGCCATTTGCCCCGGTGCAGATCGGCACCAAGAAGCTGGTCGGTGACGAGTTCAACGTGTCGCTGGCGCCGGGTGTCGCGTCGATCATCTACGATCCGCGCGGGATCCGGGTGCCGTTCGCGGCGTCGCCCACCTCGATTCGGATCAGCGGGGCGCATTACACCGATTCCGTGGTCATCAACCAGGTCGGAAAGGTGACTCGGCAATGAACATCAAACAGAATGAGCGCGGCTTCACGATCATCGAGATCATCATCGCGATCATCGTGCTGACGGTCGGCGTGCTCGGCCTGGTGACGACGGCCGCGCTCGTGACCCGCATGATCGCGCGTGGCCAGCGCTCCGCCGTGGCGACGGCATTCGGCGCGCGCCGGCTGGAGCGGATGCGCATCGCGGCTTGCATCGATGCCCAGCGTGTCCCGGGACAGGATACGCTGTACCGCGGGTCCACCTGGGTGGCGATCAACCGGTGGGCGTTCACGGATGGTGGGAACAAGAACTGGCGGCTCAAGATCGTGACGACATACAAGACCACCAACAATCGCGTCCGCAGCGATTCAACGGAGACGACGATCCCATGCAACACATTCGGATGAGCGTGCGCGCGCGGCGCGGCTTCACGATGGTCGAGCTCCTGGTCGCGCTGGTTCTGTTGGGCCTGGTGAGCGCCGCCCTGTATCGCGTGCTGGTGAACAACCAGCGCCTCTACATGGCGCAGACGGCGCGAATCGATCTGTCGCAGAACATCCGCGCCGCCGCCAACATTTTGCCGGCCGAGTTTCGTCAGCTCGACGCGGCCGACGGCGACATCACGGCCATGTCGGCGACCAGCATCTCGATCCACGCGATGCGCTGGCTCAGTTTCGTATGCATCGCCCCTGTGCTGAACGGCGTGGCGGGTGGTCGGCAAATGACGATCAGGGGCGGACAACCCGGTCAGCCAATGTTTTTCGGATCCCGAGGCATCACGGTTGGGACCGATTCGCTGTACGTGTACCTGGATGGCGATCAGACGACGCGGCAGGACGACTACTTCGTGCCGTCGAAGCTGACAGCCGCAGCCGGCGGGGCGGCGTTATGCCCCGCCGTGGCACCCGCCCTGCCGCAGCCCGGGACATTGGTCACGTGGGACGGGAACTTCTTTGCCGGCAACAACGCGGCCGGCGCCATTCCCGTGGGCGCGCCGGTTTGGGGCTTCGAGAACGTCACGTATTCGCTGTTCCAGCCGGCGGGCGATACGTCGTACTACATCGGATACCAGCCCGCGGGCCAAACGGCGCAGCCGCTCGTCGGCCCGGTGCTGACGAACGGCCTGACGTTCCAGTACTACGACGTGAACGGGAACGTGACCGCCGTCAGGTCACAGGTCGCCCGCATCGATATCACGGTGCGCGCGAGAACGGCGACCGCGGTTCGGAGCGGCGGTGAGGCTCCGCGCGCGACAATTGTCGACAGTATCGTCACCAGTGTGGCGTTACGGAATAACCGGCGGTTTTAGGGCCGTCGGAACTCATGAAGGAGCGAGGCATGAAACGGATTCTGCGGGACGAGCGCGGTATGGCGCTCGCGGTTGCGATCTTCGCCCTGGTTGTCGTGGGGGCGCTGGTCGCCGGAGCGTTTTTCGCCGGCACCCAGGAGCAGCGGGTCGGCGAGAATCAGCGCCGCGTCCAAACCTCGTTCGGTGTCGCCGAGGCGGGGGCGCAGGAGCGGGTCATGAGCTGGAGGCCCGACTCGATGAACAAACGCCAGGTGTATCCAAACGACTCCGTCCCCATCTACTCGCTGGCCGCGGCGGCGACTGCGCCGGGCGGTACGGGTCGATACTTCGGGTACAGCTATAAGCTGGGCTCCAACATCTTCCTGATCGACGTCACGGGGCGCGACCAGGCGAGCGCCAACGGCGTCGTCGCCGGCGGCAGCGGCGCGCGGCAGCGCATCGGCATGATCACGCGCCTCGCGCCGATCGACTTCGGGATCCACGCGTCGCTGACGACGCAGGGTGGCGTAGACTTGACCGGCAACGCCGACGTCAACGGCGCGGACCAGGTCCCCGCTGGCTGGGCCGACTGCGATCCGCCCGGAGCGGCGCAGGCGGGTATCCGCGATCCTGGCGCCAACGTCGCGACCAGTGGTAACGGCTCCGTACAGGGAAATCCCCCGGTCGTGAACGATCCGTCGATCAACAACAACACGTTCACCAACTTCGGCGGGGCCACCTATGCCCAGCTCGCGGCGCGGGCGACAATCACCCTTCCGCCGGGCAACTACAAGACGGCTCCGTCATTTAACGGCGACGGCACATGCAACAGAAACGACCAGTCGAACTGGGGCGACGGCATAAACCCGACCTCCCAGTGCGGCAACTACTTCCCCATCATTCACATCACGGGGGACGCCACGGTAAACGGCGACCAGGGCCAGGGGGTCTTGTTGGTGGACGGGACGTTATCCGTTCAGGGCTCGTACCAGTTCTTCGGTATCGCGATCATGCAGAATGACATCAAGACGTCTGGTGGTGGTAACACCGACGCGCACTTCTGGGGCGGCGTCATGGCGAAGAACGCCGACCTGGGGACGCAGAGCTTGAGTGGGAAGGCGACGCTGAACTACTCTAGCTGCAGCATCTTAACCGCTTTGCAGGCCACGAGCGCGATCTCGATGATGCGGTCGCGCGGTTGGGTTCAGCTCTACTAAAAGTGGTCTAAGTAGCTGCAGGGGAAATAGTTGTTGCTTCGGCCTCAAGTCGATTCGAGGCTTGACAGGATAAGGGGCGGGGCCTAATGTAGTTTGCCCTCGCCCCTTCTTGTCTCTAGGCCAAAGGCGCACATGGCCCTTTTTGGGTTATTTGGCGGCAAAAAAACCTCTGTTGGCCTGGATATCGGCTCGGGCATCATCAAGCTCGTGGTCATCGACCACGGTGGTAGCGAAGCCGAACTGACGAAAGTCGCCACAACCGAGGTCGCCGCCGACGCCATCGTGGAGGGCGAAGTCATGGACCCCGGCCTCGTTTCGGAAGCTATTCGGGGTTTGTTCGAGGCGGCCGGCGTGAAGCGCAAATCCGTCGTCACCGCCGTCGGCGGCCGCGACGTGATCGTCAAGAAGATCCAGATGGACCGGATGAAAGAGGCGGACGCCCGCGAGGTCATCCGCTGGGAAGCCGAGCAGCACGTGCCGTTCGATATGGCGAACGTGGAGCTCGATTTCCAGATCCTCGATCCCGAGGCCGAAGGCCTCCAGATGAACGTCCTGCTCGTCGCCGCCAAGCGCGAGCTTGTCGAGAGCCGCGTCGGCCTGCTCGGCGAAGCCGGCCTCGATCCCTCGATCATCGACGTCGATGCCTTCGCCATCCATAACGCCTTCGAGCTGAACCACCCCGACGCGATGCAGGGCGTCGTGGGTCTCGTCAACATCGGTCACGAAGTGACCAACGTGAACATCCTGGAGGACGGCATTCCCGTTCTCACCCGCGATCTCTCGGTCGGCACGCGGCGCTTTCGCGAAGATCTGCAGCGCGAAAAAGGCCTCGCGAGCGAGGAAGCCGAGCGAGTCATTCAGGGGACGTCGCAGCATCCCGATCTGGCGGGTTACGTCAGCGCCCGCGGCGAAGAAATCGCGGTGGGCGTGGAGCGCGCGGCGGCATTCCTGGCGACTGCGTCGCGCAATGCGGGCGGGTTGTCGCGCGTCTACACGACGGGCGGCGGGGCGCGCATTCCGGGTCTGAACGACGTGCTCGGCGCGCGGCTCAAAGTGCCGATCGAGCTGGCCAATCCGGTCCAGCGGCTCCGCGTCAAGGACGATGTGTTCGAGACGGTCCCGGTGGACGAGGTCGCGCCGCTGCTCATGCTGGCGGTGGGCCTGGCGCTGAGGCGCGCCGCATGATTGAGATAAACCTACTTCCGGGAAAGAAGAAGGCGGCGAAAGGCGCGGGCTTCCAGCTCGCGCTGCCGGATTTCAAGGGCCTGATCGCGCAGGTCAAGGATCCGTTCCTGATCGGCGCGATCGCCGCGTGGGTGGTCGTCGGCGGCGGCGGCGCACTGCTGTTCATCACCGATCGCGCGCGGCTGGCGGCGGCGGAGAGCCGGCTCGAAAGCGTGCGGACCGAGAAGCGACGCTACGACATCGTCATCGCGCAAAAGCGCCAGGCCGAGAAGGTGCGCGATTCCTTGCTCTATCAGATCCACGTGATCCGCGACATCGACGCGGATCGCTACATCTGGCCGCATGTCCTCGATCAGACGACGAAGGCGCTGCCGCCGTACACGTGGATCACGCACATGCAGACGACAACGACCATCGTCGCGGCCCCCCAGGGGCAGCCGAACGGGCCCGTGACCGTGGAGCGGGATTCGATCGGCCGGCCGGCGGTGAAGATCTCGATCGACGGGCGCACCGTCGACATCCAGGCGTACACGACATTCCTGCGCCAGCTCGCGGCGTCGCCCTGGTTCACGGACGTGACGCCCGCCGCCTCGCAGACGGTGATCGAGGCCGATCGGCCCGTGACGGCGTTTACGGTGACCGTGAGTTACAAGGTGGCGGACTCGGTCTACATCCGCACGGTCCCGCTCGTGCAGTCGGTGAGGTAAGGAGAGCGCATGGCGATTTTACCCGCCGACCAGCGCAGCCAGATCATGTTGCTGCTCACCCTCGCCGCACTGGCGGGAGGCTATTTCTTCTGGACCAAGAAGCACACGCCCGACTCCGAACAGATCAGTACGGCGAACGCGGAGTCCGATAGCCTCGAGCGGATCATCGCCGCGGCGAAACGCGATCTGGCGAGCGGCAGCATCGAAGACCTGCGCCGCCGGGTGGAGGAGTACCAGGGCTCGCTCGAGTTGATGCGGCGCCTCGTGCCCGAGCGCAACGAAGTACCGACGCTGATCGACGACATCTCGACCAAGGCCAAAGTTCGTGGCATCACGCTCGGCAAGATTCAGCCGCTCACCCCGGAGCCCGGTTCGCCGTTCGACACCTATCGCTACCGGCTCGAGGTGTACGGGCATTACGATCAAATCGGCGAGTATCTCGCCGACGTCGCGTCGCTGCCGCGCATCGTCGTCCCGCAGGACGTCACGCTCTCGTCCGCCTCGCCGGCCGTGCAAAAACTGCTCGGCGACACCGCGGGCGCGCTGCTGCTGGCCGAATTCTCGATTCGGACGTTCGTGAAGTCGGCGGGACCGCCCCCCGGATCGAAGCCTGCCGCCGCGGGAGCACCACGTGCGCGTAGCTAGCGTCGCGCTGGCGCTGGTCACGCTGACTGCCTCCGCGGGCGCACAGCAGACGAAGCGGCCCGTCGATACGACCGCCGTGCAGCCGCAGACGCTGTTGCGCGAGGTCTTTGCGTACGAAGGCGGCGGCCGCGATCCGTTCATGTCGCTGCTCAAGTCCGGCGACGTGCGGCCACTGCTCTCCGATTTGAAGCTGACGACCGTCGTATACGACGGCCGGTTCGCGTCACGCAGTGTCGCCGTGCTGCGCGACATCACCAATCGTCGCATCTACCGGGTGAAAACGGGCGACATCATCGGGCGTTTGAAGGTGACGCAGATCCGGCCGCGCGAGGTCGTCTTCACCGTTCAGGAATTCGGGTTCGAGCGGCAGGAGACGCTGTCGCTCACCAAGCATGAGGAGACGCCATGAAGGCACTTCTTCCCCTAACGGTGGCCTTGCTCGCGGCCCCCCTCCTCGCTCCCCGGGCCCTTGCGGGGACGACGGGGGGGGTCCGCGACGGGGAAGTCCGAGGCGTGAGCGTGCGGCCGGCGAGCGGCAAGGTCGAGGTCGTGATCGACCTGCAGGGCGCCGCGGTCGTCCAGGACTTCACGCTCTCGAATCCCGCGCGGCTCGTCATCGATCTGCAGGGCGCACGCCTCACCGGGCGCGTCACGCTGTACGACGGTCAGAATCGCGGCGGCATCCGCAACGTGCGCTACGGGCAGTTCAAGCCCGACGTCGTGCGCGTCGTCATCGACCTGGACGCGCTGAAGGACTATCAGGTCGAGCGCGCCGCGGGACAGGTGCGCGTCCGCATCGGGACCGAGCGCACCGGATTCGCGGCGTGGTCGAGCAACACCGTCGCGCCGCCGGCCGCCGTTGCCGCCGCGCCGCGCCGCACCGTGGAGCGAACGGCAAGTAGCGAGGCTCCCGCTCCCCCCGTGACCGGCGGGCCCGAGAGCGCGGCGCGCGTGACGACGCCGTCGCTGGGCCGGCCGATGTCGATCGACGAGTATCTGGCCGCGCACCACGCCGACGCCGCGCAGTCCCAGGCCGCGCGTATCACGGTCCAGTGGGACAATGCGAGCATCGAGGACGTGATCGCCGGCTTCGCGGCGTTCAGCGGGCGCACGATCATCCTCGGCAAAGACATCAAAGGCAACGTCACCGCCGAGGTCAAGAATCAGCCGTGGGATCTCGCGCTCAACGCGGTGCTCGAGTCGCAGGGTCTCGCGGTGCAAACGCTGCCCGGCGGGATTCTCAGCGTCCTGGACAAGAAGGAGCTGGCGCGCGCCGACTCCACGGTCCCGATCACGACCCGCCTGGTGCGTATCAACTACGCGAAGGCGACGTCATTGGTCCCATCGGTCGCCTCGATCCTCACAAAGCGCGGCGCCGCCGTGGCGGACTCGACGAGCAACTCACTCGTGATCACCGAGGTCAGCTCGCGTATCGAGGAAGTCGTCGAGTTCGTGAAGGGCCTCGACCAGCGCACGCCGCAGGTGTCGATCCAGGCCAAGATCATCTTTGTCGACCGCACCGACGTCGAGGAGCTCGGCGTCAAGTACGACCTCGGCTCGACGACGCAGTTCTTCAACAAGCTCATTCAGCGTCCCGATCCGCGCACCGCCAAACCGGTCGACACGAACCTGGACGGCGTCCCGGACGCGCTCGTGCCGCAGGACAACTTCCCGGCGAACCAGAACATCGTTTCCCTGGGCGGCAACTCGCTGTCCGCGCTCGGCAACGCGGCGCAGGAGGTCGTGAACCCGGCGCTTGATCTGATCTTCTCGACCGCGATCGGCAATTTCGATCTCACGTCGTTCGTGCAGGCGCTGCAGCGGGTCGACCTCGCCGACATCCAGGCCGAGCCGACGATCACGACGCTCGACAACCGCCAGGCTGAGATCCTCGTCGGCGACCGCGTGCCGATCCGCATCATCGACGTGAGTGCGGTGGGCGGCGGCGGGGGAGCGGCGGGCACGAACGTGCCGCGCGCGACGGTGCAGTTCCAGCAGACCGGTATCAACCTGCGCGTCACGCCGCACGTGACGGGAACGCGCCAGATCCTCATGGAAGTGCACGCCGAACGTTCCAACGTGCGGCCGGCGTCGGTCGACATCGGCTTCACGTTCCAGACGCAACAGGCCGACAACCAGATCCTGGTCAGCGATGGGGAAACGGCCGTAATTGGCGGACTTACGGTGACTGAGGTCACGGTATCGAAGTCCGGAATTCCTTTCCTTGTAGACCTGCCGATTCTGGGCAAGCTGTTCGGCTTTACGTCCCAGACGGAAAACCGGCGCGATCTGCTGATCTTGATCACGCCGCACATCATCGACGATTTGGTCGCGCCGACGGGCCAGTAGGCAGCGGCGGATAGCGGAGAGGGTGGCTATGCGGCTGGTTCGAATCGGACGCGATACCGCGTTGTTGAGCGTCGGCGCGCTCGCCCTGGCCGTGTGGGCGTGCGAGACGGCGCGCAACATTGGCGGCATCCAGCGCGACGTCACGCCTCCCTCCATCACGCTGACGAACACCGCGGGCGACACGCAGGACATCGCAGGCGGTCTCCGCTTCAACGTCTCCGCCGTCGACAACCTGGCGTTGTTGAGCGTGAACTTGACGTTCAGCGGCGGCTTGATCGGCACGCTCGACACGTCGTTCATCGGGCAGGTCAAGACGTATTCCGTCGCACGCCAGATCACTTTCCCGGTGGGCTCGGGCGCGGGCGGCAGCATCATGATCGTCGGCCGCGCCACCGATGGCGCCGGCAACTTCGCCGCAGACACGATCTTCATCTTCTTGAGGAACGTACAGGCGCTGCAGGTCACGCTGATCTCGCCGACACCCGGCGCCGTCGCGTCGCAGGGCCGGTCGATCCCCATCCAGGTCCGCGCCATCCAGAACTCGGGGATCGCAAAAATCGGATTCCTGGTGGCGCCGGCGGCCGCGGTCACCAACCCCACGGTGCCGCCCAACGACTCCATCGTCTACCTGGGAGTGTTGCAGGACACCGCTGTTTACACTGATACGCTCAACGTCGTCGCCGCGACGGGCACCTTCGACGTGATCGGGTTCGCCGAGGACTCGGCGGGCCGGCGCGGCTTCACCAACATCGTCACCGTAACGATCCAGTCGGCCGCCAACGATGTCACGCCGCCGCTCGTGTCACATTCCGTCGGGGCGCGGGTCGAGGTGAACGACACGGTGATCATCCGCGCCACCGACCCGAGTGCGATCTCGTGGATCGGCTTCCGCGTCGACACCAGCGGCATCCTGCTGAAGTTCGATACGCTCAACGTGGCCGCCGGCAACCTGACCGACGTGACCCGTCGCGCCAGTCTCAACCTCGGCTCCGTGCTGCCGCCGGGCGTGCTGCCGCACCAGATCGTCGTACGCGGCTATGCGTGCGATGGGGCCGTGGCGCGCAACTGCTCGTACACCAACACGACGTCGCTCTTGCCGAGCGCCCCCATCACGCCGCCGATCGTTCCCGCGGTGCAGATCGTGCCGCCGCGGTCGCCGACCGCCTTGATCGACACGGTCATCGTGGTCAACGGCCTTACAGTGCAGCTCGCCGGCACGGGGACGATCGCCGACGCCATTTACAATGCCAACCTGCGTGAGCTCTACCTCACCAACCCCGGGCTCAATCGCGTGGACGTGTTCCAGGTCGCGAACACGTCGTTCGTGGCGGGGGGCATCCCGACCGCCGGCGGCCAGCCGTGGGGCATCGCGATGTGGCCGCGTGACACCCTCGGCGGCTACAAGGACACGATCATCGTGGCCGATGCCGGCGGCTCGTATCTCGGCATCATCAACGTCGGTGCGGGTGGACCGCGTCAGATCATTTGGCGCCAGAGTCTGCCCGACTTCATCATCCAGACGTACAAGGTCATCGTGCAGGCGGGCGGGGCGGTCGTGCACATCAGCGACTATCACACGTCCGATCTGCCTCAGTACCTGGCGACGGTTTGCCGGGTGGCGAGCGGGACCTCGACCTGCCATGCGGACTCGGTCTTCGCGGTGTACTCGACCGCCCCGACCGGCGCGGAAACGCCGCCCTTCAACGGGCGCGCCACGCTGCGGATGGAAAAACTGATCAACACGACGGATCCCAACCTGATGTTTGGCCACCTGTTCTGGGAAATCGGGACCCAGTCCTTCAACGAGACCACCGATACCCTGCGGATTTTCCTGAGTCGCGGCCGCAATTTCTCGAAAGTCATCCTGTCGGCGTGCGGCGGGGCGACGATCAACCTTGCCAGGATGGGCTTGGGGGACCGCACATTCACGCGCAACACCGGGAACTTCACGCACGCCTTCATCGGGGAGGGCGGGAACATCACGGCGCAGTTTGCGCGAGTCATGTCGTACGATGCGCGCAACCAGCTGCTCGTGGGAACAGCCGCAGGCTGCAGTACCGGCAACGCGACGCGCGACTCAGGACAAGTCGACATCGACTTCGGCATGTCACCGGGACGCGAGGTCAGCGACTTCATCGCCAACACCGGCATCAGGGTCGTGTCGGTCGCGACGAACTTCAACGGGCTCACGAATGCCGTGCGCGCGGACTCGATCTACTATCTGGATCAGGACCTGCGGCGCATGGTGACGTCCGCGGCGCCACCGGGGCCATCCCCGCTCACGCCCGGCATGGACATGAACTACTTCCACGACTTCGCTCCGACGGGACAATGTCCGCCGGGCAGCACGTTCTGCGGCGGCGGCACGGACAAGAACCAGCGGCTGATGTTCTCGGCGAGCCCGAGCGGCAACATCGACGTGTTCGACACGTTCTTCGGCGCGTTCCTCGGGTCGATACCGGTGCGTGATCCGATCATCGGGCCGCTGCGCGTCGCGCGCGATGTAGGCGGGAATCAGTTACTGTTCGGGGTAACGCCCAACGGGCTGCTGGTTGTGCAGCTGCCGCCGATCGTCAATCCGCTGCCGGTGCCGCCGCGGCACTGAGCGGGGCGCTTACCGGTCCCGCCGGGTGCGACACCATACGAGCCCGACCCCGGTCGGGCTCGGCTGTTATAGGAGGCTCGAGATCAGACCATGACATTTCGGTTCACGACGGCGGGCGAGTCGCACGGCCGCGGCCTGGTGGGAATTCTCGAAGGCCTTCCCGCCGGCCTGCCCGTGTCCGCTGCCGACGTGGACCTCGAGCTCAAGCGGCGCCAGGGCGGCTACGGCCGCGGCGCCCGCATGAAGATCGAATCGGACCGCATCGAGTGGCTCTCCGGTGTGCGCGGCGGGGAGACCCTGGGCTCCCCGATCGCGATGCTCATCTGGAACCGCGACTGGGAGCACTGGCAGGATGTCATGGCCCCGGAAGCCGATGCGACGCCCGATCCTCAAGGACGGCGGCGCCAGGTCACCCGGCCGCGGCCTGGGCACGCAGATCTCGCCGGCTCCCTCAAGTACGACCGCCTGGACGCCCGCGACATCCTCGAGCGCGCCAGCGCCCGTGAGACCGTGGCGCGCGTCGCGTGTGGAGCGATCTGCAAGAAGCTGTTGCGCGAGTTCAGCATTGACATCGGTTCACACGTCGCGGAGCTGGGAGGTGTCATCGCCAAGCCCCAGGCCCCATTCCCGAGCCCCTTGAACGAGGCCGCGGACCGCAGCCCCGTGCGCTGCCTGGATCCAGACGCCGAGCGGGAGATGGTGGCGCGGATCGACGCCGCCAAAGCCACGGGCGACACGCTCGGCGGCATCGTCGAGGTGATCGCACTGGGAGTGCCGGTGGGACTGGGATCCCACGTCTCGTGGGACGCGAAGCTCGACGGCAGGCTCGCGCAGGCGCTGATGTCCATTCCCGCCGTCAAAGGGGTGGAGCTCGGCCTCGGTTTCGAGGCGGCGCGCCGCAAGGGCTCCGAGGTCCACGACGAAATCCTGCCCGGGTTTTCCCGCGCGACGAATCGCGCCGGCGGCACGGAAGGCGGGATGACAACGGGTGAGCCGCTCGTCGTCCGCGTCGCCATGAAGCCGATCTCCACCTTGATGTCCCCGCTGAAAACGGTCGATCTCAAGACAGGCGGCCCCGCGCAGGCGCAATCGGAGCGCTCCGATGTGACTGCCGTGCCGGCGATGGGGGTCATCGCCGAAGCGATGCTGGCGATCGTCGTGACCGGGGCGCTGCTCGAAAAGTTCGGCGGCGACGCCTTGAGCGAGCTGAAGCGCAACGTGGACGGCTATCTCGCGCAGGTGCGTGCGCGCACGCCGCGGGGCGCGGCGTCGTGAAACGGCACATCGTGCTCATCGGACTGCCGGGCGCGGGCAAGAGCACGGTCGGCAAGATGGTGGCGGACCGGCTGCATACGGCGTTCGTGGACATCGACAGCATCTTGAATCGCAAAGAGGGCAAACCGATCTCGATGATCTTCGCCGAGAAAGGCGAGCCCGCGTTTCGGGAGATGGAGCGCAAGGAAGTCGACGCCGCGCTGGCGAATGAACCGGCGGTGCTCGCGCCAGGCGGCGGCTGGGCGGCGCAGCCCGGCGCGCTGGATTCGGCAAAACCTCGCGGGTACATCGTTTATCTGAAGGCGCGCGCCGAAGTGGCGGCGGGCCGCGCCGAGCCGTCGGGAACCCGGCCCGTTTTAATGGGTGATGATCCTCTGGCGCGAATGCGGGAGCTTTACACGACGCGCGATCCATTCTACGCCAAAGCCGATGCGACGGTCCTCACGGAAGCCAAGAGTGCGGAAAACGTAGCTGCCGAGGTCGTAAAGCTTGCGCAAACGAGTGCCGGTTGGTAAAGATGCAGCCCGACCACACCTAGACGTCGAGACGTCTGGACGTCTCGACGTCTAGCATTTGAACCGAGGTTGATAGGTGACTGATAACGAAGCAGAAGTGAAACCAAAAAAGAAGCGGGCTCCGCGCAGAAAGGCCGCGGAGAATCCGCCGGCGGAGACCGAGCAGACCGACGCCGCTCCTGCAAAGGGCGGCGCACTCGTCATTGTCGAGTCCCCGACCAAAGCAAAAACGATCGGCAAGTACCTCGGCCGTGGCTACACGGTCAAGGCGACGGTCGGCCATCTGCGCGACCTCCCCAAGCGCGAGCTCGGCGTCGACGTGGAGAACGGGTTCACGCCGAAATACGTCACTATCAAGGAAAAGGCGAAGACCCTCGCCGAGATCAAAAAGGCGGCCAAGGCTGCTGATCGTGTGTTACTCGCGACAGACCCTGACCGAGAGGGCGAAGCGATAGCTTGGCACGTTGCATCTCAGCTAAATGGAAATGGAAAAGTCAGCCGCGTCCTGTTCCATGAAATCACGAAAGATGCCGTCGCGGAGGCCCTGGCGAATCCGCTCGACATCGACCAGCGCAAGGTCGACGCCCAGCAAGCCCGGCGGGTCCTGGATCGCCTGGTCGGCTACAAGGCGTCGCCGGTGCTCTGGAAGAGCATCAAGACCGGCTTGTCGGCGGGTCGCGTGCAGACGGTCGCCCTGCGTCTGATCATCGAGCGCGAGGAGGAGATCCGGAAGTTTGTGCCGCAGGAGTACTGGACGATCGCCGCCGATCTCGAGAAGGACGGGCAGCCGTTTCAGGCGCGGCTCCAGAAGCTCGGCGGGCACAAGCCCGAGATCAAAACCGAGCAGGCGGCGCGCGACATCGTCGCCGAAGTTGAGAAGCTCCCGTTCGTCGTGACTTCGGTGGAGCGGGGAGAACGCCGCCGCAAGGCGCCGGCCCCGTTCACGACCAGCACGATGCAGCAGGAAGCGGCGAAACAGCTGGGCTTTTCCGCCGGGCGGACGATGCGCGCGGCGCAGAAGCTGTATGAGGGTGTGGAGCTTGGGGATCAGGGATCGGTCGGTCTCATTACCTACATGCGAACCGATTCCGTCCGCGTCTCGGACGCCGCGATCAAGCAGGCACGCGAGTACATCAACGCGCAGTTCGACAAGCGCTACCTGCCCGAAGAGCCGAACGTCCATAAAGGCGGGCGGGGATCGAAGGTCCAGGATGCGCACGAAGCGATTCGGCCCACCGAAGTCGGTCTCAAGCCTGACGACGTCAAGAAGTACCTCGAGCGGGATCTCTTCAAGCTCTATCAGCTGATTTGGCGGCGGTTCCTGGCGTCGCAAATGTCGCCCGCGGTCTACGAGGCGACGAAGGTCGACTTCGACCTGGCCAACGGCCGGTTCTTGTTCCGAGCCACCGGCTCCCGCGTCCTGTTCGACGGGTACCACGCGCTCTACAGCGAGGCGCACGAGGCCGAGGACGCCAAGACGCTCGACAGCCTCGCGCCGATTCCGCCGCTCAAGGAAGGCGACCGGGTCACGCTCAAGCAGGTCGTGCCCAGTCAACACTTTACCGAGCCCCCGCCGCGCTACAGCGAGGCGAGCCTGGTCAAAGAGCTGGAGCGGCTGGGCATCGGACGGCCATCCACCTACGCCGCGATCATCTCGACGCTGCGGACACGCTGGTATGCGACTGCCAAAGACCGGCGCTTCCAGCCGACGCCGCAGGGCGAGACGGTCTGGAAGGTGCTCAAGCGCTCATTCCCGGAGGTCTTCGAGGTCGGGTTCACCGCGCAGATGGAGAACGAGCTGGACAAGGTCGAGGAGGGGGATCTCGACTGGAAAGCGGTGCTCGGCGACTTTTGGGGGCCGTTCAATCGTGCGCTGGAAGCCGTGGACATCAACAAGATCATCCACGAAGTGCACGATCTCTCGGGCGTGGCCGCCGAGAAGTGCCCGAAGTGCGGCGCGCCGCTCGAGGTGAAGAGCGGCCGCTTCGGCCCCTACATCGCCTGCTCGCGCTACGCGTCGAAGGAGTGCGATTACTCGCGGTCGATCAAGAAGGACAAGGTGCCGGACCGGCCGTCGGATGAGATCTGCAAGGAATGCGGCGCGCCGATGGTGATCAAGACGGGTCGGTTTGGCGAGTTCCTGGCGTGCACGCGCTATCCCAAGTGCAAGTACACGCAGCCGGTGCCGCTCGGCATCAAGTGCCCGCAGTGCGTCGTGGGCGACCTCGCGGAACGGCGCACCAAGCGCGGCCGGACGTTCTATGGTTGCCTGCGCTATCCGGACTGCGATTATTCGACGTGGAACAAGCCGGTCGCCGTCCCCTGTCCCAACTGCGGGTTCGTCGGGATGGAGCAGCTCAAGTCCAAGACGACGGGAGAGACGACACGCAAGTGTCTCAAGTGCGGGCACCAGATGGCAGTGGAGGAAGCAGCCCCCGAAGCGGAAGAGGTCGCATCGTAGCTGTGATCGGTGGCGGCCTCGCGGGCTGCGAAGCCGCCTGGGCCCTCGCCGAGCGAGGATTGCGTGTAACGCTGCATGAGATGCGCCCGGTCAAAATGACGCCCGCGCATCAGACGGCGAACCTCGCCGAGCTGGTCTGCA
>Ga0209161_10001424_pt1 | contig 19829 bp, 18 predicted proteins | sample GraSoiAngelo_155_FD_186169 | JGI IMG/M metagenome (GOLD analysis project Ga0209161, IMG submission 186169) | Grasslands soil microbial communities from the Angelo Coastal Reserve, California, USA - 14_1009_13_30cm (SPAdes) (version 2) | ecosystem: Environmental > Terrestrial > Soil > Grasslands... | reverse complement strand
ATGACCATTGAAACCGTGAAACGCCGGGCGCGGCAAGAGAATTGGCGAGGACGCCGATGGCACCGCCGTCGCACTCGGCGAGGACGTCGACGGCGTCCTCGCCGGCCATGTCGCCGAGTGTCTGCGGCGGACGCAGCGCGAACACGCGCCGCACCTCGCCGCCCCACCAGCGTAGCGCGTGCACGTAGTGGATACCGCCGTCGATCAGAGCGCCACCGCCCGCGTCGGACGTGAGGCGCCAGCCCGCGTGCCGTCGCCAGCCGCGCGCGATCAGATGCAGCTCGCGCGGCTCGCCCAGCAGGCGTGCGTCGAGCGCGCATCGTACCCAGCGGAAGGCGGGCATGAAGCGAAAATTCTCGGCGGTCATCAGCACGCGGCCGGCGCGCGCCGCAGCGTCGATCATCCGGTCGGCCTCGTCGAGCGTACGTGCGAGCGGCTTCTCGACGAGCACGTGGCGGCCGGCGGCGAGGGCCTGCAGCACGTCGTCGAGGTGGCGATCGTGAGGGGTGCAGACGACCGCCGCGCGCGCGCGAGGGTCGCGCAGCGCGTTGTCGTAGTCGCCGTACGCGCCCACGCCGCCGAACTCGCGCGCGTAGGCGCGCGCGCGGGCGACGTCGCGGCTCGCGAAGATCACCGGCAGCCGCAGCCGCCGCGCGGCCCTCGCGTGACGTCGCGCGATCCAGCCACAGCCGAGCACGACCAGCGCCATCGCCCCGTATTCTAGTTGCCTGTTATCATTACAAGCGAGCAGTCGATTCGTACGGAGGCGTGCATGCGTCGAGTGGCGGTGATCGGAGTCGGTGTCACGAAGTTCGGTCGGCACGAGCGCACGTCGGCCGAGCTGTTCGCCGAGGCGGCGGCCGACGCGCTGGCCGACGCGGAGATGCCGGCCAGCCGCGTGCAGGCGCTCTACTACGGCAACGTCGTCGGCGGGGAAACGGAGAAACAGCTGCACACCGGGCCGCAGGCCGCCTCGGTGCTCGGCATCCCGACCGTGCCGACCACACGCTTCGAGACGGCGTGCGCCTCGTCGCACGCGGCGTTTCGCCACGCGGTCATGGAGGTCGCCTCCGGGGCCTCCGACGTCGTGCTGGTGGGCGGCGCCGAGCGCGTGCTGAACGTGCCGACCACCGACTCGACGGAGTACTTCGCGTACGCCTCGGACGCCTCGTGGGAGCAGACGCTCGGCCTGACGTTCCCCGGCGTCTTCGCGCTCGTGGCCCGCGCCCACATGCACAAGCACGGCACCACCGAGGAGCAGATGGCGGCAGTGGCCGTGAAGAATCACCGCCACGGGGTCCTGAATCCGAAGGCGCAGTTCCGCAAGGAGATCACGCTCGAGACCGTGCTGAGCTCGCCGAAGGTCGCCGATCCGCTCAAGCTCTACGATTGCTGTCCGTTCAGCGACGGCGGCGCCGCGCTGGTGCTGGCATCGGAAGACGTCGCACGCACGGCCCGCCGGCCGATCTGGGTCCTCGCCTCGGCGGCCGCCTCCGACTGGATGCTGCTCGGCGACAAGCGCGATCTCTCGCGCGTGCCCGCCACCGAGCGTGCGGCGGCGGCGGCGTACCGTCAGGCGGGCATCGGACCTCAAGATGTCGACGTCGTCGAGCTGCACGACTGCTTCACGATCGCCGAGATCGTCGCCACCGAAGGCCTCGGCCTGTTCGAGCCGGGCGCCGGCGGGATCGCCGCGGAGAAAGGATGGACGAGTCTCGGCGGCAAGATTCCCGTGAATCCCTCGGGCGGGCTGAAGGCCAAGGGACACCCGATCGGAGCGACGGGGGCCGCGCAGATCTGCGAGGTCGTCACGCAGCTGCGCGGCGAGGCCGGCGCTCGCCAGGTCGAGGGTGCGCGGCGCGGCCTCACGCACACGCTCGGCGGCAACACCGCGACCGTGCTCGTCAGTCTCTTCGGCCGTGACTGAGTCGACGGTCACCCTCGGCCGCTTCTTCGCGGCTGCGCGCGAGGGCAGGTTGACGGCGATCCGCTGCGGCGGCTGCGGCGCGCTCGCCGTGCCGCCGAAGGAGCTGTGCCCCGAGTGCGGCGCGCGCCGCTGGGAGCCCGTGCCGCTTTCCGGCGAGGGCACGATCGCCAGCTTCACCGTCATCCGGGTCGCGCCGCGCGGACACGCCGACGAGGCGCCCTATGCGATCGCGGCCGTGCGCCTGCGTGAGGGCGTATCGCTGCTGGGCCGCGTCGTCGACGTCCCCCTCGACTCACTGGCGATCGGGATGCCCGTCCGCTTTCGCCCGATTGTCGTGAAGGACCGCCCCGCCATCGGCTTCGGTCCGCGCCAGCCCTGATATAGTCGGGGGCGGCGGCATGGCCCCGGACACTCTCGATCTCGACCTGGTCGTGCGCCGTCTTGCCGGCGATGGCAAGGCCCGGGTGTCGGCCGATGCCGTCGCCGTGTGGCTGCTCGGGCTCGACGGCAGCGAGCTCGCGCTGCACGCCGCGCTCGGCTTCGCACGGCCGTCCACCGCGCGCACGCTCGCGCATCGTCCCTTCGGCCGCCTCGCCGACTGGCTCACGCCGCGGCGAGTGCCGTCGCTCGGCATCGTCCCCGCGTCGTTACCGCCGGGACGCGCATGGCTGCGCGAGGAATCGATCCGATCGGTGTTGGTGGTACCGCTCGCGGCGGGCGGCATTCGACTGGGTCTGCTCGCGGCCTTTCGACGCCGCCGGCCGTTCACCGCGCGCCATCTCGCCGCCGCGCGCGAAATCGCCGCGGCCGGCGGGCCGGCCATCCACGCCGCGCTGCGCTTCGCCGAAGAGCGCGAGCACGTCGAGCGCGCGGAGATACTGCTCGCGGTGACGCAGACGCTGGCCTCGACGTCCGATCTGCCGGCGGCGCTCGGTGAGATCGCCCACCGCACGGCGGCCGCGCTCGGTGCGGAGTGCTGCGAGATCCACGTTGCGGACGCCCCCGCGCCGTCGCCATCGGCCGTGCCCGAGGGCGGTGCCGAGCTGGTGGTGCCCATCGGGCGCGAGTACGCGGCCATCGGCTCGCTGCGCCTCGTGCGGCGCGATGGAGGCGAGTGGGCGCCGACGATCGTGGAGCTGGCCACGGCGATCGCGGGGCAGATCGCGCTGGCCGCCGAAAACGCGCGGCTCGTCCGCCAGGCGGAGGCGCACGCCGGCGAGCTCGCGGCGCTGCACGACGTCACGGCCACGCTGACGTCGACGCTCGAGCTGCCGACCGTGCTCGAGACGGTCGCCGACTCGGCGCGCTCGCTCATCGGCGCGCAGCGGTGCGGCGTCTTCGAGCTCGACGGCGCCCAGCAGCTCGTGCCGCGCGCGAGCCGTGGCGTGCCGATCGAGCATCTGCTCACGCTGAAGCCCGGTCAGGGCGCCGTCGGCGCCGCCGCACTCCGCCGCGCGCCGTTCTTCACGCCCGACTGGCGCGAGCACGAGCCGCCGGGCTACGCCACCGATCGCGTTGGCGACGATGTGCTGCGCGACGCCGTCCGCCGGCAGGGCATCCGCGCCGTCCTCGCCGTGCCGCTCGTGTCCAAGGACACGCTCGTCGGCGTGATCGCCGCGGCCTGGGACGACGTGCACGCGTACGACGAGCGCGAGGTGCGATTGCTCACCGGGTTGGCGCAACAGGCCGCCGTCGCGCTCGATCGCGCGCGCGTGCACACCGCGGCCCTTCGGCGCGCCGACGAGCTGGGCGCGCTGCTGCGCGCCGCACGCACGGTCATGGCCGGCCTCGACCGCGACGCCACGCTGCAGCAGATCGCGCACGAAGCGGCCGGCATCGCGGGCACGCCGCACGTGAAGGTGCTCGTCGTCGATTCGCAGACGCGCACGCTGCGGCTCGGCGCCATCACCGGCAGTCCGGTGCCTGCCGATTTCGCGGTGCCGCTCGGCTCGAGCTATTCGGGCCGGGTGGCGGTCACCGGCGAGCCGCTGTTCGTCTCGGACACCGCGAACGACCCGCAGAACAACCTCGCGCAGCGCGACCGTGAGGCGGGCATCGTGACCTATCTCGGCCTGCCGATCCGCAGCCGTGAGCGCGTCCTCGGCGTGCTGACGTTCAACACGACGATGCCGCGCCGCTATTCGCCGCCGGAGCTCGACTACCTCGCCTCGTTCGCCGATCTGGCCGGCATCGCGCTCGACAACGCGCGGCTCTACGACGAAGCGCAGCAGGCGCTCGCCGACCTGCGGGCCATGCAGCAAAAGCTGGTGCGCGGCGAGACCCTGCGCGCGCTCGGCGAGCTGGCCGGCGGCGCCGCGCATCATCTCAACAATCTGCTGACGATCGTGGTCGGGCGCGTGCAGCTGCTGCTGCGCAACGTCGAGGACGACCGGCTGCGCCGACCGCTCGCGATCATCGAGAAGGCGGCCAAGGACGGCGCCGAGGTCGTGCGCCGGCTGCAGCAGTTCTCGCGCACCCACCAGGTCGGCCAGCTGCGCACCCTCACCCTCGAAGACGTGGCCGGCGACGCGCTCGGGCTCACCCGTGGCCACTGGCAGGACAGCGCCCGCGCGCGCGGGGTGAGCATCGACGTGGAACAGCGCCTCGCGGGCGCGACCACGATCGAGGGCGATGCGGCCGCGCTGCGCGAGGCCGTCACCAATCTCGTGCTCAACGCCGTGGACGCGATGCCGAAGGGCGGCCGCCTCACCGTCGAGACGCGAACGGACGGCGACCGCGCGGTCCTCGTCGTGGCCGACACCGGCACCGGCATGTCAGAGCACGTCCGCCTCAAGGCGCACGAGCCGTTCTTCACGACGAAGGGTGTGAAGGCGACCGGCCTGGGCCTCAGCGTCGCCTACGGCATCGTGCGCAGCCACGGCGGTGAGCTGACGCTCGATAGCCGCGAAGGGCGCGGCACCACCGTCACGCTGATGTTGCCGCGAGCAGGTGCGACGTCGCCGGCGGCGGGATCCGCAACGGCGCCGCGGGCGGGCGCGCTGCGGATGCTGCTCGTGGACGACGAGGACGAAGTGCGGGAGGCGCTCGCCGAGATGCTCGCCTCGCACGGCCACACGGTGCTGACGGCCACCGGCGCCGACGAGGCCCTCGAGCGGCTCGACGCCGAGCCCGACCTCGACCTCGTCCTCACGGATCTCGTCATGCCGGGCGGCACCGGTTGGGACGTCGCCGCCGGCGTGAAAGCGCGCCGTCCGCACGTCCCCGTCGGCCTCATCACCGGCTGGGGCGACACCACGGACGTCGACGACGCCCGGCGCGCGATGGTGGACTTCGTCGTCGAAAAGCCGGTGACCGTCGAGGCGCTGCAGGAGGCCGTCGCGCGCGTGCGCGAGCGCTGAGCCGCTAGCGCGGCGGCGCGAGCGTGACCGCGGCCGCGCGCACGGCCTTCACGATTCCGTGATAGCCCGTGCAGCGGCAGAGCACCGCCGAGATCCCCTCGCGCACCTCCTGTTCGCTGGGCGAGGGATTCGTGCGCAGCAGGTCGAGGGCCGTGAGCAGCATACCGGGCGTGCAGAACCCGCACTGCAGCCCATGGTGCTCGCGAAACGCCTCCTGCAGCGGATGGAGCCTGCCGTCGCGCATCAGTCCTTCGACCGTCGTGATCTCCGCGCCGTCGGCCTGGACGGCCAGCATCAGGCACGAGCGCGCCGCGTCCCCGTTGATCAGCACGGTGCAGGCGCCGCAGATGCCGTGCTCGCAGCCGACGTGCGTGCCGGTGAGACCGAGATCCTCGCGCAAAAAGTCGACGAGCAGCTTGCGCGGCTCGCAGCGGCCCTCGCGTGCCGCGCCGTTCACCGTGAGCCTCACCGTCGCGGCGGTCATGCCGCGCGCTCGGCGGCGCGCTTGAGCGCGCGCTCGGTGAGAACACCGGCGAGGTGGCGACGATAATCCGCCGAGGCGTGAATGTCGGCGTCGGGCTCGACCAGCTCGCTCGCGCGCCGGCCGGCGGCTTCGATGGCGGCCGCGCCAAGCCCGTCGCGCTCGACGATCTCCTCGGCGGCGCGCAGCCGCCGCGGCGTCCCGCCGGCGCCCGCCGTCGCCAGGCGTGCCGTGACGCGTCCTCCGCTGCGCCACACCGCGGCCGCGACGCCGACGATCGCAAAGTCACCGTGACGCCGTGCGAGCTCTTCGAACGCCCAGCCCGCGCCCTCGGGCATCACGGGCAGCCGCACCTCGGTGAGGATCTCGTCCGGCGCCAGCGTCGTCGTGAGATACGTCTCGAACAACGCGCCGGAGGACAGCGTGCGCTCGCCCTTCGGCCCGCGCGCGACGACCTCGCCCTCCAGCGCCGTCAGCACGGCCGGATACTCGGCCGACGGATCGGCGTGGGCGATCGAGCCGCCGATCGTGCCGCGCGAGCGGATCGGCAGGTGCCCGACCCAGCGGGTGGCCTCACGCAACAGCGGCAGACGCCGCGCCACAACGGGTGAGAACTCGATCGCGCGCTGGCGGGTCATCGCACCGAGCCGCACGTGACCGTCGTGCTCGCGGATGTAGGCCAGCGATGTGATGCGGTTGAGATCGATGAGCGCGGCCGGGCGCGCCAGCCGAAAGTTCAGCAGCGGGACGAGGCTCTGGCCGCCGGCCAGCAGCTTGGCGTCGCCGTTGTAACGCGCGAGCAGCGCGAGGGCCTCGTCGAGCGTGGACGGCGCGTGATACTCGAACTTCGGCGGTTTCACGGTAACGAGTGCCGGGAGTCCGGCTCGGGCCGCGGGTGGCCTGCACGAGAGGCGCGTGGCTCCGCTCCGCGATCTCCAGCTTGGCGGATCATTTCCCAGAGGTTGCTCGGCGTCATCGGGAGCTCGGTGATGCGGATGCCGAGCGGGCGGAGCGCGTCGCTGACCGCGTTGGCGATGACGGCGGGCACGGTCATCGACGACGACTCGCCGAGGCCCTTGGAGCCGAGCGGCGTGAGTGGCGACGGCGACACGATGTGAGCGATCTCGATCTCCGCCGGCGCCTCGGTCGCCGTCGGCACGAGGTAATCCATGAACGTGCCCGTGAGGAACTGGCCGTCGTCGTCGTACTTCAGCTCCTCGTACAGCGCGCCGCCGAGGCCGTGCAGCGCGCCGCCGTAGATCTGACCCTCGGCGATCATCGGATTGATGATGGTGCCGGCATCGTGGACGGTCACATACTTGAGGATCGTGATGGCGGCCGTCCGCCGATCGACCTCGACGGCCATGATCTCCGCGATGAAGCCGTAGGTGTTCGACGAGTTCACGCGATCCTCGGCGTCGACGGCGCGGCTCACGCCGAAGCCGAAGACCGCAGTCGCCTGCAGCCCGGGCTCCATGCCGTCGGGCAGCGACTCGGTGTTCCAGTGCGCGCGGCCCGCGAGATCCTTCACGGAATACGACGGCCCCTTGCCGCTGCGCGGCCGCACGGCGCCGTCGCGGAACTCGAGGTCGGCCGCCGGACGCTCCATGAGATGCGCCGCGTAGTCCACGAGCTTCGCGCGGAGCTTGCGCGCGGCCAGCGCGACCGCGCTGGTGCCGACGGAGCCGAAGCGGCTCGAGTACGTGCCGGAGGAGATGGACCAGATGCGCGTGAAGGTGTCCATCTCGTCGACGACCGTGATGTCGTCGGGCGTGAGCCCCAGCTCGTCGGCGACGATCTGCGCGACGACCGTCTGGTGCCCCTGCCCCTGCGGCGTCGTGCCGAGGATGGTCGTCACGCGTCCGAGCGGATCGATCTTCACCGTGGCCGCATCCACCGCGCCCGACTTCGGCAAGTATTCGGGCTTCGCGCGGAACTGCGGGTCGAGCGCGGTGGCCACGTACCCCATGTTCGAGACCGACGGATCCACGGCCAGCGCGACCCCGATACCGAACCATCGGCCGTTCGCGCGCGCCCTGGCCTGCTGGCGTCGCAAGTCCGCGTAGTCGGCGACCTGCACGGCTTTGTCCAGCGCGGCGGGATAGTCGCCGCTGTCGTAGTAGCCGCCGGTCGGCGTGCGGTACGGCATCTGCTCCGGCGCTATCAGATTTCGCCGGCGGATCTCGATGGGGTCGAGACCGAGCTCGTCGGCCAGGCGGTCCATCATCCCCTCGGTTTCGAAGTAGAGATGGCCGCACGCATAGCCGCGGTTGGGCCCGGTGAGGCTCTTGTTCGTCATCACCACGGACGCGTCGACCTCGAGGTGCTGGAAGGCGTATGGGCCGACGAAGTTGCCCGTTGGGCGAAACGAGCATCCGGGCTCGGGGCTGCGGATGTAGCCGCCGACGTTGTCGAGCCACTTGAAGCGCATCCCGACGACGGTGCCGTCCCTCTTCGCCGCCAGCTCGCGGTAGGCGACGCGATCCGTGCCGCTCGACGACGCGAGCAGGTGCTCACGGCGGTCCTCGATCCACTTCACCGGCACGCCCGCGTGCTTCGCGGCCAGCGCGATCAGCGCGATGTAGGGATAGATGCTCGACTTGATGCCGAACGAGCCGCCGATGTCCGTCGGCACGATGAAGCGCAGCTTGTTCTCGGGCAGCCCGAGCACCCTCGCGGTGAGCGGATGCATGATGAACGGCCCCATGAAGTTGGACCAGACGGTGCAAATACCGTCGGGCTCCCAGCGCGCGATGATCCCGTACGTCTCGATCGGTGTGGAGCCGTATTTCGGAAAGCGGAAGCGCTCGCGCAGCACGACGTCGGCCTCGCGGAACGCGCGCTCGGGGTCCCCGTACACGAGCCGTCGATGACCGGCGAGGTTCGTGCCGACCTTGTCGTGCAGCACCGGCGCATCGGGCTGGAGCGCTTTCTCCGGATCGACGACGGCGGGCAGCGGTTCATACTCGACGTCGACCAGCTCCGCCGCGTCCTCGGCCAGGTATCGATCGCGCGCCACGACGACCGCCACCGGCTCGCCGACGAACCGCACCTTGTCGGTGGCCGCGCAGTAATAGTGCACGGGCGTCGTGACGCCGACCGCGAACGGCTTCGTCTCCCGCGCGACATCGTCGCCGGTGATCACGCCGACCACGCCCTCGGCCGCGCGCGCCTTCGACACGTCGTACCCGAGGATGCGCGCGTGCGGGTGGCGCGAGCGCACGATCGCCGCGTGGTGGATGTTGCCGATCGGCGGATGATCGTCGATGTACGTTCCGCGTCCGGTGAGGAGACGGAAATCCTCGACGCGCTTGACCGACTTGCCGATCCAGCGATCGCTCATGAGCGGCCTCGCACTCTAGTCAGCCGTCCGTCGCAGTGTCAAGCGCGCGCGCCACTCACCTCGCGGCGTCCCGCTCAACCGCCGGCCCGGAAGACGGCTCAGTGCCCGCCGCCGGCCACCGCGGCGCCGGTGATCGACGCGAGGCGCTTGGCCAGAGGCGTATTGCGACTGCGCCCCACCCGGACCTCGCCGTCGATGACGACCGCGGAGATACCCGGAATATCGCCCCGCGCGATCGCCTGCAGTCGGGCGCCAACGACGCGGCAGGCGCGTCGCACACGACGAGGTCGGCGGGCTGGCCGATGACGAGCGTGGCGGCGGCGGCCAGTCGAAAGGCGCGCGCGTTGTTGCCGGTGGCGAGGGCGATCACCGTCTCCGGCGCGAGGTCGCCGAGCGAGGCCAGCTCGCACACGCTCTTGAGCACGCCCATCGGCATCACGCCCGTACCCGTGGGCGTGTCGCTGGCGACGCACACACGCAACAGCGCGCCGGCTTCGCGCGCGAGCCGCAAGATGAAGAGCGCGGACTTGAGATTGCCCGCCTGCACGAGCTGCAGCGCCATGTCGGTCTCGCGCACGATCGTGCGAAGCCCGTCCTCGTCGAGCGAGGTAGTCCCACCGTTGACGTGGCCGCAGACATCGGGCCGTAGGTGCAACAACACGTCATGCGTGATCGGACTCGAGCCCGGGATCGAGTTGCCGCCGCTGTGCGACATGACGCACAGACCGTGCTTCTGCGCGCGGCGGACGTCGGGCTCGCCGTCGCGCGGATGCGTGTAAGCGCCGAAGCCGTACTTGGCGTGGCGCACACCGTGCCTGGTCATCTCCGCGAAGTCCGCGTCGCTCAAGCCCGGCTCCAGCACGACCGAGCCCGCGTTGACCTTCATGCCGTTGGGATGGAAGTGCTCGAAGCACTTCGCGGCCGCGATGGCGAGCGCCTTCGAGGCCGCCGCATCGTGCGGACGGCCGGGCGCGTGCACGCCCTCGCCCGCGGACACCACCGACGTGATGCCGCCGTGGACATAGGAGTCGAGGAAATCGACGGTCTTCTGCCGCGGCGTGTAGTCGCCGAGGACGACGTGGCAGTGCGAGTCCACGAGCCCAGGCATGACTGTGGTGCCGCGGCAGTCGATGACGACGTCGGCGCGTGCGGCGTTGGTCCGGCTGGCCGACCCGAGCGCCGTGATGCGTCCGTCTTCGGCCAGCAGCGACTCGGCGTCGCCGCGCGGCGCCGAGAGGACGCCGGTGACGAAGGCGCCGATGTTGACCACGCCGAGCGTCGGCACCTTACCGCGCCTCGAGGCCGCTCACTCGTACTCGCCGAGGCAGCGATCGACGACGGCCTTGGCCCGCGCCCAGTCGTAGGCGCGGAACATGCGTGTGTTCACGACCGGCTGGGCGGCGGAGTAGAACATCTCGTACTGCAGCTGACGGCCGCCGAACTCGGTGCCGACGAAGTCCCACACGAGCTTCAACAGCTTCACGCGCTCGCGCGCGCCGGTCGTCGCGCCCCGCAGGAACTTCTCGAGATCGGCGCGCGTCTCCGGGCTGGTGAACGACGCCTCCGAGGACGGCAGCTGCTGGAAGGCGCCGCCGGCCAGCTCGCGGATCGTCCGCATCATGTCCACGATCAGCCGGCGTTGCAGGCTCATGCCGGCGTAGATGTACTGCGGGTGCGGCCGCGCCACGCCCTCACGGATCAGCGGGGTACGCTCCGCCGCCTGCACGAGCGCATCGAACGTGGCGCACAGCGCCGCGATGTCGCCGCCGAGCGAGGCCTGCGCCTCGGGCTTACGGTCGGCGGCGTGCACCTCCAGCAGCTTCAGCGCGAGCCCGGCCATGAACTCGAGCTTCACGGTGAACCGCACGAGCGACTGGAAGTTGGCGAGCGTGTGCGACGGCGACTCGTGGAACTGAGCGTTGACGAGCTCGACGTTGCGGTAAATGAAGACGTGCTCCCACGGCACGAGGACGTCGTCGAACACGATCGTCGCGTCCACCTCGTCGAAGCGCGACGAGAGCGGATAGTCGAAGACGCTCGTCGTCCCCTGCGCGTACGGGCGGCGCGGATAGATCCGCACGCCCGGCGCGCTCACCGGCGTCACGAACGAGAGCGCGTAGGTCTCGTCGCCGGGCACCAGCGGGGTGATGTACGAGATGAACAGCCAGTCGGCGAGCACCGCCGACGTCGTGATGCCCTGGGCGCCGCGCACGACGATCCCGCCGTCACGCTCCGCCGCCACGCCCGGATAAAGAAACGGCTCGGGCTGCCGGTGCGCCGGTTGCGAGCGGTCGATCTGCAGCGGCACGATGCCATAGGCGACATAGAGGTCCTCGTCCCGCGCGCGCTCGTAGAACCGCACGACGTTGTCGCCGAAGCGCGTCCCGCCGCGGTCGAACAGCTGGCGCCAGCCGGCGAAGGCGCTCAGCACGCACGCGACGTGATCGGGCGTGCGGCCCATGAGGCCATACGACGGCGCCGCCCACAGATGATGCGTGCGGCGTCGTGCACCGAGATCCTCCGCCGAGCGCGGGATGAGCCACATCGCGCTGTGGCGACGACCCGTCACGGGGTCGACGTAGGTGGTGCTCGCCTGCGCATCGGCTGCGCGCGCGAGGTCCCACGTCTGCGCGATGCGCCGGATGGGTTCGGCGAAAGCGGGATGCTTGGTGACGTCGCCGACGCGCTCGCCGTCGAGGAAGACGGCGCGCCCGTCGTCGAGGCTGGCGAGATAGTGATGGCCGCTCCGCATCGCGGCAAACCTTGCCACACCGATCGCGTAATGACAAACCGTGCCGCCGATGATAGGGTCTCGCCCGTCGTGCGTCGGCCGCCGCTCGTGGTCGTCTTCGTCGCCATCCTCGTCATCGCGTTCGGCGAGCTGGGCGGCGCCGTGCTCTCGCAGCTGCGGCCGGCGACCACGCGCTGGGCGGCCGCGCGCATCGCCGCCAATCCACAGGTGCACGGCCTCACCGGCTCGCCGGAATACGACGACACCGTTCGCGAGCAGACGGTCTTCGCCACCGAAGCCGGGCTGTCCTTTTTCCACACGCACGCGGAGGGCACGGGGCTCGTCCTGTTCTTCGCCGCGACGCTGGTGGCCAGCGTGGTTCGGCCACGCGCGCTGCGCGGAGTGCTCTACGCGCTGCTCACGGTCGGCGCGCTGTTTCCGCTCGGCTATCTCTTCTACGCGTTCGCGGTGCTGCAGCTCGGCCGTGAGACGGGCATCGAGATCGCCGAAACGTGGGTGCTCACCCCGCTCGGCGCCTCCGCGATCGTCGGTCTGATCGGCCTGGCCGTCGTCCTCGCGCGGCGCGAGCCGGCGGCCGCGCCGGGTGGACGTTAGCGGTCCGTGGCCCCGATCGACACCTGGCGACTGCCACCGCGTGGCGTCCTGCTCGCCGCCGTCCTGCTCCTCGTCGTCGCCGAAGTCGGCGGCGCCTCGATGTCGCGCTACAAGCTCGAGTTGGCGCGCTGGGCCCGAACCGGCATGCTCGCCCATCCCGACGTGCACGGGCTCGTCGGCGTCCGCGACGTGGACGAGCGGACACTGGACGAGGCGCTCTTCCGCTTCGACGCCGGGCTGCGCCTGTTCCACATGCATGCGGAGGGCATGGCGCTGGTGGTCATCGCGAGCACCACGGTGGTGACGACGCTGGCGCGATCGACCCTGCCCCGGCGGGCACTCATCTTTCTTCTCACGGTCGGCGGTGTCGGGTATCCTCTCGGCTACTTGATCTGGAGCGCGCTCATTCCGGCATACGGCGTGGAGAGGAGCAAGGCCATCGCCGAGTGGCTCGTCTGGATACCGTTCGGCGGCGCGACGATCCTCGGGCTGCTATGGCTGGCCGGCCTGACGGCCGCGCTTCTGGCACGCCGATGATGGCCGCTCGCGCCGCCGCCGGCGTGCTGGTGAGTGTGCTCGCGGTCGCGCCCGCCGCCGCCCACCACACCGGCGTCTACACGCCGAAGGACAACGCGATCACCGAGAACTTCAAGCAGGTGAAGTTCTCCACGCAGGCCGGCAAGTTCGACGTGGCGCTGCGTCTCTACGACGGCGGGCCGCTGCGCGCGGAGATGCGCGCTCGCGCCGCGGCGCTGCCCGAGGGACTGGAGACGCGCACGCGGGCCGCGCTGGTGGCGGGCGACGCCGGCGCGGCCGAGCGTGGGTTCATGATCTTCTTCGTGGCGCTCGCGCGCGACCTGGCGCGACAAGCCGACCGCCAGCTGGCCGCCGGCGCCGCACCCGCCGCCGTCGGTCCCCGATTCCTCGAGGCGATCTGGCGGTACTACAACCTCGCGGACTTCGCCGTCGGCCAGCGCGACGCCCGCGCATCGGTCGCGATGCGCCTGGCCTATGACGACGCCGAGACGCTGGCGCGGCCGGCGTCGGGCGCGCCCGATGCCGCGCGTCTGCGCGCGTCGTTCGGCCGCATCGCGCAGATCCTCGGGCAGCTCATCGACACGACGACTCCATCAAACCAAGGGGGCTACGCCCCCCTGGAACCCCCGGCGCAGCAACGGGGCGACGTCCGCCCGCAACTCCCGGTGAGGAGGAACTCATGAGACGAACGACGTGGCTCGTGGTGCTCGCCGCGCTGACGGTGACCGGCGGCGCGATGACGGCGCCCGCGCTGTCGCAGTCGAAGGTCGTGAAGATCGGCGACCTCGGCAGCAAGGTCGGTGTCTTCGAGGGCTACGGCAAGTACCAGACGATGTTCATGCAGATGGCCGTGGAAGAGCTCAACGCCAAGGGCGGCGTGCTCGGTCACAAGATCGAGATGATCTCCGAGGACGACGAGACCAAGCCCGCGCCGGCCGTACGCAAGGCCGAGAAGCTGATCCTGCAAGACGACGTCAAGCTGCTGGTCGGCGCGGTGTCGAGCGGCGCCACCATGGCCGTGATGGACGTCACCAAGAAGCACAAGACGATCCACTGGAATGCGGTGTCGTGCGCCGAGTTCATGCGCACGACCAAGTTCCACAAGTATTACTTCAGTAACCAGCCCGACTCGCGCATGCAGGCCAACGGGCTGGCCAAGTACATCGTCGACAAGATGGGCAAGAAGGTCTACATCTTCTATACCGACTACGCGATGGGGCAGTCGGACGGCCGTCAGTTCAAGACGGCGCTCGAGAAGATCGGCGGCGAGATCGTCGGCGTGGCCGGCGCGCCGCTCGACACCAAGGACTTCAGCCCCTGGTTCGGTGCCATCAACCAGGCGAATCCCGACGTCCTGTTCCTGGCCTTCGCCGGCACCGACTCGCTGCGCCTCATGACGCAGCTGCACTCCTTCGGCATGACGAAGAAGTACAAGCTCGCCGGCATCGACTGCTTCCTGCTGCAGCAGGACCTGCCGGCCATCGCCGAGCCGATGGAAGGCTTCGTGCAGCTCGCGCACTACTCCGCCTACAACCCCGACAAACAGATGGCCGCGTTCAACGAGCGCTTCAAGAAGAAGTTCGGCGTCGACGGCAACATCATGGCCGGCGCCTACGACGGCGTGCTCTTCTGGGCGGCGGCCGCCGAGAAGGCCAAGACGTTCGACGCGGATAAGGTCGAGGCGGCGCTCGAGGGCATGTGCGTGGACAACACGCACATCGGCCGGCAGTGCATCCGCAAGGAAGACCACCAGGTCGTGATGGACATGCACCTCTATCAGGTGAAGGGCGGCAAGAACCTGCCGATCGCGCGGCTCGAAGGTAAGGACACCATCGGCTCGCCGATGGTCGGCAAGGATCCGGTGGAAGGCTTCACGTGGGAGATCAAGAAGAAGAACTGACCGTCGCTCGGTGGACTACGTCCTGACGGTCCTGCTGCCACAGCTCCTGCACGGCCTCGTGTTCGGGGCCGCGCTGGGGCTGCTGGCGCTGGGCCTGACGGTCATCTTCGGGCTCCTCGGCGTGATGAACTTCGCGCACGGGGAGCTGTATATGCTCGGCGCCTACGCCGGCATCGCGGTGATCGGCGTCGCGCATTCGTTCTGGGTGGCGCTGATCGCCGCGCCGATCCTCGTCGGCCTCGTGGCGGCCGTGACCGAAATGACCACGCTGCGCCCGATCTACCGCCGCGAGCCGCTCTATGGCCTGATCCTCACGTTCGGACTGGCGCTCGTGTTCCGCGAAGGCGCGCGACAGATCTGGGGCGGCGACATGCGCCGCGTCCTGCCGCCCTTCACCGGCTCCACGCCGCTGCTCGGGATGACGTATCCGAACTACCGGCTCTTCCTGCTCGCGGCCTCGTCGCTGATCCTGTTCGCTCTCTGGCTGTTTTTCACGCGCACGCGGGCGGGCGTCGTCGTGCGCGCCGCCGTGCAGGACGCCGAGATGCTGGACGGCCTCGGCGTCGACGTCCGGCGCGTCTTCACGCTGACCTTCGCGGCGTCGGGCGCGCTGGCGGCCCTGGCCGGCCTGCTGCTGGCGCCGATCTTCACCGTCTATCCGCAGATGGGCGTGGAGATGATCCTGCTCGCCTTCATCGTCGTCATTCTCGGCGGCATGGGCAGTATGGGGGGCTCTGTGGTGGCCGCGTTCATCATCGGCGTCGCGCAGAGCCTCTTCTCGCTGTGGATGAATCCCCAGCGCGTCGCGATCGCGATCTTCGGGATCATGATCGTCGTGCTCATCGTGCGTCCGCGCGGGTTGTTCGGTCGCGAGGGTGTGCTCGAGTGAGCGTCCTCGGCTGGCGCGCGCTGCTGGTGTTCGCGCTGCTGGCGGCGCTGCCGCTGGTGCCCGGGATGTCGCGCTACTACCTGCTGCTCGCGTTCGACGCCCTGCTCTTCGGCGCGATCGCCATGAGCCTCGATCTTCTGATGGGCTACACGGGGCTCGTGTCGTTCGGCCACGCCGCCTTCTACGGTCTCGGCGCCTATGCCACGGCCATCCTCATGGAGCGCGGGGTGCAATCCGTGTGGGCGTGCGTCGGGTTCGCCGTCGTCGTGGTCGGGCTCTACGCGCTGGTCGTCAGCTACTTCGCAACGGCGCGACGCGGCATCTACTTCGCGCTGCTCACGCTGATCTTCGCCGAGGTGGTCTATACGTTTTTCCGCTACACGCAGACGTTCGGCGGCTCGGACGGCATCCAGGGACTGCCCGACGCGACCGTGCTGCCCGGGCTCGTCATCGACACGCCGACCCGCAAGTACTACCTCGTCCTCGCCTACCTGCTGATCGCCTACGCGATCTGCCGCGTGGTGGTCGCCTCGCACTTCGGCCGCGTGCTCGTGGCCATCCGCGAAAACGAGGACCGCGCGCGCTTTCTCGGCTACAACGTGCCGCGCTACAAGATGGGCGCGTGCATGATCTCGGCGCTGCTCACGGGCGTGGGCGGCGCGATCTATCCCATGCGCTCGGCCTTCGCGACGCCCGATCTCATGCTGTGGACCGAGTCGGGCGAGTTCATCATCTCGGTGATGATCGGGGGCCTCGGCACGCTGGTGGGCCCGATCATCGGCGGCGCGTTCTTCACGATCCTGCGCGACAAGGTCTCGTCCATCGTCGACTGGTACTTCATCGTCATCGGCGGCGTGCTCATCGTGATCGTGCTCTTCATGCCGCGCGGACTGCTGGGACTGCGCCGCATCTTCAGCCGGCGGGCGGCCGCGTGATCCTCGAGGTCGACGCCGTTTCCAAGCGCTTCGGCGCCCTCACCGCGCTCAACCGCGTCGGCTTCGCCGTCGACGAGGGGCAGATCTTCTCGGTCATCGGCCCCAACGGCGCGGGGAAGTCCACGCTCTTCAACGTCGTGTCGGGCCTGTTCGCCCCCGACGCCGGCCGCGTGCGATTCCGCGGCGTCGACATCACCGGCCTGCCGCCCGAGCGCGTCAATCGCCTGGGACTCGCGAAGACGTTTCAGATCACCAACATCTTTCCGGAGATCTCCGTGCTCGACAACGTGCGCGTGGCCGCGCAGTCGCGGACGCCGGAGTCGGGGCGCCTCGCGTCGCTCTGGCGGCGCCCGGACGTCGACGGCGTGGCGTGCGCGCTGCTCGAAACGTTCGGCCTCGGCGCCCGGCGTGACGCGCACGCCAGGGACCTCTCGCACGGGGAGCAGCGCTATCTGGAGATCTGCGTGGCCCTCGCGACCGACCCGCGTCTCTTGCTGCTCGACGAGCCGACGGCGGGGATGACGCCCGGAGAGACGCGGGACGCGACCGCGCTCGTCCGCAAGGTCGTGCTCGAGCGCGGCCTCACGCTGCTGCTGATCGAGCACGACATGTCGGTGGTCATGGGCATCTCCGACCGCGTGGCCGTGCTCCACTTCGGCGAGAAGATCGCGGATGGCACACCGGAGGCGATTCGCAGCGATCCGCGCGTGATCGAGGCGTATCTCGGCGGCGGAGACGACTGAGTGTTCCGCATGCGCGAGGTGCACGCCGGCTACGGCGCGACGCCGATCCTGTTCGGCGTCTCGCTCGACGTGCGCCAGGGCGAGGCAGTGGCCCTCCTCGGCAAGAACGGCATGGGCAAGACGACGCTGATGAAGACGGCCATCGGCTTTCTCAAGCCGTGGCGCGGCACCATCGAGTTCGAGGGTCGCGACCTCACGCGCCTGGCGCCGCACGACATCGCGCGCCTCGGCGTCGGGCTCGTACCCGAGAACCGGCGAATCTTCCCCGGCCTCACCGTCCGCGAGAATCTGGAGCTGGGACTCTCGGCCGCGCCCCGCCGCTCCGCCGACCTGCGCGAGCGCCGGCTGGCCGCGGTCTTTCAGCATTTTCCGCGGCTGCGTGAGCGGCTGGATCAATCCGGCAAGACGCTGTCTGGCGGCGAGCAGCAGATGCTCGCCATCGCGCGCGTGATGATGGCGGGCGCGCGACTGATCCTCATGGACGAGCCGACGCAGGGGCTGGCGCCCGCGTTCATCCGGCACATCCGCGACATGATCCGCGAGCTCAAGCGGCTCGGCGTAACCGTGTTGCTGATCGAGCAGAACGCGCGCGTCGCGCTCAGCGTGTGCGATCGCGGCTACATCATGGAGAAGGGCGTGATCGTGTTCGAGGCCTCGTCGCGCGAGCTGCGTGAGAGTCCCGTGACGCGCGAGAAGCTCGGTGTGTAACTCGGAGGGGGGCTTCGCCCCCCTTCCGACGGCCGTCGCACGCCTTCGGCGTGCTCCTGCCTGCCTCCCCCCAGCAACAGGATTGCGCCGGCAAAGCCGGCGCTCGAAGCGGCAAGATCTCTCGCGAAGCGAATGAAGGTGTGGGCGTCGGGAATGCTGCTCGGCGTCAGCCGCCGGCAGCAGCTGGTTCGCGCGGCGCTCGCGATCGCGCTCGTGGGCGGCCTCGTGTGGGCGCTGCCGATCCGACGGGCTGGCGTTGACGGCGGACACCACGGCGCGCACGCGCCGAGCCTCGACCTCTTCGAGCGCGCGGGCGTCAGCGAGCTGCGTGAGGGGCATCGCACGCCGCCGTTGCGACTGCCTCGGCTGGACGGCGGGACGACGGCCCTGGACGATCACCGCGAGCGGCTCGTGATCGTGAACTTCTGGGCAACGTGGTGCGAGCCGTGCACCGCCGAGATGCCGACGCTGCAGGCGCTGTGGCACCAGTACCGCGGCCGCGGGCTCGTGGTGCTGGGCGTCAGCGTGGACCGGGGCGCGCCGCGCCCGTTGCTCGAGCCGTATGTCGCGCGGCTCGGGCTTTCGTTCCCGATCCTGCTCGACGCCGACCTCAGCACCTCTCGCGCCTGGCGCGTCCAGGGCCTGCCCGCCACGTTCGTCGTGCGACCGGGCGGCGACGCCGTCGGGATGGCGCACGGCGCGCGCGAGTGGAACAGCGCCGAGATGCGCGCGTTGCTGGAACGATTCCTGCCCGCGCACGCCCACCGTTAGTTCGCGTCGCGTCCCTCCACCGGTGCTCGGTGGCACCGAAGTTGCGACCGCACTACCAGCCCGATCGAATGTTCAGGAGGGGTTCATCATGGCGACTATCGAGCAGTCCATCGAGGTCAATGCACCGCTTCGAGCGGTCTACAACCAGTGGACGCAGTTCGAGGAGTTTCCGCGCTTCATGGAGGGCGTGAAGGAAGTTCATCAGCTCGACGACAAGCGCCTGCACTGGCGCGCGGTCATCGGCGGCAAGGAAAAGGAATGGGACGCCGAGATCGTCGAGCAGCGCCCCGACGAGCGCATCGCGTGGACGAGCCGCGGCGGCGCATGGAACGCGGGCGCGGTGACCTTTCACCGGATCGACGACAACCGCACACGCGTGATGCTCCAGGTCGACTACGATCCGCAGGGCGCCGTCGAGAACGTCGCCGACGCGCTCGGCATCGTGAAGGTCCGCGTCAAGGGCGACCTCGAGCGCTTCCAGGAGTTCATCGAGCGGCGCGGCCGCGAGACGGGCGCCTGGCGCGGCGAGATCCAGCACGGCGAGGTCAAGGAGCGCAAGGTCTCCTGACGCGTTAAGCTCGCCCTTCGGAGGACGACATGCCGAAGGGCGAGATCGGCTTCATCGGACTGGGGCGCATGGGCTTCCCCATGGCGCGCAACCTGGCGGCGGCGGGGTGGGCCGTGCACGTGCACGACGTGTCCCCCGACGCCGCCAAGCGCGCCGGCGCCGCTTCGGGCATTATCGTTCACGGCACCGCGCACGAGGTCGCGGCGCGTGCCGGCGTGCTGTTCAGCGCGCTGCCGAACGACGAGATCGTGCTCGACACGTACCTGGGCGCCGCCGGTGTGCTCGCCGGCTCGCGGCCGGGGCTCGTCACCTGCGACTGCTC